>Ga0334895_1000972_pt1 | contig 33093 bp, 33 predicted proteins | sample GraSluR3_MG_7_FD_207229 | JGI IMG/M metagenome (GOLD analysis project Ga0334895, IMG submission 207229) | Sludge microbial communities from methane-producing bioreactor in Wageningen University, Netherlands - Granular Sludge_31_05-R3 | ecosystem: Engineered > Bioreactor > Anaerobic >... | reverse complement strand
CGGTTTAATGATGGAACCAGTTTGTCTTGCAGAACTTACCGCTCTATTAAAAGATTTGCTTACTTCAATGTTTCTACCACCAATTAATGCCTTAATTTCTCCGGTTCGATGATCCATAATTACTGCGGAGGATTGCGGCTGTAAAATACCGCCATGATCAAAGTAGTAATAGTCATTATTGATGATCAGACGCTCGTCGGAGTCTATTCTATAAAAGTCTTCACGTGAGTTCAGATAGGATGAGGAAATACTGAAAGTTCCTCTATTGGCCCTTGACTCAATTATCTCAAACTGATCCCCGATATTTAAGCCACCCACACTGTGAACAGACAAATAATTGTCTTTGATCGTATATAAATCGACGACATCAATGATCGTATTGTGAAGCGTGAATTTTTTAGAAGTGATCACCAAATCGCCATCATCACTGAACGAGTATTCATCCGGATTCAGATACACTTCATTGTCTTCTGTGAAAAGATGGTCTTTTCTAAAATATATGATATGACCACTGTCATTCAGTATATTTTCTTGACCGTCCAAAGTCCCTGAACTTGATCCATCGCTGTTCCATCTGAAGTATCTCCAGTCAACAATATAGGGTGCTGATTCTCCAGACATCTCACTTCCTAACAAATTTTCAGCGAAATTATCGTAAGTTTCTTCCAGGATTTTTTGAACTTCTAAATCCATTGTGGAATAGATGGTTAGCCCGCCTGTATAAAGAAGGTTTTCTGCTTGTTCATAGGTATAGTCATAGACCTCCATTAGATCTCTTGCCACTTGGTTTTTTACGTAATCTGTGAAATAGGATGAAATCTCCGTGTTTTGTTTTTGACCTGGATTCAAGCTTGCTCGAATATCTTGAGCTAAAGCATCATCATATTCACTCTGAGTGATGATTTCAAGATCAAGCATTCTAGCCAATACAACGCGTTGACGCTCTACAGAGGTAGGGTTGTAAATGCAGGTATATCGAGTGCCTGATACATGAACGTATCCAACAATATCTTCAGGGTCTGTCTCTCCCTCATTACCAGTGACGACTCTCGTGTAAGGGGCATATCTACTGTCTGCTCTTGGGATACCCGCCAGTAAAGCAGACTCTGCTAGTGTCAGTTCACTGACATCCTTTGAAAAATAAGTGAAAGCTGCGGCTTGAACGCCATTGCTGCTTTGTCCAAGAGGGATGGTATTAAGGTAGTATTCAAGAATTTGATCTTTTGTCAAAACACGTTCCATTTCAATGGCTAAATACATTTCTTTGAACTTTCGGTCAAAGCTTTTGTCATTTGAGAGGTAAAGATTTTTTACCAACTGTTGTGTTATGGTACTGGCTCCTTGAGCCCTCAAATCACCAACTTGTATGTTGTGAATGGTTGATCCTACAATTCTTCTAATGTCAATCCCAAAATGTTCTTCAAATCGATGATCTTCTATTGCGATAAACGCTTGGGTTAACTCCTCAGGCATTTCTTCAATAGAAATGATTTTTCTGTCTTCTGTGCTCTGAATAATTTCAATGACATTTCCCTTGTCATCTACAATGTTGGAACTCTCTGAGAGCATGGACATAATAATGGTTGGGTCAATGGTAGGGGCGTTTCGAATGGAAGCCGAAACAATACCAATGGCAGCACCGGCACCCACAAATAATGCTATGACAATTAATAAAAGGACAAATCTAAAAAAACTGAATTTCCTTTTTTTCTTTCTTTTTCTTTTTTTAGTGGTGGCTGTTGTTTTTTCAGCAGACATCAAAAAACCTCCATTGCTTTTGCTAGAGTATTATTATATCATATCAAGATTAAGAGTGTATTAAGATTATTACAGGCACTTCTTGTCATAGAAAACCCTGTGTGATAACATAAGTTGAACCAAAAAGGTAATGCATTCAACTTTTTGAATTATAGCACAAACAAGATACAATAACAATCTAAGGAGATCCAACTAATGGAAAAATGCGTCATAGCCACCATCAGAAAAAAATACTCAAAAGAATATGTTGAAGATCAAATGCTGGAACTTGAACAATTGGTGGAAGCATCCGGTGGGCAGGTTGTCTGCCAAGTCATTCAAGACAAAGATCGACCTGACGGCGCACTTTACTTAGGAAAAGGAAAAGTTGGGGAGATCAAAGCGGTAATGGAAGAAACAGAATCAGATTTACTCGTTATTAATGATGAGCTTAGTGGCTCACAAATACGCAATTTGGAAAAATTTTTGGAAACACGTGTCATAGATCGAACGATGTTGATTTTGGACATCTTTGCATTAAGAGCTCAAACCCGCGAGAGCAAATTACAGGTTGAATTAGCGCAACTGAAGTACTCCATACCTCGACTCAAAGGAAAGGGCATTGACATGTCACGTCTTGGTGGGGGGATTGGAACTAGGGGACCTGGTGAGAAACAATTGGAAACGGACAGACGCCACATAGAAAGTCGTGTTTACGAAATTGAAAAACAACTCAAAAAAAGCATCAATGTCAGAGAAGAGAACAGAAAAAGTCGAATCAAAAACAATGTGCCTGTCATAGCTGTTGTAGGATACACAAATGCGGGCAAATCAACACTGATCAATACCATGCTCTCTCGATATGGCGTTGAAAAAGACAAACAAGTGTTTGTATACGATCAACTCTTTGCCACGTTGACAACAGAGAATCGCAAGCTAAAACTGCAACATCACTACGAGGCTATCATCACAGATACAGTGGGTTTTGTTAATCAATTACCCACACAGCTGGTGGAATCTTTCAAAAGCACATTAGAAGAAATCACTCATTCAGATCTGATTATTCACTTAATGGACAGCACCAATCACAACTTAGCCCTTCAGAAAAGCACTACGGAAAAAATCCTTAGTGACATTGATGCTATTGGAATTCCAAAGCTGGATGTTTATAACAAAGCAGATCAATTGACTCATATTAACGGGGCCAATCAAAAAGAGCTATATATTTCGGCTAAGACAGGTTTTAATCTGGAGCGCCTTGAAGAAAGCATACTAAATATTATTTATGGGAAAACCCAAATCTACCATCAACATATTGACTTTAATGATTATGGTGACCTGAATTTTATTGAGAACAAGACAGACATAATTAGTCGTGAACATGACGAAACTGGCACAAATATCACCTTTAAGACAAGAGAGAAGATCTATGAAAGATACATTGGAGAGACCCATCATGGAAAAAACCTATAAAACCATTCTCAACACATCGTCTTGGGAAACCTATATTCAAAAGTCGAGATTTATAGGATATAGTCAACCTTTAGAATCAGAAGAGAAAGCTCAAGCTTTTATTCAATCGATAAAGGAAAAGCACGGGGATGCAAGCCATAACGTTTCCGCTTATATCATTGGAGTAAACAAAGAAATTCAACGCTACTCGGATGATGGAGAACCAAATGGTACTGCAGGCATCCCTATGATCAATTACTTGAAAGCCGAAGATTTAACAAATTTAGCCGTAGTGGTGACGCGTTATTTCGGAGGCATAAAACTGGGAACAGGAGGTTTGGCTCGCGCCTATAGCGGAACAGCTAAAAGCGTTGTAGACAAAAGCAGAATCCTTGAAGCCGCCATATTTGCCCGTTTAGAATTGATATTTGACTATTCCAATATCGGACCAATGGAAAACTACTTAAACAAGGAAAGTATCATCATTGTAAATAAAGAATACAATGAGACACCTACCTTTACAATTTTAATTCTAAAAGAAATGATGGATCAGATCATTTCAGAATTGAATAATCTTACTTCCGGCAACATTGAAGTATCAGTAAAAGAAACCAAATATTATTTAAAAGATGGACTAAAAGTCTACGAAATACAATAAACAGGAGATCTGTTATGGCAGGACACTCAAAGTGGGCAAACACCAAACATAGAAAAGGCAGACAAGATGCAAAGAAAGGGAAAGTTTTCACAAAATTGGCAAGAGCCATTACAGTGGCGGCACGAGAAGGGGGACCCGAACCGGACTACAATGCGAATTTAGCCAATGCTATTGAAAAAGCAAAGTCTGAAAACATGCCCAATGACAATATAGAACGTGCAATAAAGAAAGGCACAAGCAGCGAGGATATGGATCATTACGAAGCCATTGTCTATGAAGGCTATGGAGCAAATGGGACAGCCTTTATAGTTAGTTGTCTGACAGATAACAAAAACCGAACAGCAGCGGACATTCGCCATTATTTTTCTAAAAATGATGGCAATTTAGGATCCACCAATTGTGTCTCCTATCTTTTTGATCGCGTTGGGATTATCGCAATTGAAAAAGATAAAGACATAGATGAGGATGAACTGATGATGTATGCTCTTGAAAATGGTGCAGAAGATGTTAGAATTGAAGAAGAATTGTACGAAATTCTAATCTCACCGGAGAACTACCAAGAAGTGTTGGGAAATTTCAAATCAGGACCTTATAAACTATTAGGCTCAGAGGTGACGTTGATTCCGAAAACCATGGTAGCCATTTCAGAAAAAGAAACATATAATAAGATAAAAAAATTGATAGAAACACTCGAAGACAATGATGATGTTCAAGAAATCTACCACAATGTCAAACTAGATGAAATAGAGGAATCATAAAGAGGACAATATGAGAATAGTTGGAATTGACCCTGGTTATGCCTTATCTGGCTTTGGTGTCATTGAATACACAGGGAATCGTTTTAAAACCTTAGATTATGGCGTTGTTAGAACAAGTAGCGATATGGAAATGCCCAAACGTCTAAAAATCTTATATGACACCTATATGAAACTGCTCAATATCTATCAACCACAAGCTGTGGCAATTGAAGAACTTTTTTTCTTCAAGAATAGCAAAACCATCATAACCGTTGGTCAGGCTAGAGGAATCCACATCTTGGCTGCAGTCAATCAACAAATTGATGTTTTCGAATACACCCCTTTGCAAGTCAAGCAAGGCCTGGTGGGTTATGGACGAGCTGATAAGCGACAAGTGCAAGAAATGGTGAAAGTGATTCTAAACCTAAAGAAAATTCCGAAACCTGATGATGCAGCTGATGCATTGGCTGTAGCAGTTTGCCATGCCCATTCTCTGCGCTTCAAAGATTCCTTTAGAGTATAAAAAAGTCCAGCAAAGAAAAGAGGAAGTATGTACGGTTATATTAAAGGCTACGTAAAAAAAATCAAAGAAAATCAACTCATAATTGAAAACCAGGGGATAGGCTATTTGATACATACCTCGTCCAATACCCTAAGAGACAGCGTGCTCAATCATGAAGCGACTGTTTATACCCATCTGTATGTCAGAGAAGACATGATACAACTCTATGGCTTTATCTCTGAAGAAGCCCTTGTTCTTTTTGAACAATTGATTAAAATCAGCGGTGTCGGTCCAAAAGCAGCTTTAGCAATCTTATCCTTATCAGATGTGCCTCAAATCAAACAAGCCATTGCACAAGGGAATCATGTTTTTATTTCAAAAGCATCCGGTATAGGAAAAAAAACGTCTGAGAGAATTATTATTGAACTAAAAGACAAACTTAAAGCAGATGTGTTGGATACCGACTTGCCACAATCAGATTCAGTCACTAGTGTCTACTATGACAATGTATTAGAAGCTTTGGTTTCTCTTGGCTTTAATCCGAGTGAAGTACAAAGCATACTTAAACGAATTGATCAAACCAATCTAACAGAAGACGAAGTAATCAAGCTTGCATTGAAAAAACTAGGGAAGTAGGATAAGACATGATTGAAAGAGAAAAGAATAATGAAATTATCCAATCACGCATGCTGGAACAAGAAGAAGAAATAGAAACCACCCTTCGACCTGAAACGTTACAACAGTATATAGGGCAAGAAAAGGTGAAGGAAAAGTTGGAGATCTTCATACAAGCAGCTAAAATGCGTCGTGAACCATTGGATCATGTGTTGTTGTATGGGCCACCGGGGCTTGGAAAAACCACCCTGTCAGCAATCATCTCGAGAGAAATGAATGTTAACATCCGAATAACATCAGGACCAGCCATTGAACGTCCGGGTGATTTGGCGGCCATACTGACTAATTTAGACACCAATGACGTCTTGTTTATAGATGAGATTCATCGATTGAATCGCAGTGTTGAAGAGATTTTGTATCCAGCCATGGAAGACTATGCGTTAGATATTATCATAGGAAAAGGGCCTTCAGCCCGATCCATTCGTCTTGATTTATCAAAATTTACTTTGATAGGTGCCACGACCCGTGCGGGATCCTTAACGTCACCTCTAAGAGACCGCTTCGGTGTCATTTGCAAGTTGGATTATTACAACGAACTGGAATTGGTATCCATTGTGAAACGCTCAGCTGAAATTCTGCAAATACAAATAGATGATACAGGAGCAGCTGAAATTGCTAGAAGATCCAGGGGAACACCACGAATAGCCAACCGAATTCTAAAACGCGTTCGAGATTATGCTTTAGTCAAAGGTAATGGCATTATCAATCATAACATTGCAAACTTGGCACTGGACATGTTGGAAATTGACCATTATGGATTTGATCAAGTTGATCGAAAGCTGTTACGTACCATCATAGATTACTATAAAGGTGGTCCGGTAGGCATTGATACCTTAGCCGCTTCCATTGGAGAAGAAAGTGTGACTTTAGAAGATGTTTGTGAGCCATATTTAATGCAAAAAGGGTTTTTAAGTCGCACACCTCGTGGTCGCGTAGCAACAGAAAAAGCTTATAGGTACTTTGATATACCCTTTAATGATACCAAACAAATTTCTTTTGAAACTGAGGTGTGAGATGAAATTGTTAAGAAGATTTATCCTATTAACCCTATTAATCACGTTGTTATTGTCCATGAACGCATTTGCAGATGAAATAAGAGTTCGAATCCGATCTCCGAGATTAGAAAACGAATTCTTTACAATTTCTTCTGACGATACGATGAAACTGTTCTATCATCAAGACGGAACGGACCAACCAATCATGCCATTGCCATCTAAAATGATCCATTTAAGAGTGAATGGCTACTATAGCAGCCATGAAAATTACCGATTTTACAATACGCAACAACTATCTACAAACATTGGACCCTATGGCTTGATTTTGACAGATTACCGCGAAACCAATTACGAAAGCATCAAGAAGAGACAACAAGAGATCGCTTCACAATTTGGTCTCAAGACATATATCTATACAAATGGAAATTCATTTCAATTGTGGACAGGACAGTATTTGACACTGGATGCCGCAAGAAATGCTCGAGACAGCATCCGGCAAGACTATGATTTGAATGTGATCATCAATGACAATATTGAGATGATACTATTATACAATCATGAAAATGATTTAATGGTAGCGTTGGCAAACGATTATCGTTTTTTCATCAAAAATGACCATCCAGACAGAAATTATGTAAACATAGACGGGAAACCCTATCGTGGATCGGTAGGTGGTTACATCATTGAAGGCAATCGTCTTTTGTCCATCAACAAAGTGGCAATCGAAGCTTATCTAAAAGGAGTGGTTGCAAGCGAAATGCCTGCATCTTGGCCTTTGGAAGCTCTGAAGGTACAAGCAATAGCCGCAAGATCTTATGCACTGTCCTTAATTGGTCCCATCCATGCTTCACCTTACGATGCTCAGGATAATCAAAACAGTCAAGTTTACAATGGCATTTGGGGAGAAAGAGAATCTACCAATAAGGCTGTAGAAGAAACCAAAGGACAATTGATCTATTATAACGATACCGTGATTGCAGCCTATTACCATTCAACTTCAGGAGGGTCAACGGATAACTCTGAAAATGTTTGGAGAAATCCGTTGCCATATATTAGAGGTGTAGACGACCCGTATTCTAATATATCACCCTATACCGAATGGCACATCGCACTTTCTGAAGAAAAACTGTTAAGTGCTCTCAGAGAGAATGGTTACCGTGCAAATAAGATTTACGATATCTATGAAAAGAACCTCTCTGAATTCAATCGTGTTTTGGAGTTGGCCATAGTAACCGACATAGGAGAAATTATATTGGAAAAAGAAGAAACCCGCACCGTTTTAGGCTATAGCAATCTTCGCAGCACATGGTATGCCTTCGAAGGCAATCAACAAGCTTCGATTATGACAGCAAACGGCCTCTCAAACAAAACCTTAGGAGGTCAAAATGTTTTGACCACTCAAGGATACAAGCCCATTTTATACAAAACAGAAATGCCAGTTCTAACTGCAAATGGAACAGTTCACCAGTCAACCTCTCCCGACTCGTATGATGTTTATGGCAGAGGATTTGGACATGGACTAGGATTAAGCCAATATGGAGCACGAGGAATGGCTGATGCCGGATATAATTACATAGAAATCATCCAATACTATTACACAGGAGTAGAAGTTAAGTGACCACATTCAATTTAACCACCAAGGATTTTTATTTTGATTTGCCAAAATCATTAATCGCGCAAACACCTATTGAAAATAGAGCTTCATCCAAAATGATGGTATTAAACAGAAAAAATCAAACGATTGAACACCATCATTTCCATCATATCATTGAATTTTTGCACCCAGGGGATTGTCTGGTGCTAAATGACACAAAAGTGATTCCTGCAAGGTTGTTTGGCAAAAAAGAAACGGGCGCTGTCATTGAACTATTATTATTAAACAGAGTGCAGGGAGATGTATGGGAAGCTTTAGCAAAACCTGCCAAACGTTTGAAGCCGGGAAATCAAATTATATTCTCCGACCAGCTTAAAGCAACCGTTTTGGAAGATAAAGAAGAAGGCATCAGGAAAATTCAATTTTACTATGAAGGCATATTTGAAACCATTCTTGATGAACTGGGCGAAATGCCTTTACCACCCTACATCAGTGAAAAGTTGGCAGACAAGTCACGTTACCAGACGGTGTATGCCAAATATGAAGGATCAGCTGCTGCGCCAACAGCAGGACTTCACTTCACACCAGAGTTGCTGAGTCAACTAGAAAACAAAGGCATTCAACTGGCATACTTAACCCTGCACGTCGGGTTAGGAACCTTTCGTCCTGTGAAGGTCGATAAGATTGAAGAACACAACATGCACTCGGAATTTTTTAATTTAAACGAAGAAAATGCTGCTAAAATTCAACAATCAAAAAAGAATGGGGGACGACTTATTTCAGTGGGTACAACCACCACTAGAACATTAGAAACCATTTGGACTAAACGTGGAAAAATTATTCCTGACCAAGGATGGACAGACATCTTCATTTACCCAGGGTATTCTTTTGGAGCGGTGGAAGGCTTGATCACCAATTTCCATCTCCCAGAATCCACTTTATTGATGTTGGTTAGTGCTTTTTCCGAAAGAGAATTTATCCTGTCAGCTTACAAAGAAGCTGTCCTTCAAAAATACCGGTTTTTCAGTTTTGGAGATGCCATGCTGATCTACTAAAAGGAGTTAAAATGGCAATAGAGTTTAATCTGCTATATGAGTCCAAAGAATGCGGAGCACGATTGGGCGAATTGAAAACACCTCATGGGATTGTTGAAACCCCTATTTTTATGCCAGTTGGCACAAAAGCAACTGTCAAAACAATGACCCCTGAAGAATTGAAGTCAATAGAGGCACAAATCATCTTAAGCAACACCTATCATTTGTATTTAAGGCCTGGTGCAGACATTGTGAAAGAAGCGGGTGGTCTCCATCGTTTCATGAATTGGGACAAGCCTATTCTAACAGATAGTGGTGGTTTCCAAGTGTTTAGTTTGGGCAACTTGCGAACCATTCGAGAAGAAGGTGTGAACTTTAAGTCCTATATCGATGGTTCTGATCATTTCATTTCTCCTGAGAAAGCTATAGAGATCCAAAACGCTCTTGGCGCCGACATTATTATGGCTTTTGATGAGTGCACACCTTATCCTGCAACCTATGATTACACCAAAAAATCAATGGAAAGAACCTCTAGATGGGCCAAACGTTGCAAAGAAGCCCATCATAACACGTCAAAACAAGCTTTGTTTGCCATCATCCAGGGAGGCATGTACAAAGACTTAAGAATGGAGAGTTTGAAGCAATTGGTTGATTTAGATTTTCCGGGATATGCCATTGGTGGATTGAGTGTAGGAGAACCAGCACAGTTAATGAATGAGGTTTTGGATTATTTAGTGCCAGAAATGCCAAAAAACAAACCACGATACCTTATGGGGGTGGGCAGTCCAGACTACCTTTTTGAAGCAGTTGAAAGAGGCGTGGATATGGCAGATTGTGTCATGCCCACACGCATGGCTAGAAATGGAGCCTTTATGACACGAAATGGACGCATCGCCATAAAAAATGCCGTGCACAGAAGAGATTTTACCCCTATCGATGATCATTGTGAATGCTATACTTGTAAAAATTACAGCAAAGCCTACATACGGCATCTTTTCAAGGAAAACGAGATTTTAGGAGGCCGTCTGGCAACCATCCACAACCTTTTTTTCTTGATTAATCTAATGAAAGATATTAGAATAGCTATTAGAGACGAACGATACCTTGAATTCAAGGATACGTTTTACAAACAATACGGTTACATTAAATAAAAATTGGAGGTTATTGATTTGGATCAAGGAACTACGAGTTTAATATTTATGATCGCCATGTTTGCGATTTTCTATTTCATGCTGATCAGACCACAAAGAAAAAAAGACAAGGCTGTTCGAGAAATGCGAGCATCACTTAAAAAAAGTGATGAAATTGTCACCATCGGTGGTATTTTCGGTAAGATTGTGAAAGTGTACGATGATTACATTGTGATCGAGCTAGATTACAACAAACAAAGGATGAAAATGCAAAAATGGGCCATTCATAGTGTCGTGAATCCATCAGACTACGAGGATGACACAATGGAAATCGAATCTGAATCTGAAAAGACAGACAATTAGCATATTAAAAGCCTGCGGGCTTTTTTTTATGTCCAAAATTTGTCTTTGAAATCAGATAATCATATGCTATAATGTTAGAGCAATCATACACAGGAGGAAGTTATGAAACATATTAAGAGCTTAACTACAAAAAAACTTAGCCACAACCTTGTTTCAAAGGGCTGTGGAGAATGTCAAACATCCTGCCAGTCGGCGTGTAAAACATCCTGCACTGTAGGCAACCAGAAATGTGAGAAGTAAAACAGTAGTGGATAACCACTGCTTTTTTATTGAAGGAGGAAGAATGATTCACCTTTTCAATTTAGATGAGAAAAACTTTGTCATTGATGTCAACAGTGGGTTGATTCATGAAATCAGTGACGTTGTTTATGATATATTAACCCTGGATTCTCAATTGATGAAACTCGATCAAGAAAAACTGAGCAACAAATACCGTCAACAAGACGTAGATGAGGCCTATGATGCCATTAAAGACCTTGTTGACAAACAATTATTATTTACCGCCTCAAATGATATTGTCCCCAAATTAAAACCTGTTCTAAAAGCAATGTGTTTAAATGTGGCACATGATTGCAATTTAACATGTGAATACTGTTTTGCTTCACAAGGAGACTACCAAGGACATCGTTCTTTAATGTCTTTGGAAACAGGTAAGCAAGCAATGGACTACATCCTTGAAAATTCAGGAAACCGTACCAACTTGGAAGTTGACTTTTTCGGGGGCGAACCATTGATGAACTTTGAGGTGGTAAGAGAGCTCGTCCATTATGGAAAAGCAAAGGAACCTCTTTACAATAAACATTTTCGATATACCATCACGACAAACGGCGTGTTATTAGATGATGAAAAAATGGATTTTATCAACACTTATTTTGACAACATTGTTTTAAGCTTAGATGGCACAAAAGAAACCAATGATGAAATCAGAAAGACGCTTACTGGAAAAGGCAGTTATGATCATGTGGTTCCCAAAATGCAGGCTGCTGTAAAAAAAAGAAAAGAGAAATCCTACTTTATTAGAGGCACTTTTACAGGGAAAAACCTTCATTTTGCAGATGATGTGGCCCATCTACGATCTCTTGGGTTCAAAAGTCTATCGATGGAACCAGTGGTTACCCAACCAGGAGATAAATTGGAAATAAAGCCAATGGATTTAGATATTGTCAAAGAAGAGTACGATGCTTTGTATAAGCTCTACAAAGAACGGATGGATTCGGATGAAGATTTCAGCTTTTTCCACTTTGAGATAGACTTAGATCAAGGCCCCTGCCTATACAAAAGAATAGCGGGGTGTGGTGCGGGCAATGAATACATTGCTATTACACCGGAAGGACATATTTATCCTTGCCACCAATTCATTGGGGATGAATCGTTCTTAATAGGAACTTTGTCTTCAGGCATCACCAACAAAGATATCCAAGACCAATTTTACCAAAACAATGTATTGACTAAAGAAGCCTGCAAGCAATGTTGGGCCAAATATTTTTGTAGTGGCGGATGTCATGCTAATGCGTATCATTTCAATCAAGACTTAGGAAAGCCCTACGAAATGGGTTGCGAGATGGAAAAAAAGCGAATCGAATGTGCCATAAGACTTAAAGCTGAGAGAATAGAAAGGATGGAAAACAATGATCATTAAACTTAAAGAGTTTGAAATGTCTATCCATAAAGAGACAAAGATAATGGAAACGGCTGTCGTGACAGGAGATGTAACAATGAAAGAGAAATCGAGTGTCTGGTTTAATGCTGTTGTAAGAGGCGACAGAGACAGGATTGAGATAGGCAGGTACTCAAATGTTCAAGATGGCAGTGTGGTCCATACAGCTGTTGGTTTTCCTACAATTATTGGAGACCATGTGGTAGTAGGACACAATGTCAACTTGCACGGTTGTACAATAAAAGACAACTCAATGATTGGCATCGGTGCAATCGTATTGGATGGCAGTGTGATTGGGAAAAACTGCATGATCGCTGCTGGTACGCTGATACCACCTGGTAAAGTAATTCCTGACAATTCCGTTGTCATGGGTAATCCTTACAAAATTGTCCGTCAAATAACCGATGCGGAAAGGGCTGATATAATGGAGATTAGCACCCGTTATTTTGAATTGGTTGCACAATATTATTGATTAAAACCTTGTATGAAGGTATAATTTTTTTTAGAGCTTATTTAGGAGGCGTTTTATGAAGAACAAGAATAGACTTGTATTTGCCTTGATTCTGATACTTGTATTGGGAGCAGTGTATCTTTCAATATACGGATTAGAAATGGACCAATACAAGATCAGTCCTTATAGAGATGAAATCAAACTTGGATTGGATCTCTCAGGAGGCGTTTATGTGGTTCTGGAAGCTGTGACAGATGCAACAGGACAAGAATTAGATGAGAAAATGGCACAAACCCGGGCAATTATCGCTCAGAGAGTTGACGGATTAGGCGTATCTGAGCCTAACATTACCATTGAAAACAGGGATAGAATTCGTGTTGAACTTGCAGGGCTTTCCAACCCTCAAGAAGCCATCGATTTAATTGGCAAAACAGCCATGCTGCAATTTATCGAGCCCGATGGAACCGTAATACTTACGGGACAAAATGTGAGAGATTCTGTTGTAACTTATAATGAAAGAAATGAAATCGGTGTATCCCTTGAATTCGATAACATTGGTGCCACGGCCTTTTCAGAAGCAACAGGAAGATTGTTGAACGAACCAATGGAACAAGATCGAATTATTCGAATCGTATTAGATGATGAAGTCATCTCATCTCCTTTTGTTTCCGCTCATATTCGAGATGGCCGAAGCTTTATATCAGGCGGTTTTACCATTGACTCTGCCAGTAATTTAGCCAACTTGATCAAAGCAGGTGCACTGCCAGTTGAAATGCGAGAAGTGGAGATATCTGCTATAGGGCCAAGCTTAGGATTAGAATCCTTGGACCGTAGCATATTTGCTGCGATGATTGGTTTAATCCTTATTTTTGCTTTTATGTTGATTTTTTATCGATTACCAGGCCTAGTTGCCAACGTAGCTTTAACCCTCTATATTTTGATAGTTTTAGGGATTGTTATAGGATTGAATGCAAATTTGACACTGCCAGGAATAGCTGGTTTGATCCTGTCAGTTGGGATGGCTGTTGATGCCAATGTCGTCATATTTGAACGCATTAAAGAAGAAATGCAAGTTGGAAAAACCATTCGAACCTCTGTAGATTCAGGCTTCAAACGCGCAATGTCGACAATTGTTGATGCGAATGTTACGACACTCATTGCTGGAGTAGTCCTGTTTTATTTTGGGACAGGCCCCATCAGAGGTTTTGCCGTAACATTGCTGATTGGCCTTCTTACTTCTTTGTTTACAGCCCTTGTGATCACCAGATTATTGCTTAAATTGGTTGTCAAGATGGATCTTACAAGAAGCAAGAAAATGTATGGCGTAAAGGAGGTGGCGAGATGAAACTACAAGTCATTAAGAAAAGCAAACTATTTCTCATCATTTCCCTAGTCGTGATACTGATTGGTTTAGTTATGATACCAATTAGAGGATTGAATGTAGGCATAGATTTCTCAGGAGGGACTCTTTTACAAATTGAGTTGAATGAAAGAATAGAAGTGTCAGAGATTCGAGAAATCACAGACTCTTTCGACCCTAGTGCCAGTATTGTTCATGCTGGATTGAATCAAACTCAAGTGATCATCAAAACCACACTTGATATGGAAAGCCCAGAACGCTATGAAGTGTTTTCTCAGTTTAAAGAGCGCTATCAACTAACGGAAGAAGCCTTTTTACATCAGCAAAAATTCGAGCCTTCCATTGGTCAAGAAATACAAAACAGAGCTTTGATATCGGTCTTAATTGCAGCTATTGGTATTCTGATATATATCACGTTAAGATTTGAATGGCAATTTGGTCTATCAGCTGTAGCCGCTTTGTTGCATGACGTTTTAATCGGCATCGCTGTTTACTCGATTCTAAGAATACCTATTAATAGCTCATTTATTGCCGCCATGTTAACCATTGTGGGTTATTCCATTAACGACACGATTGTCGTATTCGACCGGATAAGGGAGAACATGAAATCAATGCATAAAGTTCCTTTTGAAGAAATAATTGATACGAGCATTTCTCAGACGATTGTACGATCTATCAATACCTCTATGACCACTCTTTTTGCGATAACGGCCTTATATGTGTTTGGTGTAGAGGCCATCAGAGAATTTGCGCTTCCCCTAATTGTGGGTATTTTAGCAGGGACTTATTCTTCCATTTTCATCGCCAGTCCTATATGGTATCGACTGAAAATAAGAAAATCAAGAATCAATTACTACAACCCCAATAAGGCGTCCAAGTAATTTGCTCTATCAAAGAAAAAGCATCTGTAGTATAATGTAAAAAAAGACAGGAGGTTCAATATGCAAGTTAGTTTTATTCTATTATTGATAGTTTCCATATTTATCGCTATTTTTGCAATTCAAAACGGAGAGACGGTTTCAATTGACCTATTCTTTCTCAAGACAGAAATGTCTCAAGCACTTGTAATTCTAGCCTCTGTTGGTCTTGGTGCGCTGGTTGCCGTTGTTTTAAGCACGTTTGGAAAGGTTAAGCGATTGCGTGAAATCAAATCTTTGAATAAACGTGTCAAAGTTTTGGAAGACGAACAGAATCGTTTAAAAACACAACTTGACCAAACATCTGAGGAAAACACCTCCCTTCAAAGTATCAATGCTGACTTAAAGTTAGAACTGGACACAACAGAAAGAAACTTAGGGGATCTTAAACAACAAATAAAAATCGTATCCACTCAAGATCAGATCAAAGAACCAGTTGTGGAGGTTGAGTCTCCAAAAGAAGAGGATGAACCAGCTGAACCAAAAGAGACGCTACCCGAGACAGAAGCGGAGTCCACAGATTGAAAAGACGATATCAAGTCAAACAGTGGGATCCAGCAATATCAGATCAGTTGACCCATGATTTTGGAATTGACCGTTCAATCGCCAAACTTCTCCAAAATAGAAACGTCATAAAAAAAGAACAAGTACGCAATTATCTAAATACAGATTTGTCTTTTCTCAACCATCCCTTTGATATTCAAGGCATGTATGAAGCGGTAAAGCTGGTTGGGGAATCAGTCAAAGCCGGCAAAAAAGTATTTTTATATGGTGATTACGATGCTGACGGTGTAACCTCCACTGCTCAGCTTGTTCTTATTTTAAAAGCAATTCAAGCAGATTATGATTACCATCTTCCTAACAGGGAATCCGATGGATATGGCTTGAATCATGATGCCATCGACAATATCATCGCGAGTGGGGCTCATGTTTTAGTCACGTTAGACTGTGGCATTTCCAATTACGATGAAATTCAATTTGCTGTAGATTCAGGGTTGGAGGTTATTGTCATCGACCACCATAAAGAAAGTGGGACCTTACCGTTGGCAAATGTGATTGTCAATCCACATGTGAGTGAAGAAGGGTCACGATTCAGACATTTATGTGGTGCCGGCTTAGCATTCAATTTTGTGAGAGGGATGATTGAATGGGAAGGACTATCCTTGGATTTATCTTCATTTATCCAACTAGCTGCCATTGGTACGGTAGCAGATATAGTCCCGTTAATCGATACCAACCGGATTATCGTCAAAAATGGATTAAATGAAATCAATAACAATCCACTGCCAGGCATCCAACAATTGTTAGCTTTGTCAAATGTCGATTTGGGAACCATTACTTCAGATACCTTAGCTTATAATTTGGCCCCCAAGCTAAACGCTGCAGGTAGAATGGAAACAGCTGATATTGCGTTGGCACTACTGGTATCAGACGACATACTGGATGCTTCTCAATTATCGGTGGAATTAACGGATTTTAATCATCAACGCAAAGAGATAGAAAAGAATATTTTTATGCAAGCAGAAGTAAAGATACAAAACCAACGATCGAACAAAATGTTAATAGTCCAAGGTGATCAATGGCATGAAGGAGTGATTGGAATTGTAAGCTCCCGAATTACCGAAAAGTATCATAAGCCATCCCTTGTTTTCTCAAAGTCTGGTAAACACTACAAAGGTTCTGGCCGAAGTATCCCGGGATTCAATTTGTACGAAGCCATCCAACAGGTTGAATACCTGACAGTAAAGTCAGGAGGACATCCTCAAGCGGTGGGACTGACCATAGAAGAAAAGAATTTTCAACGGTTCAAAGATGAGTTATTGGCTTATTGTCATCAAACATTCAATGACGAAGATTTTGTTAAAGAAGTGCTAGTAGACGATCATTTAGATGCCACTTGCCACATTGATTTAGACACAGTGATACGAATCAATGATGTAATGGAGCCTTTTGGCTTGAAAAACGAGAAACCTATTTACTTGATCAGCGGATACGATATCATACATCATAAATACATCGGTGCTCAAGAAAACCATCTAAAGGCATCATTATTGTTGGGGGCATCACGATTTGATTTGATCAAATTTAACATCACACCGGAAGACAAGAAAGAATTTACCCGGAAAAACCCATTGGTTGGACAATTCGAGGTCAACCATTATAACGGGAGCACGACTTTACAGTTCAACGTTATGGATATGACAGGATCCTATTTTGTCGATCTAAAAAGACAATTCTTGATAAAAATTTATGAGCGAAAGCTGTCAAGTCGAGTAGCCTCTGAGTACAAACAAAAGCACCCTTTAATTTTTGAGAATGATGTTCTTAGTCCAAATGAAAAGCTAATAGACTTTGCCCAATCCAATTGGATACCTACAGAACAACAACTTGAAATTATTTCGAAAGAGCTGTGTCAGCATAAGAGCAAAATCTTCAAATTCGAGATTTTAAAACTTGTGAACTACATCAACAAAATATATAATATAAGCATTAATGAAGAAATGATCCTATACACAGTCATTCATTTAGAAGCACAGCAACAATTACAATATAAATATAGAAATAACTTCTTATATATTAAGTATCTATTCTAGGAGGCAAAAAAGATGGACCTAAAAGAAAAAATACGAGTCATAGAAGACTTTCCAGAGCCTGGCGTCAGTTTTAAAGATATCACCACTGTCTTGAAAAACCCTGATTATTTAAACGAAGTCATCAATCAATTAACAGATCTCTTTAAAGAGGCCCAAGTTGACATTGTGGTTGGGCCGGAGTCACGAGGGTTTATTTTTGGAACCCCTGTAGCCTTTAATATTGGAGCAGGATTTGTGCCTGTTAGAAAACCTGGAAAACTCCCGTCCGAAACCGTACGTTTTGAATATGACTTGGAGTATGGGAAAGATGCCCTTGAAATACACAGGGATGCCATTGAGAAAGGAATGAGAGTGCTCATTATTGATGATCTACTCGCTACTGGAGGAACCGTCAGCGCGACAGCTCAGCTTATTGAAAGCCTAGGTGGTGAAGTGGTAGGCATCGGATTTTTCATTGAGCTAGAAGAGCTTCAAGGTAGAAAGAAAATAGAAGCTTACAACGTCAAATCTATAGTAAAATATTAAAGGTTGGAGATTCCAGCCTTTAATCATACCGGTGGTGATAATTTGTTAGAAAAACTGATCAGTGATATTTTGATCTATAATCCAATGGCGGACACAGCCATCATAGAAAAGGCATACAAATATGCAGAAAGCCATCATGGGGAAGCAGCCCTCAGATTTTCAGGAGAGGCTTATTTCACTCATCCTTTTAACGTGGCGTTGATTCTAGCAGAGTTGAACATGGATGTGGATACCATTGCAGCCGGACTTTTGCACGACGTGGTAGAAGATACAGAAGCGACCTATGATGATATTAAGAGCGCTTTCAGTGAGGAAATCGCTAATTTGGTTGATGGGGTCACCAAACTTAGCAAAGTAAAGTACAAGTCTAAAGAAGAAAGACAGGCAGAAAGTCTCCGAAAAATGGTGATTGCCATGTCTAAAGATATTAGAGTCATTATTATCAAATTGGCTGACAGACTGCACAATATCCGAACACTTCAATATATGCCTCTTGAAAAACAAAAGGAAAAAGCGGTAGAAACATTGGAAATATATGCGCCTATCGCCAATCGTCTTGGTATGGCCTCCATCAAATGGGAACTGGAAGATTTATCACTCAAATACATTAATCCAGACGGTTTCAAAGACATCACAGAAAAAGTTAAAGAAAAGCGAAAAGTCAGAGAAGAATACATTCAAAGCATAATAGATACTTTAGAAGAAAAATTGAAAGAAGCTGAAATAGAATTTGATATCAGTGGTCGTCCTAAAAGCATCTATAGCATCTACAAAAAAATGTATCATAAAAACAAAACGTTTGAAGAAATATACGATGTCACTGCGATTAGGGTATTAGTCCATTCAGTCAAAGACTGCTATGGTGTCCTAGGCATTGCCCATACGCTTTGGAAACCTATGCCCGGTCGATTCAAAGACTATATTGCCATGCCAAAACCCAATATGTACCAATCTTTGCACACCACGGTGATCGGAAACAATGGGGAACCCTTTGAAATACAGATAAGAACCTTTGAAATGCATAAAACAGCTGAATACGGTATCGCCGCTCACTGGAAATACAAAGAAGGCGTTCACGAAGACAATTTTGAAGATAAACTTAACTGGTTGCGACACATGCTTGATTGGCAACAAGACACCAATGATCCGAAAGAATTCATGGAAGCTCTAAAAATAGACCTTTATACGGATGAGGTTTTTGTTTTTACCCCAAAAGGAGATGTGTTTAACCTTCCAGCCGGTTCAACTCCTATTGATTTTGCTTATCGAGTCCATTCAGGTGTCGGCAATCGATGTATTGGTGCAAAAGTCAATGGGCGAATCGTACCATTGGATTATAAGCTGAAAAATGGCAATCAAATAGAAATCATCACCTCATCAAGTAGCAATGGCCCAAGTCGTGATTGGTTGAAAATTGTCAAAAGCAGCCAAGCCAAAAGTAAAATTCGAAAGTTTTTCAAAGACAAAGAGCGTGACACCAATATAGACAAAGGCAAAGAGGCCATCGAGCGAGAGATCAAACGGCAAGGGTTCAAAGTTCAAGAATTGTTTAAAGAGGACTGGATTCAAGACATTGTAAAGAAAATGAACTTCAAGACAACAGAAAACTTATTTGCTTCTGTTGGACATGGAACTATTACCGAACTGCAGGTGGTCACCAAACTCATCGGGAAATTCAAAACGATCTACAAAGATCAATATGAAGAGCGGTTCAAAGACAAACCGCAGCAACAATCGCCTTTATCAAAACCTAGAGCCACACCCACATCAGGCGTCATCATAAAAGGACTAGATAATATAAAGGTCCGTTTCTCAAAATGTTGCACACCTGTACCAGGAGATGACATTGTGGGTTACATCACAAGGGGCAGAGGCGTATCTGTTCACCGGGCAGATTGCACCAATATCAAGAGTGGTGATGAGGAAGCCCGATTAATTGAGGTTGAATGGGCAAACAGTGAAAAGATGACCTACACAGCAGAGATTCAGATTGAATCTGTTGATCGCCCGGGTCTGCTTCAAGAGATCACCAACATCTATTCAAGCTTGAAGCTAAACGCCATCAATCTAAACCTACGGGTTAACAAAGACCGTATCGCCATCATGAATATGACTTTTGAAATCAAAGCTTCAAAAGATTTGGATGCCTTAATCAAAGGGTTCAAAAAAGTAGATGGTGTGATAGATGTTTATCGATACAAAAAATAGCAAGGAGGCAGCATGCGAGCAGTTGTACAAAGGGTCTCAAAAGCCAGCGTTAGCGTAGACGATACCATCATTGGAGAGATCGGAAATGGCTTGCTGGTCTTTTTAGGAGTCAGTCAGGAAGACACAGAAAAAGATGTTCAGTATCTGGTCGATAAAACCTTGAACTTGAGGATCTTTCAAGACGATCATCAAAAGATGAATTTAAGTGTCAAAGAGATTCAAGGAGAAGTATTGGTTGTTTCTCAATTTACTTTACAAGGAGATGCTAGAAAAGGCAGACGCCCTAGCTTCATCAAGGCTGCTGAACCTAGTCAAGCGGATGCATGGTATCAAAAATACATTTCAAGCTTGAAAGAGCAAGGTGTATCTGTGTCATCCGGCCAATTTGCGGCAGAAATGGCGGTGTCTTTGGTTAACGATGGCCCCGTGACAATATTACTTGATAGCACACGATTATTTTAGGAGGATTATAATGATATTAGATACAATTTTAGTTGGAAGTTATATGGTAAATTGCTACATTACTGGCAGCAATCAAACAAAAGAGGTCTTAATCATTGACCCGGGTGCCAATGCCAATCAGATCATTTCCCATATTGAAAAGCAACAATACAAGCCTATAGGGATTGTCTTGACTCATGGCCATGGGGATCATATAGGTGGTGTAGTCGAACTCAAATCTAAATACGATGTTCCCATTTACCTTCATGCTCTGGATCAGCCTATGGTCGAAGAAGGGAGTAAAAATATGACGAAATTCATGTTTGGAAAAAGCATCGAATTCTCTCCGGATCATCTGCTTAAAGAAGAGGATGAAATCGCTGTAGACACCTTGACCTATCATATCCTACACACACCGGGGCATACACCAGGAGGTGTGAGCATCTATTGTGAAAATGCGCTGTTCACAGGGGATACCTTGTTTCAAGGTAGCATTGGCAGAACAGATTTTCCTGGAGGTTCTTTTGAACAATTGATTCACGCTATTAAAACAAAATTATTAACCTATCCAGACGATACCAAAGTGTACCCAGGCCATAATTCACCTTCTACCATTGGATGGGAGAAGAAGCATAACCCATTTTTGAAATGAAAAATAACTTGATCATCCAGACCGACTTAACTGGATTGTCATTGGACCTTTATCACACCATTCGCATTTTCGACCATACAGTGTCTGTGACATTTGAAAACACTTATCGAGAAACAGGCACAGACACCATACAAATAATCTATCAAAATGATCAAGCAATCGCCCTGTTGATTAAGAATCATAAGGTAGTGATAAAAAGTTGTGTCCATTTGGATGACTTATCCTATCTCCATGAGGATCCTCATCAGCAGACAAAAATCATGATACGTCATGCGCTTTATCATTTACTAAGTCGATTATATGAAAAGACCTCACCTTATGGGATTTTAACGGGGACAAGACCAGTGAAATTAGTCAGGAAGAATCTTTTGAAATATGGCATTATTCAATTGGAAGAAATTCTAACCTCAACCTATGCCATGGAGAAAAAAACTTTCCAAAACCTGGCTAAAATTGCTCAAATTACAGAAGATCGGTTGATAAATGATCCTAAAAGCATCAGCTTCTACATTAGCATACCCTACTGTCCATCAAGATGCCATTATTGTACTTTCTTATCCAAAGTATGCAATAATAGTCAAGAGCTGGAAACCTATTTGGAATATTTACTAGAAGATATCAAATGGGGCATTGATATATCAAGACGGAACCACTTGAATATTAGATCGATTTACATCGGAGGAGGTACCCCAACCATCCTAAGTGCTAACCAGTTAGAAAAACTGATGAAAGAGTTGTCGAATGTTTCTAATCCTGGTGACACTGAATTCACCGTCGAAGCGGGTAGACCAGATACCATTACGTCTGAAAAACTAGCCATTATGAAGAGATATGGAGCCAATAGAATCAGCATTAATCCTCAAACGATGGATGATGACACTCTTCAGAAGATAGGAAGAAACCACCGCTCAAAAGACATCTTTATCGCCTTTGAACGGGCAAGAAGAGCCGGTTTTAACAACATTAATATGGATTTTATAAATGGTCTTCCTGGAGAAAACACGACCCATGTCAATAAAAATCTTAATGTCATAAAACAACTTAGGCCTGAAAATGTAACCGTACATAGCTTAGCGATTAAGAAGGGATCCACTCTCTACGATAAACATTATGTAAACCAACTTGATTTCGAAACTCTCAGTGATATGAATCAAGCCTATCAAATTGAGCTACAAGCCTTAGAGATGGAGCCTTACTATCTTTATCGGCAAAAAAACATTGTGGGAAACATGGATAATTATGGTTTGAGCACACCCGGCAATGAAAGTCTTTATAACATTAATATCATTGAAGAAGAGCAAACTATCCTTGGTTTTGGTGCCGGTGGTGTGACAAAAATAATCAATAAGTATGAAGACACCCTTACACGGATCCCAAACAATAAAGACATTTCAACCTATGCCGTCAAATTAAAGCAGAATCATGCAAAAATTGAATCAGCATTAAATACATCACTGGGTTACGACCCTTTGTGATTTCTAGGAGGAAACATGGAAAAATTAGGAAATAGCAGAAGAACGCATAAGTGTGGCGTTTTAAATCTATCCAACAACCACGAAGAAGTAACCGTTATGGGTTGGGTACAGAAAAAAAGAAATTTAGGCAGCTTGGTGTTCATTGATGTGCGCGACATTTCAGGGATTGTCCAAGCTGTATTTGATGAGACCAAAGACCCAACAAATTTTGAAAAAGCTTCCCAAGTAAAAGGCGAATATGTCGTGTCCATTACAGGAAAAATAAGAGAACGTGAGTCTAAGAATAAAGAAATGGCAACAGGCGACATCGAGATTGAAAGCAGTTTCATCAAAATCCTCAGTGAATCTGAAACCCCGCCCATTTACATTAAAGATGAAGACGACGCTTCAGAAGTGATGCGTTTAAAGAATAGATTTCTAGACTTAAGAAAACCATTCATGCAACAAAATCTGGCCGTTAGAGCGCAAACATCACAAGTGATACGCCAATTCATGAACGAAAACGGCTTTATGGAAATAGAAACGCCTGTTCTTAACAAACCCACTCCAGAAGGCGCGCGAGACTACCTAGTGCCAAGTCGTGTGAATAAAGGCAGTTTCTACGCATTGCCTCAATCACCTCAAATATTCAAGCAACTATTGATGGTAGCCGGGTATGATCGCTATTATCAAATTGTGAAATGCTTTCGAGACGAAGACTTAAGAGCCAATCGCCAACCAGAATTTACCCAGTTGGACATGGAGCTTTCTTTTGTGGACATTGAAGACGTGATTGCTTTGAATGAAAAGTTGATCCAACGAGTGTTCAAAGAAGTCAAAAATATCGACATCACATTGCCAATTAAACGCATGACCTACGACGAAGCCATGAATCGATACGGTTCAGACAAGCCGGATTTGCGTTTTGGTTACGAATTCATAGATTTGACAGCCATTTTCAAAGAATCCGCCTTTAACGCGTTTAAGTCAAACACCTCACCTGGTAAAAGTGTCAAAGGGATTCTATTGAAAGGAAAAGAAGAATCGATTTCTAGAAAAGCCTTATCTAAATTGGAAAGCTTTGTCAAAACCTACGATGCGAAGGGGTTGGCCTGGATCAAAATGACAAATGACGGTTTGAATTCACCCATTGCCAAATTTCTCAGTGAATCAGAGCAGAATCAAATCGTTCAGTCCACACAAATGGAAGTAGGAGATTTATTATTGGTCATTGCCGACAAACAATCGGTGGTTAATAATGGCCTTGGCGCCTTAAGAAAAAAAATAGCCACAGATTTTGACGAGATTGATAAAACACTTTATGAAATGGTCTGGATCACTGACTTCCCCTTGTTTGAATACGATGAAGAAGATGACCGACTAGTGGCAAAACATCACCCTTTTACCTCACCTGTAGATGAAGATGTAGATAAACTGTTGTCGGATCCGGAATCCGTTCGTGCAAAAGCGTATGACATCGTCATCAATGGTGATGAAATAGGAGGTGGCAGCATTCGTATTACAGATCGTGCTTTGCAACAAACCATGTTTAAAGCGTTGGGATTGACTGAAGAAGAAGTAGAAGCCAAGTTTGGATTCTTGATTAATGCCTTTCGATATGGGGTCCCACCACATGGTGGCATCGCTTATGGCTTAGACAGACTGGTCATGACTCTAACAGGCATGACCAACATTCGAGATGTCATTCCATTTCCAAAAACACAAAGCGCTACTTGCTTGTTGTCAGGGGCTCCAACCCTTGTGGATGAGAACCAGTTAAAAGAACTTGGCATCAAATTAGATAAGTAGGATTAAGCGATGAACCCTTGGGATCGATTGGAAATTATTTATGGAAAAGAGAAAGTAGACAAACTCAGAAAAGCCCATGTTTTAATTGCAGGCTTAGGGGGTGTGGGCAGTTACAGTGCTGAGGCTATCGCGCGATCATTTGTCGGTCACATTACTTTGATTGACTTTGATTGCTATGAAATGACTAACTTGAATCGACAATTATATGCAACTCACCCTACACTGGGACAGCCTAAAACAAAAGTCTTGTCAGAAGCGCTAAATGAGATTCATCCCCCATTAATCGTCACTTCTCATCAGATACGTTTAACCGATGAAAATATCCCGAATTTGCTCAGTGAAGCTTCGGTGGATTACGTCATCGATGCTATCGATGACATACAGGCCAAACGGTCACTGATTAGTTACTGTCACCAACACAACCTGCCCATTATAAGTTGCATGGGAACAGGCTTTAGAAAAAACCCACAAGCCTTTGAAATCGCTGATATTTCAAAAACATATAACTGTCCTATGGCCAAGCGGTTGAGAAAAGAATTGAAATCAGCAGGCATTTCCAAGCACATGGTTGTATTCTCAAAGGAATTGCCTTCAAAAAAACAACATGGAACGGCCATAGGAAGCAACGCTTTTGTACCGGCATCGGCTGGTCTATTGCTGGCCTCACATGTGGTACATGAAATAATGGAAAAGGATTGATAGAATGAACAAAATTGCGCAAGTCGTCAAAATTGAAAACAATATAGCTACCATAAAAGTTGCAAGAGCCTCTGCTTGTGGAGAGAACTGCGCCTCCTGTGGCAGTCACTGTACTGAAAAAGGACATTTTATCGAGGTGACCAACCAAGAGTATGAACTTGGCCAATTATTAGAAGTCACCACCAAAGATCAAAACATACTGGCTTTTTCTGCAATAGCTTATGGCATTCCTTTGTTGGTCATGGTAGGGACCATTCTATTGGTATATCAGCTGGCCCCCGACAGTCAAAAAGACGCTTTTTCAGCAATTGCAGGTGTTCTATCTTTAAGTGTTTCCTTCTTTTTATTACGTTTGCTTGATCGATTTCTATTCAAGAAAACAAAAATGATCGAAAAAATAACGCCGTACAGAGGTGGATGAAAATGGATTCGAGAAAATCACTTTTGAACCGTATGAAACGCATTGAGGGACAAGTCAAAGGCATTGAAAGGATGATTGAAAAAGGGGAGTACTGTGGAGACATTCTGACACAAATTTCTGCAGCCCGATCTGCTCTTAACAAAGTGAGCGGCATCATTCTTGAAAACCATGCCAAAAATTGCATCAAGGAGAGGATGGACGAGGTGGATTCAGACCAAGCCTTGGAAGAACTTTTGTCAATTATCATCAAATACAACAAATAAGGAGAATGGGATGTTTGAAAATTTAAAGCAAAAAGATTATGAGATCTATGAAACCATCCAGAGAGAAATTGCTAGGCAGCACAGAAATCTGGAGCTGATTGCCTCCGAAAATGTGGTATCTATGGCTGTTTTGGAAGCAATGGGTAGCCAATTGACCAATAAGTATGCCGAAGGATATCCAGGCAGACGCTATTATGGGGGTTGCGAATTTGTAGATGAAGCAGAAACTTTGGCGATTGATCGATTGAAAGAATTATTCAAAGCTGAACACGCCAATGTTCAACCCCATTCTGGCGCAAACGCAAACTTAGGCGTCTATTTTGCCGTCCTGGATCCTGGAGATAAAATAATGGGAATGAACCTTTCAGAGGGTGGGCATTTGACCCACGGAAGTCCTGTCAATATTTCAGGCAAATATTTTGAAATTATTCCTTATGGGGTTGATCCAAAGACAGAAACCTTAGATTATGAAAAAGTCAGAGAGATTGCCCATAAAGAAAAACCTAAAATGATTGTAGCCGGTGCTAGTGCCTATTCTAGAATCATCGACTTTTCTAAATTCAAAGAAATAGCAGATGAAGTGGGTGCTTACTTAATGGTAGATATGGCACATATTGCTGGTTTGATAGCAGCAGGTCTTCATCCAAGTCCCGTTCCTTATGCGGACTTTGTTACGACAACTACTCACAAAACACTTAGAGGGCCTAGAGGGGGTGCCATTCTATGTAAAAAGGAACATGCCAAGGCGGTAGACAAAGCCATTTTCCCAGGTATACAAGGAGGCCCTTTGATGCATGTTATCGCTGCCAAAGCGGTCTGTTTCAAAGAAGCACTAGAAGACAGTTTCATTGCTTATCAAAAACAAATTCTAAAGAATGCAACAGAATTAGCCGTTCAGTTAAAGAAGAAAGGGTTTCGGTTAGTATCCGACGGGACAGACAACCATTTGATTTTGTTGGATGTAAGAAACAAAGACGTAACCGGGAAAGTAGCTGAGAAAAGATTGGATGAAATCAACATTACAGTCAACAAAAACACCATTCCTAATGATCCGGAAAGTCCTTTTGTTACAAGCGGCATCCGCATAGGCACGCCTGCTATTACATCTATGGGTCTACAAGAGTCAGACATGGCTGAAATTGCCGATATTATGAACCACGGCATATTACAAACACAACCGCAGTCAGAATTAGTCAATCGCGTCGCCAAACTAATGGACGTTTACAAAGACTAATTCACTATAATTTGAAAGGGGAGCGCCAATATGAATCTATTTAGCCGTCAATACGATGCTTTTCTTAAAGATAACAGTCCTTTGGCTGAAAAAATGCGCCCCCAACACCTAGATGATTTTGTTGGACAATCTCATATCCTTTCAGAAGGCAAAATGCTTCGAAGAGCCATCATGGCTGACCGTTTAAGCTCCATCATTCTTTACGGGCCGCCTGGGACTGGAAAGACCACGTTGGCTCGCATCATCGCACAGATGACTAAAAAACGATTTGAGACATTAAACGCTGTAACTTCAGGTATCAAAGACATTAAAGAAGCGGTTAAAGACGCTATTCAGCAGATTTCTTTATACAGTCGACAAACCATTGTTTTTATTGATGAGATCCATCGATTCAATAAAACCCAACAAGATGCCTTGTTGCCTTATGTTGAGAATGGCACCATCATCCTAATTGGAGCCACCACCGAAAACCCCTATTTTGAAGTAAATAACGCTTTGCTGTCCCGTTCCATGATATTTGAGTTAAAAGCTTTGACCACAGAAGATGTGGCAACCATTCTTCACCGTGCTATTGATGGTGTTTTGGCTCAAGAGGCCAAAATCGATCTGGCAGTAGACGAAGATGCCATACAGCTAATGGCAGACTACAGCGGAGGCGATGCTCGAAAAGCACTAAATGCATTGGAATTGGCTGTTCTAACAACAAACTCTCATCATATAGCGATCAATGATGCCAGAGAGAGCATTCAAAATAAAACCGCTTACTACGATAAATCTGGAGACAAGCATTATGATGTGGCCTCTGCCTTTATAAAAAGTTTAAGAGGTTCCGATCCTGATGCTGCCTTAATTTGGTTGGGTAAAATGATCAAATCAGGCGAAGATCCTAAATTCATTGCAAGAAGACTCGTAATCGCTGCATCGGAAGATGTAGGTAACGCAGACCCGCATGCCTTGAATGTTGCCATGAATTGTTTCAATGCAGTTCATGTTATTGGCATGCCCGAAGGCAGAATTCCTTTGGCTCAAGCAACCGTCTACATCGCATGCGCGCCAAAAAGCAATGCGGCTTATGAAGCCATCAATAAGACGATGGAATTGTTGAATCATTATAACCCTGAAGTGCCCAACCATCTTAAAGACAAAAGCTATCAGTCAGCATCCAAGCTAGGACACGGCTTAGGTTATCTGTATCCTCACCATTATCCTTATGGGTATGTATCCCAAAACTATTTTCCACTTGATTTTAACGGTGAAAAGCTATATAATCCTAAACACGTTGGATATGAAAAAAATATCAACCGTTATTTGGATTTTATAAAGAAATTGGATACAGAGGAGGAAATATGACATTCTATATTGATTTTAGAGACTTTTCCCAATCAGCTTCCATCGATTTGATTTATGAAAAACTTAAAAGTTCAACCATAGAGGGCAGCTACCATCTGGTAATCGAATACAACAATCAAATTGAAGAACATTTTTTATTTGACGATTATATGATGGAAATCACACCGGACCATTTGAAGTTTTTAAAGCAATGTCGACTAGTTTGCAACGATTTATCTATTAGCCTAAAAAACATCTATCTACTTGGTTCAAGCCATCAAGTCAATGAGAATGAATTGAAAGTTTCATTGGAAAAAACCATTCAAAAAGAAGCTGGCAGAAATATTGTCTGGCCTAGCAAGGAACTGTACCTGTATGATGGAGGCAAGCGCGTTTTGGATACCATGTTGCGCAATGATGAGATTGCTTTTGAAGAATACGAGGCAAAGCTGAAGTTGCTACAAATGGAATTTGGCCTCATAGAATTTCTTGAGGAAGATTTCTACATCAACTAGTGATACGGTTCAAACCACGGTGACGTGGTTTTTTTATGTAAACACATTGATAGTTGACAAGATTAGTCGGGTATATTATACTTGTTGAGAATACACTATCATTTTAGTAGGGATTTGAGGTGAAACACATGATATTATCCACAAAAGGACGATATGGTCTAAAAGCTGCCTTTGAATTGGCATTAAATTATGGAGACGGACCCATAAGCTTAAAAACCATTTCAACTAAATACAGTATCTCAGAAAATTATTTGGAGCAACTGCTGGCCAAATTAAGAAAACAGGGATACATCAATACGGTTCGGGGAGTCAATGGGGGTTATTTATTGGCTAGACCACCAGAAGAAATTACAGTGGGTATGATCCTGAGAGCTTTAGAAGGAGAGATCACCCCTTCAGAATGCTTGACTGGAGAAAGCTGTTCCAGAGAATCCATTTGTGCGACTCGAGTCATTTTTGAAAAAATAGAATCCGGAATCAATGATGTAATCGACAAAACCTATCTTATAGATATGGTCAAACAAAATCAGCAGGAGGTTAACAGACCATGAAAATGATCTATTTAGACAATGCAGCAACCACACAAGTCCACCAAGAAGTGGCTGATGCCATGCAACCATATTTTACACAAACATATGGGAATCCTTCCAGCATCTACCATTTTGGACAGACAGCCCAAAAAGCTCTTGAAGAAGCAAGAGCAGCCATCGCCCCCGTTATTCAAGCACAACCAGATGAGTTGTACTTCACAGGCGGCGGATCAGAATCAGACAATTGGGCTATCAAAGGTGTCGCTTATGCCAATAGAAACAAAGGAAACCACATCATCACTTCAAAAATTGAACATCACGCGGTCTTGCATACTTGTGAATACTTGGAAAAGAATGGCTTTAAAGTCACGTATTTAGAGGTCGATTCAGAAGGAATGGTCAATCCTAAAGACGTGCAAAATGCCATAACAGAAGACACCATCTTGGTAACCATCATGATGGCAAACAACGAAATCGGAACCATCCAGCCTATTGAAGAAATTGGCCAAATCACTCGAGAAAAAGGCGTGTTGTTACACACAGATGCCGTTCAAGCTTTTGGACACATTCCCATAGATGTCACCGCTATGAATATTGATTTGTTGTCTGCCTCCGCCCATAAGATTCATGGCCCAAAAGGGGTAGGTTTGCTGTATATTCGCAAGGGTATCCGTATTGACAATTTGATTCATGGAGGCGCCCAAGAAAAGAAAAAAAGAGCGGGAACAGAAAACGTGCCAGGCATTCAAGGATTTGCCAAGGCATCAGAAATAGCCTATCAAAATCTCGCTGCTCATACTGAAAAAGTCATGGCATTGAGAGATCGATTCATAGAGCAAATACCAAAAGTCATCGATCATGTGAGATTAAACGGCCACCCTACCAACCGACTTCCCGGCAATGTAAATGTCTCGTTTGAGTTTATCGAAGGAGAATCATTGCTTCTATATCTGGATATGGAAGGCGTTGCCGCTTCAAGTGGTTCAGCATGCACATCAGGTGCTTTAGATCCTTCACATGTGCTTATGGCCATCGGGTTGCCTCACGAAATTGCCCATGGATCACTAAGGTTGAGCTTATCCGTCTACAACACAGAAGAAGAAGTAGATAAAACCATAGAAGCTTTAAAAAGTGTCGTCAATCGATTAAGACAAATGTCACCTTTATATAACAGGAGGAAATAAAATGTATACAGAACAAGTCATGGATCATTTTAAAAATCCACGCAATGTAGGAGAAATTGAAAACGCTGATGGCGTTGGGGAAGTAGGCAACGCCAAATGTGGCGATATAATGAAAATCTATTTGAAAATTGATGAGAATGATATCATCACCGATGTGAAATTTCTCACTTTTGGATGCGGATCTGCTATTGCCTCTTCAAGCATGGCGACCGTCTTGATAAAAGGAAAGCATGTGGACGAAGCTGTGTCACTAACCAATAAAGCTGTGGTTGAAGCTTTAGGTGGCTTGCCAAAAGTCAAAGTGCATTGTTCTGTATTGGCGGAACAAGCTGTTAAATCCGCTTTGTTTGACTATGCTCAAAAAACTGGAAAAATCATCAAAGGAATAGAAGATTTTAAACCAGATGAGGATGTTCACGACCATGACCACTAAAAACAACAAAGTCTTGTTGGGAATGAGCGGGGGGATAGATAGTTCCTCCGCTGCTATTATGCTCCAAGACAAAGGCTATGAGGTAATAGGAACCACATTTGTTCAGCATCGTTTTGAGGAAATGGCCTCCTCAATAAATGATGCCAAGCAAGTGGCGCATCAATTAGGTATTGAACACTTTGTGATGGATATCCGAGATCTTTTCAAACAAGAAGTCATCGCCTATTTTCACAAAGAATACGAAAGCGGCCGTACCCCAAATCCTTGTGTGAAATGCAACCAAGTCATTAAATACCAACACTTCATAAAAGAGGCCGATAAAAGAGGCATTTATCACATTGCTTCCGGTCAATACGCTAAAGTAGTAAAAACCTCTGCCGGTTATCAGATTCATAAAGCCACGAACAAAAAAAAAGACCAAAGCTATTATCTATACCAATTAAAAGAGAAAGATTTGCCTCGACTGTTGCTGCCTTTAGGTGATATCGCCGACAAAGAAAATGCGCGACAACTATTAAAAGACAGAGGCATTGCCCTCTATCATAAACAAGAAAGTCAAGAGATCTGCTTTATAAAAGATGATCAATACATTCCTTTTATCGAGCAATATTTTGACCCCAAGAGCAAAGTCGGAAATTTTGTAGACTCATCAGGAAAAGTCTTGGGCTCACACAAAGGCATTCATCGCTACACCATTGGGCAACGAAAAGGGCTAGGGATTGCATTGGGAACCCCTCATTATGTAGTGGACATCAATTCAGAAACCAACGAGATCACTTTGAGCGACCAAATGGCTCTACAGCATCAAAGTTGTCTCTTAACCAACAGCAACCTCATTGATGAACAGATCAATCTGACTAATGAAACTTTTCAATGCAAGATACGCTACACCTCAAAAGAACTTCCTGCAACCCTCGCTTGGGAAGGAAATGAATTGAAAGTCACTTTTTTAGAGCCCATACGAGCACTGACACCGGGACAATCTTTGGTTTGCTACCAAGGAGATCGGCTGATAGGTGGCGGTATGATTGACAAAAGAGGATGACTTCATTATAATTTTACTTGAAAACTCGTCAAAGTGACGAGTTAAATTTTTACGGAGGCAATGATGAGTAATTATTCCATAGATCAGATCAGAAAAAGCTATCTCGCTTTTTTTGAAAAGAAAGAACACCTTTCCGTACACAGCTTTCCCTTAATCCCCAAAAATGACCCGACACTTTTGCTAATCAATGCCGGAATGGCACCGTTGAAAAAATATTTCACTGGAGCAGACACCCCTCCAAGCAAGCGCATGGTCACTTGTCAGAAATGTGTCCGAACGGGTGACATTGACAATGTTGGGCACACCGCCAGACATTGCACGTTTTTTGAAATGTTGGGAAATTTTTCTTTTGGCGATTATTTTAAGCGGGAAGCCATTTTTTGGGCATGGGAGTTTCTCACACAGGAATTAGCCATCCCAGAAAATCAACTTTGGGTATCCGTTTACCATGAAGATGATGAAGCTTACCAGATTTGGGCAGATGAGGTAAACGTG
>Ga0334895_1000971_pt1 | contig 33180 bp, 27 predicted proteins | sample GraSluR3_MG_7_FD_207229 | JGI IMG/M metagenome (GOLD analysis project Ga0334895, IMG submission 207229) | Sludge microbial communities from methane-producing bioreactor in Wageningen University, Netherlands - Granular Sludge_31_05-R3 | ecosystem: Engineered > Bioreactor > Anaerobic >... | reverse complement strand
GCCTTGATTCTTAATGGTTTTAATTTTTGAAATAAAATGGTGCCGGGAGGGGGATTTGAACCCCCACAAGCATATGCCCACCAGCCCCTCAAGCTGGCGCGTCTACCTATTCCGCCATCCCGGCAAATTAAAAGACAGTATATAGTATACCGTATTAAGTATAACGTTTTTGTGTATAATTGTTGTTTTAAAATAACGAATATAGAGATAAAACCTAAGAACTAAAATATAAATCTTTTTTTATTCATTAATTACTAAAAGTTATTTTTAGCATTATGAGCTTACTAACTTCCCCTGTTAATTAATTGATGTTTTCCCGTATGTCTGCTTTAAATATTAGACTTCCACCTTAAATTTACAATTGTAACCTACATTTATACTTACATTCTTTTCACGTTATACGGTATACGTTATACGTAATACTAAATTAGTTTAACTAATTTATTATTCTCAATAATTCCTGGAATCCGTCCCCTCTTGGCAACTGGTTTTCCCTCTACTTCTTTAATATCAAGAGTCATGTCTATTGGTGAGGCATCACTAATATAGCTACCTACTCCAAAGGCATCAACAGCCTCTTTGTTAAGAATTTCAATTCTTCCAGGATTGATTCCACCAGAAACAAATATTTTTACGTGAGTAAAACCTGCCTGATCTAATCTTGCCCTGACCTCTTTCACTAAATCAGGAGTGACACCACCTCTTTCACTTGGCGTGTCAAGCCTGACACCTAACAAATCTTTACCCAGAGCCTTAGAAACTCTTATTGATTCCTCTGCCTCATCTTTAAAGGTATCAATCAGCATAACCCGGGGAACATCCTCAGGAGTACAGTCATTGTAAGCCTTTGCTGCTTTTACTGTATCACCGGTGATAATGATGACTGTGTGTGGAATGGTACCCTGTGGTTCTTGCCCCATTAATTTTGCACCCAGTACACAGCTTGCTCCGTCAATGCCGCCAATAATAGCTGCTCTTTCCATAACTGGAGCAACAGCAGGGTGAATATGTCTTGAACCGAAACATATTACTCTTTTACCATTTGCTACATTATGGCATTCCCTGGCAGCCGTAGCCCAGGCAGAACTACTTGCTAATGTTCCTAAAATAATTGTCTCAAAAACACCAAATTCTTTATAGGGACCTTTTATTCTCATTAATGTATCTTTTGCAAAAAAAGAATCACCTTCTTGTAGTGACCAAAGGCTTATATTTTTGTCTTTCAACAAATTATATACTTCCTGCATTCCAGCAAAAATACCATTTCTTCTTGCAAAAATCTCTGCAGTAACTATAGTATTATCTAATTTTAAATATTCAAGTATTTCTAACGCCCTTATAAAATATATATCTGTTGTCAATCCTTTTTCAATCTCATCATGATTTGCTGAAAAAAATTTTCTATCAGGATTAACCTTGTATTCCTTAATCTCAGCAGTTGAATGAACAAAGTAATTCATTATTTTATTCGCATCCTTATACTATCTTATAATACTAATCAATATTGAAGAAACCATATACAATACTGCAATAGTGGTGGTTATTTTGAGCAATAAGGCCTCTTTGCCTTTTCTTCCGCTATGGTTAGCAAAGGTTCCACCGCCAAAAATTCCACCTCCCTGACCAGCTTTTCTGGACTGGAATAAAACAACTCCAATAAGTGCTAAACTTGTAATAATCTGTATAAGCATTAACCATGTAGGCATTGGTAATCCTCTCCTTTATAGTTTTAATACCTTGAATATAATTATTATCCATATATGCTTATGAATCATAACATATTTGTAATTCCGAATCAAGCTAATCAAATGCTAAATTTATACACTTTCATACTTTTTAATCTAAATTTTACTCTGCATACTTGACTATTTCAGAAAAAGAGAGTGCTTTGAGACTCGCCCCGCCGACTAATGCACCATCAATATCCGATTCAACCATCAGTTCTTTGGTATTCTCTGGTTTAACGCTTCCACCATATAATATCCTTATTTTTTCAGCAGTATTTTCATCATATCTTTGTTTCCAAATGCATCGAATATATTTAATCATATCATTAGCATCCTGTGAAGTTGCTGATTTACCAGTACCAATAGCCCATATCGGTTCATAAGCGAAAACAACCTTTTCGGCATCTTCAGGTTTAAGTATTTCAAAAATTGCTTCCACCTGTTCCCTGACTATATCTTTGGCAGTGCCGGATTCTCTTTCTTCTAATTTTTCCCCTACACATATTATTGGTTTAATTCCGGACGAAAGAGCCTTGCCAACCTTTCTGGCTACTTCCTGTGAACTCTCATTAAAGTATTCTCTTCTTTCTGAATGACCCAAAATCACATAATCACAACCGATGTTCTTCAGCATATTGGCTGAAATTTCTCCAGTATATGCACCTTCATTCTGAAAATACATATTTTGAGCTCCTAACAAAATATTAGTATCCTGTATTATTTCTCTGGTTACCCACAGGGAAGTAAAGGGGGGACAAATAACAATTTCGGTTTTCTGGTATTCTTTCACAAAATCAACCAGTTCCTTCACCAGTGAAATGCTTTCCGTAATTGTTTTATTCATCTTCCAGTTTCCTGCTATTAATGGCTTCCTCATTGTCTTATCCTCCTACAATAAATAGTTAGACAGGGAATTAAGAATAACAAGGTATGTAATTCAGGACATTTCCCTGTCTAACTTAAAATCAACAAAATTAAAAAGAAATATTCATAATACACAAAAATAGGCATTACTTTGATATATATTTAACCAGATCAATAATTCTACATGAATAGCCCCATTCATTATCATACCAGGAAACAACTTTAGCCAGGTTTCCGTCAACAACCATGGTAGACAAACCATCTACAATAGATGAGAATGCATTCCCATTATAATCAGAAGAAACCAGAGGCAATTCACTATAGTCCAAAATACCCTTTAAAGAACCATGAGCTGCATCTCTTAAAGCCTGATTAACCTGCTCTGCAGTAACTTCTCTCTTTAGCCATGCAGATAAATCAACCACGGAGACATTAGGTGTCGGCACCCGAAAGGCCATTCCATTTAGTTTACCTTTTAATTCCGGTATGACAAGGGTAACAGCCTTTGCTGCTCCTGTTGTGGTTGGCACCATCGATAAAGCCGCTGCACGAGCTCTTCTGAAATCCTTATGAGGCCCGTCCAAAAGCATTTGATCGGAAGTGTAAGAATGAATAGTAGACATAATACCCTTCTCTATACCAAATGTGTCATTAAGTACTTTTACTACAGGTGCCAGACAATTAGTAGTACAGGAAGCATTGGAAATGATGTGATGTTCTGCATTATTATAATTTTTTTCATTCACTCCAAGCACTATTGTTACATCTTCCCCTTTTGCAGGTGCGGTTATTATCACTTTTTTTGCTCCTGCTGACAAATGTTTGCCGGCATTCTCCCTATCCCTAAACAAACCTGTTGATTCTATTACTATATCCACTCCTAAGTCTTGCCATGGTAAGCTTGCCGGATCCTTGATACTTAACACTTTTAATTCTCTTCCGGCAACCTCTATTACATCGTCTTTTACCTTTACATCGTCTTTCAATATTCCATGTACAGAATCATATTTTAAAAGGTGTGCCAGTGTATTAGCATTAGTAATATCGTTTACAGCTACAAAATCAATGTTTTTGTCTTCCAATGCAGCCCTAAACACGTTTCTGCCTATCCTTCCAAATCCATTAATCCCTACTTTTATGTTCATCTTTTCCTCCTTGAACCTATATATATTTATATTATTTAACTGGTTTTTTGTATCTCCTGCGTAACATTGCAGGTAAAATCCCTTGTAATTTGCGATATTTAGCAATTGTTCTTCTAGCAATTTTTATATTATCCCTCTGTTGCAGTAAATCAGCTATCTGCTTATCAGAATATGGAAAATATGGATTTTCTGTTTCAATGTAGTTTTTTATGATTCTTTTTATCTTTTCATTTGATATTGCACTTTGCTTTTCCTGTGACAAGCCTTTTGAAAAAAAGTATTTCATATCATAAAAACCTCTGGGTAGTTGTATTTTCTTATTATTAATTGCCCGTGATACTGTTGATTCATGTATACCAAGGGATTCTGCTGCTTTTTTCATAGATAACGGCCTCAGGTACGCAATCCCATTTTTTAAAAATCCATCCTGGTAATCAATAATAAATCTGGTTATATCCGATAAAGTTTTTCTTCTTTGTTCAATGCATTTTATTATCCATCGAGCTGAATTTAATTTTGATTCAAGATATTTTAATGTTTTTTTTTGCTCATTCTCATTTTCAATTGTAGTAAATTTTTCATAATTAACTTCTTTTGAGCAACTTTGCTTTAAAATATTTCTATAATGAGAATTAATCTTAATCAACGGATAGTAATTATTATTTTCAATTATTTCATATCTATCGTCAACATTTTTAACAATAATATCAGGTATTAAAAGATTTAATTCACTACTTTGTTGAAATATTCTTCCCGGTTTGGGTTCAAAATTCTTTACTATTATATCTAATAGACATTGTACTTCATATTTTGAAATACAAAGTTCTTTACTAATTTTTTTAAAATTCTTCTGTGACAATTCGGACAAGTAAAATAGAATTAATTTTTTTAAAACACTTTTATTTTCAAGCTTTAGATGCTTAAGCTGGAGCAAAAGGCATTCCCTTAAGTCTCTTGCACCTATTCCCGGTATTGTGCAATTCTGTATCATTGCCAATATTTTTTTTACCAGTTGCTCAGAGATGTTTAAGTCTTTTGATATATCTGAGCAACTTATTGTTAAATAACCATTTTGGTCTATATTTCCTATTATGAATTCACCAATTTTATAATCTGTATCATCTTCTATTAATACCTTAAAATTTAATAGTAGATGTTCATGTAATGTTGTATTTACATGAAAGGAATAATCACATTCCTTTTTCTGATCTGATGAGAGAATTTTATTGCCCCATATAGCATTGGACTCCGGGAAAGATGATAAGAAAGACCGCATATTGTTATTATCTGATTCCCAATCAATTTTTTTGTCTATACTGCTTTTTTGACTCTCGTTATCTCCATCTATACTCTGACTAAAATCTCCATCTCTCTCAGTAACAGGGCTAAATTCTACTTCTAAAACAGGATTTTCTAATGATTCTTTTTCTATCCAGAGGTTTAACTCCATAATGTCCATCTGTAATATTTTAATTGATTGGCGCATCTGTGGTGTTAAGTTTAACGTTTGTTTCTGTTCTAAGGCCATGCCCTGATTCATCAGTTTCTCCCTAATTATAAAATTAGCTTTAAAGAGATTATCAAAAGAATTATAACATGATTTAAACTATTTATACAAAAAAGCATGTTACTATTTTAATCACAGAACACCTGTTGTATGTTTCTATCAAGAAATGTAGACATCTTTTGTTAAATAGCATGAAGCTAACTGTTCGATTTTTCTTAGACGATGATAAACCCCTGATTTAGAAATACTACCTCCAATAGTATTAGCAAGTTCCTTTATGCTTGCATATGGATTATCTAACCTGGCTTGAATAACTTCTTTTAGATTATCCGATAAATTATCCATTCCTATATGCTCTTTTATAATATCAATATAAAGCAATTGCCGTGATGCTGATAAAATAGTTTTATCAAGGTTTGCTGTTTCGCAGTTAACCAATCGGTTAACTGTATTAATTAAATCTTTCCTTGCAATAATATCCTGCAGATTGAGTAAGGCTCTTTGTAAGCCGATAAACTGTAAAAATTCAAATATTTGTTCACTTTTTTTAATATAAACCGCCCACTTTTTTTGCCATCGACTTATTTTCGATGAGAAAGATGCACTTTCCAATACATCCCAAATAATTTTGGCCTCCTCCCTGCAGCAACAAGATATTTCCAGATGATACATTCTTTCCGGGTCATTCACAAATCCTCCGGTCATAAATGCACCCCGCAAGAAACCTTTGTTTGAAAAATGCCCCGTGCAACTGTTTTTACTGTCAATTGATTGTTGTTTTTTGGTTATTTTCCCATTTGAATCTACAATTAAATTTAATTCACTCAAAATATATCTTAATTTTTTGAAATCAGCTATTTTTATAAGGTAATTTTTCCTATATTTTTTTCTTTTTATAGTTTCAATTTCTACTTCATAGTCAAATATTTTTTTGAATAAAAAATAGACTGCTTTAATCATAACAGGGTTCTCTATATTTATGGAAAGCAGGTCTTTCTTTTTATCTATATGCCCATTTAGAAGAACAAAAGCCATTAACTCTCCCTTTTGTTCCAATCTATCCTGTGGTCTAATCTGTGCTAATTCTTGTTTTACCAGGGAAGAAAAATACATTTATCCTAATTTTTCTCCTTATGTATGATTTCCATGATTAATTTGGCCAATTTTTCAGAGCTATGTCGGGCAAAATTATATTCTGAAAGCAGTTCCTGGCTAATAATGTTTGTTTTCTGGTCATATTTTGTATTCAATAAGTCATTTTTCACAGGAAAAGCACCTTCATCCTGGTATTTAACAGCCATTTTTTTATCCAGTTTTTTATTATTTAGCAGTACATAATCAAGGCAGTTTTGTTTAAGATATTTTATTACTTCTGTTAAATGCATTGAGGTAGAATAGTTATCGGTTTCCCCTGATTGAGTCATTACATTACAGATATATATTTTTGTGGCGTTTGATTTACATATTGCCTCGGGAATATCCTTTACCAGCAAATTACAAATAACACTGGTATACAAGCTTCCAGGACCAAGTATGACTGTATCAGCTCCTTCAATTGCCTTTATCGTATCAGGTAGTGGGAGTGCTAAAGATGGTTCGATGAAAACATTGTCAATCTTTCCTTTACCTTTTGCTATATTGCTTTCTCCCTTTATTATTATATTATTCTTTAACCGAGCACACAATGTTACATTTTCAATTGAAGAAGGCAGAACCCTCCCCCTTATTGCCAATATTTCACTGGATTTTTTAACTGCCTCTGAAAAATCTCCACTAACCTCAGACATGGCAGTTATAAATAGATTTCCAAAACTATGTCCCTGCAAGCTACCATCTTTAAATCTATATTGAAATAATTCAGTCATCAAAGACTCCCTGGTAGAAAGGGCTACTAAACAATTCCTTATGTCTCCCGGGGGTAAAACTCCTAATTCATTCCTTAATAAACCTGAGCTTCCTCCGCTATCAAAAACAGTCACAATAGCTGTGATATTACTGGTATATTGTTTAAGCCCTCTCAATAAAGTATGCAGACCAGTCCCTCCCCCTATTACAACAATATGGGGCCCTTTTTCTAATTTTCTTTTTGCATAAATAATCTCGGGGATTTGATCAATTTGCTGAGGTATAACTTTTTTTAAAATGGACCGGTTTATATTAGATATTCCAAGAATAACCATTGCTGAACCTGCTAAAATAAGTATTAATCCAGATAAATGGGGGGCAATATTGTAATATATAAACAAGCTTCTTATTTGATTTTTTATCCATAAAAATCTGGTTAAATCAAGTAGAAAGATTAAACCAACGGCCATCAGGATTATTCCAGCTAAAACAATTAGCAAAAATCGCTTTACTTGCATCCCGGGATAAAACCATTTTGCCAGGGAAGCTAAGTTATAATATTTTTTACTCATTTTAAAGCTTCTCTTTATATCTTTTTTCATCTTTCTTAATATCTCTATGCCTTTTAAAAATATTATGATTTTTTGCTTTTAATAGTTGGTACAATTTATTGACAATAAAAACTGAACGATGCCTCCCTCCAGTACATCCAATAGCTATAGACAGATAATTTTTTCCTTCATCAACATAATGAGGAAGAATAAAATCTATCAGTGAAATAAGCTGATCAACAAATTGCTGGGTAACGGGGAATTTCATTAAATAGTTCTTGACTTTATCATCACTACCGGATAGACCGCTCAATTCATCATGATAGTACGGATTGGGTAGAAATCTGACATCAAAAACCAGATCAACATCTATTGGCATACCATATTTGTACCCAAAAGAGATCAAACTGATATGCATTCCTTTGGTAGAATTCGTCTGAGAATATCTGCGGATTTCAGTATTCAATTGTCTGGGACTTAAATGAGAAGTATCTATAATCATTGTGGATTTTGATTTTAAATCTTTTAATTTTTTCCTTTCCTGACGAATGTTTTCAAGAATACTTTGCGAAAACTGTAGAGGATGCTTCCTTCTTGTCTCGCTGAACCTTCGGACTATAACATCGTCTTTTGCTTCAAGAAACAATATTTCAGGATTAATGCTCATGGATTCCAATTCTTTTAAAGACTCATCTAATTCCCGAAAAAATATTTCACTCCTGATATCCACAACAAATGCAATTTTTGATAATTTTCCTCGTGATTTGAGGCACATTTCGGCAAATTTTGGTATTAACTGTGGGGGGATATTATCAACACAAAAAAAATCTAAATCTTCAAAGCACTTTATAGCTATACTTTTACCAGCCCCGGAGAGTCCGGTAATAATTATAAAACGGCTATCTTGCATAATGTCCTCATAAATAAATTTACATATTTTCCGGAGCACCAATTCCCAGTAAAGAAAGCGCATTTTCCAGAACAATTTTAATACAAGAGATTAAATAAAGTCGTGCGTTGGAAAGATCTCTATCTTCACTAATTACCTTATATTCAGTATAGTATTTGTGAAAACCTGCTGCTAACTCATGCAAATAACTAGCAACCATATGGGGTTTCCAATGAATGGCACTTTTTTCAATTACTTTTCTGAAATTGGCCATTTTTTTTATTAATTCCAATTCATCCTCTTTATCAAGCACCTCCAGATTGACTTCCTCTTTAATTCTATCATCTAATATAATATTATTTTCCATTGCTTTTTTAATTATACTGCAAATTCTGGCATAAGCATATTGGATATAATAAACCGGGTTTTCCATAGATTGAGATTTGGCAATATCCAAATCAAATTCAGTATGACTGTCATGGCTATGCATTAAGAAAAAATAGCGGGCTACATCTTTACCCACCTCATCTAATAAGTCTTTCAGGGTAATAAATTCTCCACCCCTGGTACTCATTCCAACCATTTGCCCATCCCTTATCAGGGTTACAAATTGTACAAGCAACACCTGAAATGTATCAGGATTATAGCCTAATGCCTGAATTGCTGATTTCATTCTCTTGATATAGCCGTGATGGTCAGAACCCCAGATATCAATCAAAGTGCTAAAACCTCTTTTATATTTATCATCATGATAGGCAATATCAGAAGCAAAATAAGTGGGTTCTCCATTCTCTCTTATTACCACCCTGTCCTTTTCATCTCCAAATTCAGTGGCTTTAAACCAAAGTGCCCCATTATCATCATAAATATACTTTTCTTTACGCAGTCTTTCCATGACCGTCTGGACCTTATTTGAAATATAAAGGGATTCCTCACTGAACCAGTTATCAAATTTTACGCCAAAAGACTCCAAATCCTTTTTTATATCTTGCAATATTGTCTTGTGAGCAGTTTCCTTGAAAAAAGCAATCTGATCGGAGGTATCTTTTTCCCCAATTTGTTCTATAAACTCCTCCTTGATTTCTCTGGCCAGGGAAGTAATATATTCTCCCTGGTATCCATTTTCCGGGAACTCTGTCTCTTTACCTATAAGATTTTGATACCGGGCAAAAACTGATTCTCCCAAAATGTCTATCTGTTTACCATGATCATTAATATAGTATTCTGTAAATACATTATAACCAGCTGCTTTTAATATTTTTGCTAATGCATCTCCAACTGCAGCACATTTTCCATGTCCAACATGTAACGGCCCGGTTGGATTAACACTTACAAATTCAATTAATATCTTTTCACCCTTACCTGCATCCGAACAGCCAAACTGTTTCCCTTTTTGCATAATTTCCTTTAATATTTTATACAATACGGAGCTTTCAAAATAAAAATTAATAAACCCGGGACCAGCTATTTCGATTTTGCTTATTGAAACATCACTTTTTTTATTAATTTCCTGTACAATATTGTTAGCAATTTCTCTTGGTGGTTTTTTAAAAATTCCGGCTAACTGTAAAGCAATATTAGTAGATAAATGGCCGTGTTCAGGGTTTTTAGGAGTAGTCAAGATGATATTTGGGAATGCTTCTGAATTAACTGATTGTTCTGGAGAACATTTTTGAATTGCTTCTTTTATTACCTCTATCAGATGCTCATTAACCTTCTTATTCAACGATACCCTTCCTCTCTTGGTTCAATGTTTTATGGAAAAAATAAATATAATAGTGGAGCGCCCGAGAAGAGTCGAACTTCCAACACGGGGCTTAGGAAGCCCCTGCTCTATCCATTGAGCTACGGGCGCTTATCTTATAATAATTAATTCGAAAACCATTTTAACATAAAATATTAATATGTACAATTTGATTATTATTGTTTTAATAAGAAAAAGAATAAAACAATATATAAATTTTTAATATAAATGACAAGCTACAAAATGTTTTTTTTCAATTTCTCTTAGGAGAGGTTCCTCTCTTGAACAAATTTCCATTGCTTTTGGGCATCGGGGATGAAAACGGCATCCTTTTGGAGGATTAGCCGGACTTGGCACATCTCCCTGTAAAATAATTCTTTTCTTCTTAAAATCAGGATTGGGGACAGGAACAGCTGAAACTAACGCCTGCGCATAAGGGTGTAGTGTATTCTTAAAAAATATTTCTTTTGATGCTATTTCTACTATTTTTCCTAAATACATTACCGCAACCCGGTCGCTGATATATTTAATAACACTTAAATCATGAGCTATAAATAAATAAGTCAGATTGAACTCTTCTTGTAAATCTTTAAATAAATTAATAATCTGTGAGCGAATTGAGACATCTAAAGCAGAAACCGCTTCATCACAAATAATCATTTTGGGGTCTAATGCTAAAGCGCGAGCTATTCCAATTCTCTGTCTCTGTCCTCCGCTGAATTCATGTGGAAAACGATCCATATATTCCGGTACAATGCCTACCTTTTCCAATAAATCCCCCACTTTCTGGTACCTTTTTTTAAAATTGTATATGTTATGTGCTGCTAATCCTTCAGCAATAATATTTCTTACCTTCATTCTAGGATCCAGGGAGCTATAAGGGTCTTGAAAGATAACCTGTAAGTCTTTCCTGTACTTTCGCATCTGGCCTTTTTTTATCTTTGCAATGTTTTTTCCCTGAAATAAAATATCACCACCGGTAGGCTCCTCCAACCGAAGTATAGTCATAGCAGTAGTTGATTTCCCACAACCTGACTCCCCGACAAGTCCCAATGTTTCTCCTGAATATATGTCAAAACTAATACCATCAACAGCCTTTACCCACCCTACTGTTTTTCTGAATACACCTTTTTTTATCGGAAAATACTTTACTAAATTTTTTATGCTTACTAATGTATTATCCATCTGTTGACAACCTCCCGGTAAAAGACACTTTTTGTGCCTCCTTTTTTACTTTGTCAATATGCCAACAACTAACTGAATGATTTTTTTCAATTTCCACCAGGGGAGGTTCTTCTTTACGGCATTTTTCTGTAGCAAAAATACAGCGCGGATTAAATTTGCATCCTTCCGGAAAATGTAATGGGTCAGGAACAACACCCGGAATTGATTCTAATTTCTTTATATCCATATCTAATCTTGGAATTGAAGTAAGAAGGCCAAAGGTGTAAGGATGTAGAGGTGAATAGAATATTGAACGGGTAGTAGCATATTCAACGATCTTGCCGGCATACATAACTGCAACTCTATCAGCAATTTCAGCAATAACTCCCAGATCATGTGTTATCATAATCATAGAACTGTTAAATTGCTCTAAAAGTGACTTCATCAATTCTAAAATTTGAGCTTGAATTGTAACATCCAAAGAAGTTGTCGGCTCATCTGCAATCAGCAAAGCAGGGTCACATGCTAAAGCCATGGCTATCATAGCCCTCTGTCTCATGCCTCCACTTAATTGATGAGGGTACTCATCGATACGCTGCTCCGGGATTGGAATCCCTACTTTTTCTAAAAGTTCAATTACCTTTTTTCTGGCTTTTATTTTTTCCATTTTAAAATGCACTTCTAATGCCTCAGTTATTTGAAAACCAATAGTAAGAACAGGATTCAGGGAAGTCATGGGTTCCTGAAAAATCATAGAAATATCCTTCCCCCTAATCTGGCGCATCTGTTTTTCACTTTTTTTTAGTAAATCCTCTCCCTTAAAAAGTATCTGTCCACCAACTGTCTTACCTGGATAATCAAGCAATCCCATAGTGGAAAAAGCTGTAACGCTCTTACCGCAACCTGATTCCCCTACTAATCCAAGAGTCTCCCCCTTATATACCTCAAAATCCACACCATCTACTGCCTTTACAACTCCGTTCTCGGTAAAAAAATATGTTTTCAGGTCTATAACCTGTAATATTTTATTCTTATCTTTTTGCATCAGAGCTCACCTCTCAAACGGGGATCTAAAATATCTCTCAAGGTATCTCCCACTAAATTCCATGCAAGAACAAACAACACAATAAATAGTGCCGGGAAAAACACTGCATACCAGTATTCTCCTGCATTCCCGGGAGATCCTACAATCCAGTTACGGGCAAAACTGACCATTTGCCCCCAATCTGCATACCCAAGAGGCGCCCCTACTCCTAAAAAACTTAGTGCAGCTGCAGTAATAACCATAGATCCTATATTCATACTTGCCTGTACCATTACAGGAAATATTGTATTTGGCAGCAAATGGCGCACAATGATATTAAAGTCTTTTACTCCCAAAGCCCTGGCAGCATTAATATAGACCTCTTCTTTTACACATAGAATACTACCTCTTATCACCCTGGCATAGCCCATCCAGCCGAATGCCACCAATGCAATCATTACTTTATCCAGCCCTCTGCCCAGAATAGTAGTTAAAACCATGGCAGCCACCAGGAAAGGAATAGATAAAAATATATCAGTAATACGCATCAATAATTCATCTATCCAGCCTCCGAAATAAGCAGCAATAGAACCACTTACAACACCAATAAACATGGATAAGGTAACAGTAATTATGCCAATTCGAAAAGCTGTTCGGGTACCCCATATCATTCCATAAAATATGTCATATCCCCCTTGGGCGGTGCCAAATATTGCAGTTTCCCTTGTAATAGGCTGTCCCAAACTATCATAAATAAGTCTTATATCGTCCGACATGGAAAAACCCGGAGGTTGTGGCTCAACATCCCAGGACATTCTGGGTATTTGATATGGATCAGATGCAAACAGTGGTGGGGCAATATAAGGAGCAAATATGGCAATCAGAATAAAAATAAAGAGCAATATTAAACCAATCAATGATGTAGTGTTACTGAAAAGTTTTCTGATGATACGATTCATTTTCTTACTCCAATCTAACCCTTGGATCAATTAAGGCATAAGAAACATCAACAACTAAATTTCCAATAACCATAATAAAGGCAAATAATAAAGCAAATCCAATTACAGATCCATAGTCCAGTTGTTGAGCTGAAGAAGCAGCCCAGTAACCCAATCCGGGATAGGTAAATACTGTTTCGGTAATTACTACCCCTCCTAACATTCCGATAATCATCATTCCTGCAACTGTTATCACTGGAATCATCGCATTTTTTCTGGCATGAAGATAAATAACAGTATTTTCGTCAACTCCTTTGGCACGAGCTGTTCTTATATAATCTTTTCTAAGCGTATCCAACATACTGGATCGGGTAATTCGTAATAAATATGCCCAGGAAATATAGGATAAAGTAATAATCGGACCAATCAAGTGTTTCAACGCATCCCAAAAAATATCTAAGCGTCCATTCAAAAGCGCATCAATGGTTATAAAATGAGTGTACGTATTAAAACTATCACCGGTATAAACAATATACTGTGCCCAGGTACTCAACCGTCCCGGTGGTAACCAGCCTAATATTCCATAAAAAATAAATAATACCAATAGCCCAAAAATAAATGTGGGTAGAGACCAGCCAATAATAGCCGTTACCCGAATAAACTGGTCTATCAAATCATTATGATGTACCGCTGAGATGACTCCTAACCAGATTCCCACTATTATTACCGGAATAATAGAATATAAAACCAGCTCCATAGTAGCAGGAAGCCTCTGCATGATGGCATCCCACACTGGCTGATTGGCAGTTGGAGACCAGCCAAAATCAAACCTTACTATTGAACCCAGCCAATGAAAATAACCTGCTGGAAACGGATCATCTAAATGATATTTTGCAATCAAATTTTGTGCAGCCTGGGGATTCTTCAGAACACTGGGGTTATTAACATATGTTGCCAATCTTTCCATTGGACTTAAAAGTGAAAAAAGACAAAATATCAGAAAAGAAACTCCTAACAAAATTATCGGAAGAATTAGCAGACGTCTGATTATATAGGATAACATGATTATTTGCTCCTATTTTTTAAAATCTTGAAAATATACTCTATTGTTTACCTCATCTCAAATAAATTACTATTATTTATAGTAAAATTATTATGCAAAATACAATGGAGTGAAAGCAATAACTTTCACTCCATTGGTTATACACAACTCTGTAAATATAAACAATTAGTGAAATATAAATTACTCTTTATTCTTTATAAATTGTATAGTAATCAGCGCTTTCCGGCAAACCTGATATCATGGCATTATAGTACCAGCCTTTTACCCAATCTCTTTGAACATGGATTCCAATAGGCTGATATATGTATAGTGCCACTGCATTATCATGAGCAAGCTGGGTCAATTCTTGGTAAATATCTGCTCTTTCCTCCGGATCAACTGATTTTAAAGCAGCATCAATTAGCGGGTCAATATTTTCTCTTGCCCATTCCCTGTAAGCTTCTCCATAATAACCGCTATAGGTTCCGGTACTGCCTAAGAACGTAGGAACCCAGTTGTGAGGATCAGGATAATCCGCAAGCCAACCTATAACATAGATAGGTAATTGTTCCGCCAGGAATTGTTTCAGGTAAGATGACCACTGAACACCAACAGAAGTAAGCTCAAATTTGGGATTTACCATTCTGGCATAAGTGGAAATCATATCACAAGCTGCTTTTCGAACATCATTCCCTTCATTATAGAAGATATTGAATTTACATCCCTTTTCCCAGAGCTCTCCATCCCATGCTTGCTGGAATTCTTCTCTTGCTTTTTCAATATTAAATTCATAGAACAATTCCGGGTCATCAGAATATCCTAACAATCCCTGTGGAATTGGGCCAGGGTTTCTGATTGCATGTCCGTTCATGGTTGTTTCAATATTAACTTCATACGGGAACAGGTAAGAAAAACCTCTTCTAACATGAATATCAGAGAAGAAGTCAGGTGGTATTCCATTTCCATCCAATTTACCGCTTCCCAGATTAGCATTACCTTCAGCATTTAAAGTCCACGGCATATGAACAACAGTATTTTGCAGAGTCGGCAAACCTGTTATTAGCTCAACTCCCTCTAAATCCTCAACTTCATTAACATTGGTAACCGGAACATATACTATATCAGCATCTCCATTTTGCAGCATCAATTTTCTGGTTGTCCATTCATTTACATACTGGTAAACTACCTCTTTTAATTTAGCAGGACCTCTCCAGTGGTCTTCAAAACTCTCCAGCATTATAGTTTCTTCCGGTACCCATCGTGTTAACTTAAACGGTCCAGTACCATTGGCAATACTATATAATGGGTCATCTTCATTAGCCGGGTCATGATATTTCCACCAGGTGTCGGCTTTTCCGTCCCATGCACCGTTTTCAATTGACCAGCTCTTGTTGATAATTGCTGACCAGGCACCACCATGTGCTAAAATGTTTAAGAACGGGGCATATGGCTGGGCAAGGTGTAAAACAATATTATTGTCCTGCACTTCTACAACCCTGTCTATATAATCAGTATATACTTTAATCATAGCCTCTTCATATTCTGGCAGGAGCTCATCGTTCTCAAACATATCAGAATAATTTTCTACTCCAGCTACTTCAACTGCAAGTCCTTCAATGCTTCCTACTCCCAAAAGCGGCTCTAAAATCATCCACATAGGGCCACCAGCCCTATCAAAAATCATACCTCTTTCAAAGGTATACTCTACATCCTCAGGAGTAAGGATGTTACCATTGTGAAATTTAACATCCTTCCGAATTGGAAAAATATAGGTTAATCCATCTTCAGAAATTAATTCATTTTCGGCTGAGGGTACCTCGGTTGCTATCATTGGTACAAATTCTGATAGGCTTTCACCGTCGTAAGCAATAAGGTTATCATATATCTGAAAGATTACCTCTCCGCTGGCAGTATCATAAGCCCAATGAGGGTCCATTGTTTCCGGTCCACCGATTGCAGCATAAACTATACGCTCAGGGTTTGGTACCTGTGCATTTACGCTGCTTGTAACTCCTATTACAAGTAAAACTACTATAATTATACATAATATTTTACTCTTCAATTCTATCTCCTCCTTACAAAATACAAAATTTACTTAATAGTCTACAACTAATGGTGACAACTCAGTATTACATTAACCACCTCCCTTACAATGCCATTATCTGACTTAAATATATGAGAAGTTTAATATGAAATGTTATATTGTAACCGATTTTGTAAAACAATCTTATAAATTGTTAAATCTAAGGCTAATTATCAATCAAAAGTCAACTTTATATTTAAATTATGTATTGATTATACTCCTAATTGCTGACCGGTAGCAAGTTTTGCACCCTTCATAAGACTATCTAACTCCTCGCCTTCCAGTGTTTCTTTTTGTAATAAAGTTGTAGCAACTTTTTTCAGCTTCCGCTTATTTTTTATCAGTATTTCTTTCGCTTTACTATAAGCATTCTCAATGATTTTCTCAACTTCCTTATCAATCTGAAAGGCAATTTCATCACTATAGTTTCTATCTTCAGATATGTCTCTACCAAGAAATATTTGATGTTCTTTTCTACCTAAGGTCATAGGACCAATGGTCTCACTCATACCAAATTCTGTGACCATCTGACGGGCAATTTTGGTCGCCCTCTCTAAGTCATTTTGAGCACCGGTAGTTATATCTTTAAAGATTATTTCTTCTGCAACTCTACCTCCAAGCAATACACTTAATCTTTGCATTAATTCAGACTTGCTGATTAAAAACCGGTCTTCTGTAGGCAATTGCAAAGTATAGCCAAGAGCTGCACTGCCCCTTGGGATGATAGAAACCTTATGAACCGGATCACCATTAGGCAAAAGCTTTGCCACTAATGCATGTCCTGATTCATGATAAGCCACAATTTCCTTTTCCTTTTCATTCATAAGTCTACTCCTTCTTTCAGGACCGGCAATAACCCTGTCAATTGAGGCTTCAAACTCTTCCATGGATATAGATTTTTTTCCTTTTCTTGAAGCTAACAAGGCTGCTTCATTCACCAGATTAGCCAGGTCGGAACCTACAAACCCAGGAGTCCTTCTAGCTAGGACCTTTAAATCTACATCCTTATTCAAGGGCTTCCCTTTTGCATGAACCTTCAATATCTGCTCACGCCCTAGCAGGTCCGGACGGTCTACAACAATCCTGCGGTCAAAACGTCCGGGTCTTAACAAAGCCGGATCAAGCACATCAGGTCTATTGGTCGCAGCTATTAATATGACACCTATATTCTGGTCAAAACCATCCATTTCAACCAGTAATTGATTAAGGGTCTGTTCTCTTTCATCATGTCCACCACCAAGCCCTGCTCCCCTGTGGCGGCCTACTGCATCAATTTCATCCATAAAAATAATACATGGGTTATTTGTTTTAGCCTGTTTAAATAAATCTCTTACCCGTGATGCTCCTACTCCAACAAACATCTCCACAAAATCAGAGCCACTTATACTGAAAAAAGCAACCCCTGCTTCACCGGCAACAGCTCGCGCTAATAATGTTTTTCCTGATCCCGGAGGTCCATAAAGAAGAACTCCTTTTGGTATTTTTGCACCCAGCTGATTAAATTTAGCAGGATTCTTTAAAAATTCTATAACTTCCTGTAATTCTTCCTTTGCTTCATCAACTCCGGCTACATCCTCAAAGGTTACCTTAGGAGTCTCTTTTCCCATTAATTTAGCCTGACTTTTTCCAAAAGACATTACCTTATTACCGCCGCCTTGCATCTGCCGCATCATAAAAATCCAGATACCGATAATTAACGCCATAGGCAATAAGGATGAAAGTATTCGCATCCACCATGACAATTCTACCGGTGGTTTTGCCTCAATATTAATATTCTTATCCCTTAATATATTCATGAGCTCAGGATCATCAGGTAAATAAGTTGAAAATTTCTGATTATTTGATAATTCCCCAGTTGCAGTATTCCCTGAAATAGATACACTTATAACATTATTGCTCTCCACTTCACTTAGAAACTGAGAGTAGGAAAGCTCACTAACAGAAGAACTGGGTTCAAAAAATGAGCTTAAAACAGAAATAACTACAATTAATATTAAAAGGTATAAACCGGCATTTTTAAAATTTTTGTTCTTGAAATTATTTGGATTTATCTTAGCCAATTTTTTCTCCTTTGTGTATAAAATAACAACTTTTCAAAAAAGTTGAAATGCAAGGTAATTTTAGCATATTTTATATATAAAAACAAACATAAAAAAAATAATTATGTTTTAGAAGACACATATTTTAGTTAATTAAAACTTAATATTATCTCTATTGTTTGTCAGTATCATTCATCTGATAGTATTGGGATTTCAAAACTAAAATATAAGGGATATTTCGATATAGTCCGTTAAAGTCCAGACCATATCCGACTACAAATTTATCAGGTATGTCAAAACCACAATAATCGATAGGTACATCAATCCTTCTTCTTTCTACCTTATTCAGCAAAGCACATACTTTCAGACTTGCAGGATTTCTTGATTTTAACATTCGAATTAAATAATCTAAAGTTAATCCTGTATCGACTATATCTTCAATAATTAAAACATCCTTTTTTTCAATATTTTCATCCAAATCCTTTATAATCCTTACAACTCCGGATGATTCTGTGGAAGTGCCATAACTTGAAATATCCATAAAATCCATTATTATTGGCACTTTGATATTACGAGCCAAATCTGCCAAGAAAATGATTGCGCCTCTTAAAACTCCGATACAGATCAACTGTTTGCCTTTGTAATCCCTGGATATTTGATTGCCTAATTCCTGTATTTTTTTTTGTATCTGATTCTCCGGTATTAATATTTCTTCAATTTGTTCCTGTCTTATCATTTTTTTGATCTCCTTAGCTTTCTATATTTTTTTTGCGGATTATTTTTTTTATATGCAAAACTTTTTTTGTTTTTTTAGTAATCTTAAAACGGTCGTCTATCTGATAATCTGCAACCCATACAATACTATCAGAATTATCAACAACCAGAGTAATCTGGCCTCTTTTAAATTGTGGTATCTTCCAATCAATAAAATATGATTTAATTTTTTTAAAATACCCACAATTTAAAGGTTTAAAACAGTCCCCATCCCTTCTGTTTCTAATTTTAAGAGGAAGGCCTAATTTATCATAGTCCAGGTAGGCTTCAGATTTACTCTTATTATTTAAATATTGTTCTTTTATTTTTTCTGAATAATTATATAGTTTAGTTGTCATTTTGATACCTACTTGAGGGTATTCCTTATCGATAAGCAATGGTAAGTCAAATTCCCATTTGTTTCCTATTTTGTATTGAGTAGTTTTAGTTTTCTTTCTACCCCCAACATAAAATATTTCCAGTTTATAATAACTCTTTCTTGCTTTGATATTATCAGGTAAATTAATACATTTTTCACCCCGGTTAAACAGGCACAGTTCTCTAATACTCTCAATGTGATCAAATTCAATATCAGCAAGATAATCCTTTATCAAAACTATCCCTTTACGAATAATATGTCTTTGTAACGCTACATGGATTTTCCTGATTTTTTTTATATCCAGAACAATTTTAGAAGAACTTTTTTCTATTATACAATCTAAAAGATATTGTTTGGTTATGTCTTCCCAATAATTTAATTCATCTTGAACAATTGTTTGTAATTTTATTAAACTACTTCCAATTGAGGGATTATATTCTTTGGCAAGTAGAGGTATTAATTGATTTCTAACTTTATTTCGCAGAAACATCGACTCTTTATTTGAAGAATCTATAAAATAAGTAATATTATTTCTCTTACAATAATCTTCTATTTCCTGCCTGTTACATTCAATTAAAGGGCGAATAATCTGATCTCTTTTTGCAGGTATACCCCTTAATCCCTGCAAACCGCTACCTCGCATTAATCTCATCAAAACAGTTTCAATCTGGTCATCAGCATGATGGCCTATAGCAATCTTATTTGCTTTATACTCTTTGTACAAACCTTTAAGAAACTGATATCGCACCAATCTGCCGGCTTGTTCTAAAGATAATGATTTTTCTTGAGCAATAATTGGCACAGAAACTGTTAATTGCTCAAAAGGTATATCCATCTGGTTGGCTTCTAACCGGACAAAGTCTGCTTCCTTTTTTGATTCAGCAACTCTTATGCCATGATTAACATGTGCTACAATAAGATGCAAATCAAGTCTTTTTTTTATACTGTTAAGAATGTGAAGCAGGCATAATGAGTCAGGGCCTCCGGAAACGGCAACTATAACCGTGTCTCCCGGATGTAGCATTTGATATTTCCTTATTGTATTATTTACTTTTACTATTAATTTATCCAATTAAAAAACACTTTTTCGTTTTATTTAATAATATTATAGAAAAAGTTAATTCCCGGAACTACACTATTGCATGGTGGCGGTGCTGAGATTCGAACTCAGGACACTGCGGGTATGAACCGCATGCTCTAGCCATCTGAGCTACACCGCCATAATGGGATAAACATGGCAGATAATAAGAGAAAGCAATAAACTGCTTAATTAATAAAAACCTCTAATTTTATTATAGAGGTTTGATTTACTTGCTTGGTTGCGGGGGGCGGATTCGAACCGCCGACCTTCAGGTTATGAGCCTGACGAGCTACCTAGCTGCTCCACCCCGCTATGCTGTCTATTTATCTGAAATTATTAATTACATTAAAGTCTTCTAAAAAGTCGCTTTTTATTTTAGCATTGTTAAAACCTAAAGTCAATGAATATAAGTATATTAATTGATCGTTAGGTGCCGGAGGCCGGAATCGAACCGGCACAAGCCTTACAGCTTCCAGGATTTTAAGTCCTGTGCGTCTACCTATTCCGCCACTCCGGCAAACTTAAATTATTATAGGACAAATGACTATGACCGTCAATAGAACTTTAGTAAATTTATTCAAATTATCTTCTTAAGCAAAAAAGTACTTTTATAATTAGTGATTCACTATAAAAATACTATTCAATCCTGGTAGCTTTATATAAAATCTCATTAGGTTTAACCATGTCAAGTTCTTCCCGGGCAATTTTTTCAATATAAGGATTAGTATTCAATAAATCTATCCTTTCAGCCAATAGTTTGTTTTCTTTCTGTAAATCATTAATCTCATCCTCTAATTCATAGATATAAACATTTAACTCAAGAATACTGGCATATTTTTCTGAAAAGACAAATGATATATAAAATATTAATAACAAGATAATTGCCCATGTTATTTTTGATTCAAAAAGAGATCTTATTACAGACATCTTTATTGAAAAACCTCTTTTCCCCTGTAAACACCCTGGTCACCCAGTTCTTCTTCAATTCTTAACAACTGGTTATATTTTGCGATCCTATCTGTACGGCAAAGAGATCCTGCCTTTATCTGCCCTGCATTAGTGGCAACTGCTAAATCAGCAATAGTAGTATCCTCTGTTTCACCAGAACGATGGGAAATAACATTAGTAAAACCGGCACGTTTTGCCATTTCAATAGTATCAAGGGTCTCGGTCAGGGTACCAATTTGATTTAATTTAATTAAGATAGAATTAGAAGCAGATAAATCAATGCCTCTTTGTAGCCTTTCCTGGTTTGTAACATATAAATCATCTCCCACAAGCTGAATTTTTTCCCCTAATCGCTTTGTCAATTTATTCCAATTATCCCAATCGTCTTCTGCTAATCCGTCTTCAATTGAAATAATTGGGAATTTAGCAACTAATTTTGCATAATATTCAATCATTTCTTCTGCTGATCTTTCAACACCTTCTCTAGTTAAAATATACTTTCCTTTCTGATAAAATTCAGATGCTGCTGCATCAAGAGCAATAAAAATATCCTTACCAGACTGATATCCGGCTTGATTAATAGCTTCAACTATTACCTCCAAAGCCTCTTCACTTGATTTCAACTTAGGAGCAAACCCTCCTTCGTCCCCAACTGAAATACTATAACCGGCCTTCTGAAGTACTTTCTTTAAAGCTTGAAATGTTTCAGCGGCCATTCGGTAGTTTTCTGAAAAATTCAATCCGCCAACAGGCACAATCATGAATTCCTGAATGTCCACACCACTGTCAGCATGCTTACCACCATTTAAAATATTCATCAATGGCACGGGTATCTCTTTTGCATTAGTACCCCCAATATATCTATATAGTGGCAGATCTAGATATTCAGCGGCAGCTTTAGCTATTGACAGGGAAACTCCCAGAATAGCATTCGCACCCATTTTTTCTTTATTATGTGTACCATCCAATTCAATCATTAATTCATCAATATAGCATTGGTCAAGTGCATCTAATCCAACTAATTTTGGAGCAATTACTTCGTTTACATTATCTACGGCTTTTAGAACACCTTTTCCGTTAAATCTTTTTTTATCACCATCTCTTAATTCTACCGCTTCGTAAGTGCCGGTACTGGCACCTGAAGGAACCTGGGAAATACCTATTACACCACTCTCTAAATATACTTCAACCTCTATGGTTGGGTTTCCTCTAGAATCAAGAATTTCTCTTGCATAAACATCAAGAATACTACTCATCTAAATCCTCCTTATTCCATTAATATAATTAGCATAGATAAATCTTAATTAATTATTTTATTATACTGCTAAAAAGATATGTTCCTAATGTAAAGTATATCATTAAACTCAATACATCTACTATTGTAGTAATAAAAGGACCACTGGCAATTGCTGGATCAATTTTCAATCTATTAAATATCAAAGGTAATATAGTACCCATAGTAGTAGCTAATATTGCGGTAATACATAAAGAAATTCCAATTGTAATTGCCAGAATATAATTATTTTGCCAAAAATAGGCAACTACATAAATTAATAAACCCACCATTGAACCTACTAAAAAACCTACTTTGGTTTCAACCCAAATATTTTTACAAAAGTCACCTGTTTTTAATTGACCAGTCGCCAGGCCTCTTACCGTTACAATTGACGATTGGGTACCAATATTGCCAGCCATTGCCATTATAACGGGTATAAAGAAAGCCAATGCTACAACTGTTTCTAAAATACCGGAGTGGAATTTTATTACAGAACCTGAAATAATTTCACCAGCCATGCAAACCAAAAGCCAGGGTAGTCGAGCTTTTGCTCTTTTTATTGAACTGGTTTTAATTATTTTGTCTTCATAAAATTCGGTAGAACCGACCATTTTATGAATATCTTCAGTGACCTCTTCTTCCAAAACGTCAATTATGTCATCTACGGTAATTATCCCAACCATAATGCCTTTTTTGTTAATAACAGGTATAGCCAGGAAGTCATAATCTGAAATAACCCTTGCTGCAACCTCCCTATCTTCAGTATCTAAAACACTAATCACATCTTCTTCCATAATTTCAGATATTTTACTCTTGGTATCAGCAACAATTAAATCCCTTAAAGATAAAACACCAATTAATCTATCCCTTTTATCTAAAACATAAACATAATAAATCATTTCTGCTTCCGGGCTCATTTCTCGAATACGATTTATTGCCTGTTCTACGGTCATATACTCAAGAAGCGTTACAAACTCGTTATTCATAACACTCCCGGCAGTATTTTCACCATATTTCATTAATTCTTCAATCTCTTCGGCTTCCTCTTTGGGCATTAAATCGAGAAGTTCGCGTGATTCTTCAGGAGAGATTTCTCCTAAGATATCTACTGCCTCATCTGTATCCATTTCTTCCAGTATTTCAGAAGCTTGTTTTTTACCCATGGTATTAAGTAATTCAGATTGTAATTCGGTGTTTAGTTCAGATATATATTCTGCAACCTTTTCTTTGTCTTCAATCAGCTTGAATATCTCAATTATTTGTTCAGTAGAAAGTTCTTCAGTAATATCACTGAAATCAGTAGGGTGCAGATCTTCTACTATCTCTTTTAATTCTGTTAACTTTTTTTCATCTAAAAGTCTTTTGATTTTTTCAATCATTCTTTTTTCTTCCATCTGATATTTCCTGACTCAATCCAAAACTTATAGCAGAGCTAAACAAAACATATTAAAAATATATTGATTGTATTTATATAATTAAAGTGAATGGTTTTATATTTCAAATTTCATAAATTCCCCAAATAAGTAAAAAGGAATGTACCAAAAGTAAAGTATATCATTAGGCTCCCTACGTCTACTGCAGTAGTAATAAAAGGGCCAGCAGCAATAGCAGGATCTATGTCTATCCACGTAAAAATCAAAGGCAACAATGTCCCCATTGTTGTGGCTGCTATAACCGTTATGCATAGTGATAAACCTATAGTCAAAGCAAGTATATAATCATTTTGCCAAAAATAGGCAACTACATAAATTAATAAACCCACCATTGAACCTATTAGAAAACCTACTTTGGTTTCAGCCCAAATATTTCTCCATAATTCATCCAGCCGAAGTTGTCCAGTAGCCAATCCTCTAACTGTAATAGCCGAAGACTGTGTTCCAACATTTCCTCCCATATCCATTATAACGGGTATAAAGAAAGCCAATGCTACAACTGTTTCTAAAATACCGGAGTGGAATTCAATGACCGAACCAGAAATCATCTGTCCGGCCATTGCAATCAAAAGCCAGGGTAGTCGAGCTTTTGCTCTTTTTATTGAACTGGTTTTAATTATTTTGTCTTCATAAAATTCGGTAGAACCGACCATTTTATGAATATCTTCAGTGACCTCTTCTTCCAAAACGTCAATTATGTCATCTACGGTAATTATCCCAACCATAATGCCTTTTTTGTTAATAACAGGTATAGCCAGGAAGTCATAATCTGAAATAACCCTTGCTGCAACCTCCCTATCTTCAGTATCTAAAACACTAATCACATCTTCTTCCATAATTTCAGATATTTTACTCTTGGTATCAGCAACAATTAAATCCCTTAAAGATAAAACACCAATTAATCTATCCCTTTTATCTAAAACATAAACATAATAAATCATTTCTGCTTCCGGGCTCATTTCTCGAATACGATTTATTGCCTGTTCTACGGTCATATACTCAAGAAGCGTTACAAACTCGTTATTCATAACACTCCCGGCAGTATTTTCACCATATTTCATTAATTCTTCAATCTCTTCGGCTTCCTCTTTGGGCATTAAATCGAGAAGTTCGCGTGATTCTTCAGGAGAGATTTCTCCTAAGATATCTACTGCCTCATCTGTATCCATTTCTTCCAGTATTTCAGAAGCTTGTTTTTTACCCATGGTATTAAGTAATTCAGATTGTAATTCGGTGTTTAGTTCAGATATATATTCTGCAACCTTTTCTTTGTCTTCAATCAGCTTGAATATCTCAATTATTTGTTCAGTAGAAAGTTCTTCAGTAATATCACTGAAATCAGTAGGGTGCAGATCTTCTACTATCTCTTTTAATTCTGTTAACTTTTTTTCATCTAAAAGTCTTTTGATTTTTTCAATCATTCTTTTTTCTTCCATCTGATATTTCCTGACTCAATCCAAAACTTATAGCAGAGCTAAACAAAACATATTAAAAATATATTGATTGTATTTATATAATTAAAGTGAATGGTTTTATATTTCAAATTTCATAAATTCCCCAAATAAGTAAAAAGGAATGTACCAAAAGTAAAGTATATCATTAGGCTCCCTACGTCTACTGCAGTAGTAATAAAAGGGCCAGCAGCAATAGCAGGATCTATGTCTATCCACGTAAAAATCAAAGGCAACAATGTCCCCATTGTTGTGGCTGCTATAACCGTTATGCATAGTGATAAACCTATAGTCAAAGCAAGTATATAATCATTTTGCCAAAAATAGGCAACTACATAAATTAATAAACCCACCATTGAACCTATTAGAAAACCTACTTTGGTTTCAGCCCAAATATTTCTCCATAATTCATCCAGCCGAAGTTGTCCAGTAGCCAATCCTCTAACTGTAATAGCCGAAGACTGTGTTCCAACATTTCCTCCCATATCCATTATAACGGGTATAAAGAAAGCCAATGCTACAACTGTTTCTAAAATACCGGAGTGGAATTCAATGACCGAACCAGAAATCATCTGTCCGGCCATTGCAATCAAAAGCCAGGGTAGTCGAGCTTTTGCTCTTTTTATTGAACTGGTTTTAATTATTTTGTCTTCATAAAATTCAGCAGAACCTACCATCTTATGAATATCTTCAGTAACTTCTTCTTCCAAAACGTCAATTATATCATCAACAGTAATTATCCCTACCATCATGCCTTTTTTGTTAATTACTGGTATAGCCAGGAAGTCATAATCTGATATAACCTTTGCGGCAACCTCTCTATCTTCAACATCCAAAACGCTAATCACATCTTCTTCCATAATTGCAGATATTTTACTCTTGGTATCAGCTACAATTAAATCTCTTAAAGACAAAACGCCAATCAATCTATCTCTTTTGTCTAAGACATAAACATAATAAATTATTTCTGCTTCCGGGCTCATTTCCCGAATACGATTTATTGCCTGTTCCACGGTCATATACTCAAAAAGTGTTACAAACTCGTTATTCATAACACTCCCGGAGGTATTTTCACCATATTTCATTAGCTCTTTAATCTCTTCGGCTTCCTCTGCAGGCATTAAATCGAGAAGTTCACGCGATTCTTCTGGAGGGATTTCTCCTAAGATATCTACTGCTTCATCTGTATCCATTTCTTCTAAAATTTCAGAGGCTTGCCTTTTACTCATGGCATTGAGTAATTCAGATTGTAATTCGGTGTTCAGTTCAGATATATATTCTGCAACCTTTTCTTTATCTTCAATTTGCTTAAATATCTCTATGATCTGTTCGGTAGTAAGTTCTTCAGTAATATCACTGAAATCATTGGGATGCAGGTCTTCTACTATCTCTTTTAATTCTGTTAACTTTTTCTCATCTAACAATTTTTTGATTTTTTCTATAAGAATCTTTTCATCCATCTCATATATTCCAATCTATCGATTACTTCTAATAAAGTTTAATCAAAGGGAATTATTTCTTCTCTAATAACCCTATATAACTCAGAAGATCGGGAAATAGATACATTTCCACTTGGTATTTCCAGTACTTCAATTACTAATATTTTATTCCTGAAATTTATTCTTATTCTGTCCTGAGGTTTAATGCTATCGCCAGCCTTTGCTATTCTATCATTTATAAAAACACTTTGACTGTCACATGCTTTTTTTGCTTCAGTTCTTCTTTTAATAATTCTACTTAATTTAAAATATTTATCTATTCGCAAAATTATATCCTAAAATATCTTATTCTTTTTTCTTCAGCTGTGGAAAAAGAATTACTTCCCTGATTGAATCATTATTGGTTAGCAGCATTACTAATCGATCTATTCCAATTCCCATTCCACCAGCGGGTGGCATTCCATACTCCAAAGCTTCTATATAATCATAATCAACAAAATTTTGATTAACTTCTCCTTTGCTCTTCTTTTCTGCCTGTTGTATAAATCGCCTTTTTTGCTCAACAGGATCATTTAGTTCAGTAAAAGCATTTGCCAATTCCATAGAATTAATAAATAATTCAAAACGCTCAACAATATTAGGAGAACCGGGTTTCTGTTTTGATAATGGAGAAACATCGACGGGATAATCCATTATAAAGGTCGGCTGAATCAGAGTATGTTCTACTTCTGTTTCAAATAGCTCATTTGTTATATTCCCCCTGGTTGAGTTTTCCGGTATTTCTAATTTGTATCTTCTTACTAAATTCTTCAATTCATCATTACTGACTTCTTCCATATTGATACCGGTAACTGAAAGGATAGCCTCATTCATAGTCAATCTCTTCCATGGAGGGGTAAAATCAATCTTTTCTCCCTGATATTCTATCACAAGCTTACCTTTGAGTTTTTTTAAGACAAATGCAATCATCTCTTCGGCAATATTCATCATCACCTGGTAATCAGCATAAGCTTCATACAGCTCCAACATTGTAAATTCCGGGTTATGTTTTGTTGAAATACCTTCGTTTCGAAAATTACGGTTCAACTCATATACCTTTTCAATGCCTCCGACCAGTAATCTCTTTAAATACAATTCAGGAGCTATCTTTAAATACAAATCCCTGTGTAAGCTTAGATGGTGGGTAACAAAGGGTGTTGCTGTTGCACCTCCCGGAATGGGCTGCAATACAGGTGTTTCTACCTCGAGGTATCCTTTATTGTCTAAATAATCTCTGATAAGCTTAATAATTTTACTTCTCTCTATAAAGACATCACGAACTTCGGGATTACTAATAAGATCCAAATAACGCTTTCTATATCTAACTTCTGTATCAGTAAGCCCATGCCATTTTTCAGGTAATGTGCGTATTGCTTTACACAACAATGTAAAGGTGGTAGCTATGATAGTCAGTTCACCTGTTCTGGTTTTGAAGATTGAACCAGAAACTCCGATGATATCACCAACGGAAATTTTTTTAAATATCTCAAATAAATCTGACCCAACAAGGTTTGACTTTACATAAATTTGTACTTTACCAGTTTGGTCTTCCAGGTCAACAAAAGCGGCTTTTCCATGTTTTCTCAATGCCTTTATTCTCCCGGCAGCCACGACATTCTCTTCCGACGGTTCTGATGTAGCAATTTCATCAAATTTTTGGATTATTTCTTTTATGCTTTGTTCTTTTTCAAATCGCTTACCAAATGGATCAATATTTAAATTCTTTAGTTCTTCAATTTCCTTTAACTTTTCTTCTCTTAAGATATTAACATTTTTCTTATCTTGTTCTGTCAATGGTTCTCACTCCTTGAAAATTTACTTATATTTTTTATAATAACAAAGATATTAACCTTCATCATCAGATAAATTATAACTTTATTGATATATTTCCTGATTATCTATTTTATAATAGAAAGCCGATAAAAGTAAATAAAAAATGAACAGGCTGTTTATTTGACCATAACCTGTTCATTTTAAAACTAAACTAATTGAAAGCTATAATAATTATTTAATATTTAATATTTTATAATTTAAGCTGCCCGCAGGTACTCTGATTTTAACTTTATCGCCCACTTTTCTTCCCAAAACTGCTTTACCAATAGGCGAAGCAATGGATATCTTGCCGGAAGATGGATCAGATTCAATATAATCAACTAATGTATACTCTATCTTTTCCTTTTTCTTAATATCTTCAACAACAATCTTTGAACCTGGAGAAACAACTGTTTGGTCATTTTTCGATGTGTCAATGAGCTCACAATTTTCAATAACCTTTTCCAATGTCAATATTCTGCCTTCGATAAAAGCCTGTTCATTTTTGGCAGACCGATATTCAGCATTCTCCGCTATTTCACCGAATGCTACTGCATGGCTTATTTTTTCAGCAATTTCTTTTCTTTTTACAGTCTTTAATTCATGCAGTTCTGATTTAATTTTTTCCAGCCCTTCTTCAGTCAGCATAATCTTTCGGTCGTTCATTTTTTATACACCCTAACCTTCTCATAAAATTAAAACTAAGACAAGTGGCATCTGGAAACAAGGGGAATACTTATCTTAGTTAACAAAATATTATATATTTTCTAAATTAGCGACTTTTGTAGTTTTAAATGAATTATAGGGTATTTATAATTTTATGTCAAATAAATATTGTTTTTATCAGTATTATAAAAATATAACATTTTTTAATTATATTTAATAATTCAAAAAGATAAAAATCATTACTTATAATAATATAAAAAAGTATCTTATTGATTTTATTCAGCTTTAAATAGAGCTGTAATAGCTTCTCTCTTGCAAAAAATAAATAAGTTTAATATAATTTTATTTTATACAGGTTTATATTGCATTTTTAGATTAATCCCAATGATTTTCCGGCTTTCTCAAATATTTGTAAAGCTTCTTCAATATCCCCCTGAGTATGGTGTGTAAGTATATGAGATCTAAGCCTGCTGGTTCCTTTTGGAACTGCTGGGAATACAATAGGGCAAATAAATACACCCATCTCATTAACCATCTTACAAAGCTGTAATGTTTCTTCTTCTCCACCAATAATAATAGGAACTATTGCTGTAACGGTATCTCCAATATTGTAACCCATGGAATTTATGCCTTCTCTAAATTTTTCCATGTTTTTATGTAAATTCTCAACTCGTTCCGGCTCATCCTCAATCACTTCCAGAGCGGCAATGGCTACAGCAGCATTGACCGGGGGAATGGGTGCTGAAAAGATAAATGGCCTGGAATTATGTCTTAAATATTGAATCATTTCTTTTTCACCAGCAATATATCCGCCAACAGCAGGAATAGTTTTGCTAAGGGTTCCCATGTGTATATCTACGGCATCTTTTAATCCGAAATATTCTTCAATACCATGTCCTGTTTTTCCAAGTACTCCAATAGAATGAGCCTCATCTACCATTACCTTTGCTCCATATTTTTTTGCTAAACGGGATATTTCTGGTAAATTTGCAACATCACCATCCATACTGTAAACACCATCAACTATGATTATTTTATTTACATAGTTATCAGAATTTTTTAAAATAGATTCCAGTCTGTCCATATCGTTATGTAAAAAAGATTTATGTCTGGCGCCTGAAAGCATACACCCGTCAATAATGCTTGCATGATCAATTTTATCAATTATAATCAAATCACCATTCTGGTAAAGAGAAGTAATAGCAGCTAAATTGGTTACATACCCGCTGGTATAAGTAATAGCATCTTCAGCTCCTTTGAATTGGGAAATTTTTTCTTCCAACTTTTTGTGCACCTCTGTAGTTCCTGATAAGAAACGAACACCTGAAGTACCTGTACCATATTTTTCAATCGCTTTGATGGCTGCCTCCTTTAATTTAGGATGATCTATCAATCCCAAATAATTATATGAAGCCAGCATTATTTTTTCTTCCCCTTCAACCATAACTCTCGATTGTGCAGAATTTTCAATGGTTTTCAACCAAAAGAAGGTACCATTCTTTTTCAATCGATTTGCTCTCTCATTCACCTGATTAATTTTTTCCTTTAAAGTTGTTCCCATATTAATCTCCTGTTCTTTTAAACTGTTTCTAATTATTTAATTTTTCAATCCTTGGTTTAAAATCTATTTTTTTTAATAATTCGAGGTAATCATTATCCTTTAATTCTTCGGGCTTCTTCCCTGAAACAGCAACCAATAGTCCCTGATAAACATTAGTTCCAAAGGACCTTCCCTGAAATTGTGGTGTTGTAGTGATCAGGTATTTTACTCCTCTATCTTTTAAATCCTGAACATTTTCTGAAGTCACTGTATTTGTAATAACAATTTTACCTTCCATTTTATTTGGCATATACTGGCTAATTGCTATATAATCCCCTGCTACTATATCAGTCTGATCAAAAAAATGAGTAAATTTACTGTTCGAAGTTTCTTGTTTTTTACCGGTAGGATATAGATACTTAATTGGAATATTAACTAAAACAGGTATTATTACCCGGGCTATCTTATTTAGCGTGCTCAAGCTATATATAGGTATAGGTATATTTAAACATGAAATAAGATCACCAAAAGTCATTTTACATCCTGCCTCTATCAGTCCTTCTGCAAGTCCAAATCTATCAACTGTAATGAGTAATAAGGCTTTCTTGTCCTGCAGTACTATATCAGTATGTTTAGTAATATATCTTATAACATCTTTCTCTAATACATATTTTATTCCGGAACCGTCAACAATAGGAGTTTTTTTGATTACACTTACAATCCTGGCAGACTCTTTAATAGTATACCTTTTTCCTTTAGGGCCAGAATAAAGATATAAGTCGGTTCCTCCAAGAGTAAAAACATCAACCTTCCCGTCATATTCCTGATACAATTGCATCATTTTTTTTACATCACCGTCTGTTCCTCTTCTTTCAATTTCTACTTCCTGCCCTAATATATTTACTTTTGCAATATGGTTTCTAGATGAGGAACCTAAGCTAACACCAAGAACTTTTTTCACTTTTTTATCTCCTGTTTATTGAAATTGCTTTAACTTTGCTTAATATTTCCATGATTGTCTCTGGGTCAACATATTTATCTTCAGTTATTGGTGATTTTCCAATTTCTACCCCAACGACTTGTATGCTGAATAATTTTTCCACAACTTCTACTCTTTTATCAGAGCCTAAAAAGACAATCAAATCATAATCTATCAAATTACTGATAATAGAAATGATTTCATTAAATAGGTTTGTTTTTGTCCTGTCCTTAATAAAATTAATGCGTTCTTGTTGTGTCAATATTAGAGTGAAATCAATACCTACTTCCCGGGCTTTTTTTAAAATTTCCATTTTGTTTTTTATCGGAAAACCAACCAGGGCAATTTTTTTTCCTTTCCTGATTTCTCCCAGGCTTTCGAGCCTGGAAACAAAAGTTCTTTCAATCCCCAGCTTTCTGGCAACCTCTCCCTGTGTTAGTCCTTCTGTTCTGAGTTTTAATATTTTACTGATTTCCCGCTCCAACTTTTCCCGGTAGAGAACTTTTTCACCAATTCTAATAATATTCATAAATATTTTCCTGTACACATTTTTGTACACATTATATATTAATGGAATTTTAGTGTCAAGATTATTGTATAAATGTTTCTATAAAACTGAATACTGAGGAGTTTTTATAAAATATTCGGGAAGAGGAGCATTTCAATTGCTTATAATTCCACCACCGATAACATTTTCATTATCATAAAAAACTGCAGACTGCCCTGCTGTTATTGCTCTTATTGGCTCATCAAAAATTACAGTGGCATTTGAATTATCTTTTTCATCAGGAAATATTTTCGCCCAGAATGCAGCTGAATTGT
>Ga0334895_1000962_pt1 | contig 33379 bp, 36 predicted proteins | sample GraSluR3_MG_7_FD_207229 | JGI IMG/M metagenome (GOLD analysis project Ga0334895, IMG submission 207229) | Sludge microbial communities from methane-producing bioreactor in Wageningen University, Netherlands - Granular Sludge_31_05-R3 | ecosystem: Engineered > Bioreactor > Anaerobic >... | reverse complement strand
AGAGACTTGAAGAAATCGCAAATTCCTTTAACGGAGTAGAAAAATCCTTTGCGATTCAAGCAGGTCGAGAAGTTAGAATCATGGTTAAACCAGAAGATGTAAATGACAACAGCATTGTTGTAATCGCCAAAAATATTGTCAAGCGAATTGAAGAGGAATTGGAATACCCAGGACAGATAAAAGTGAATGTTGTTCGGGAAACCAGAGCCATTGAATACGCGAAGTAAGATAGAAGTAAGATAAAAGAAGTAAACGAGAGTTTACTTCTTTTTAATATCGGGTTATAATTCAAGGGTACGATTAGCTACTTATGGTAAGAGAGGAGTGATTAAAATCGATAATTTAGATCAGTACAGGAACCCATTAATAACAAGATATGCCAGTAAAGAGATGAGTTTTATTTTTTCAGATAACTTCAAGTTTTCAACTTGGAGAAAATTATGGGTTGCTTTGGCAAAAGCTGAGCAAAAGTTAGGAATTGAAATTTCAGATGAGCAAATTGATGAAATGATGAGTCATGTTCACGATATTGATTATAAGATGGCAAAAAATATAGAAAAAGAGGTAAGACATGATGTAATGGCTCATGTACATACTTTTGGTGCTCAATGCCCACTAGCCAAGCCAATTATCCATTTAGGGGCTACTAGCGCCTATGTGGGAGACAATACAGACATCATTCAAATGAGAGAGGCCTTAGTCCTCATAAAAAAGAAATTGGTCAATTTAATGAATGAGATGGCCTCATTTGCTCTGGCTTATAAAAAAGTTCCTACATTAGGATTCACGCATTTCCAGCCTGCCCAATTAACAACAGTTGGTAAACGTGCTTCGATGTGGTTGCAGGATCTCTACTTTGATTATTTGGACCTTGATTATGTACTAACAAATCTTAAACTTAGAGGCGTGAAAGGCACAACAGGAACGCAAGCAAGCTTTCTAAATCTATTTGAAGAAGACAGTCAAAAAGTAATTGAATTGGAAAAACTGGTTGCAAGAGAGATGGAGTTCGATGAAGCGTATGACATTACGGGCCAGACATACCCAAGAAAAATTGATGTCAAAGTTACTCAAGTTTTGAGTGGTATTGCTCAAAGCATGCACAAAATGACCAATGATATTCGTCTATTGCAACATTTGAAAGAGATTGAAGAACCTTTTGAAAAAAAGCAGATTGGTTCGTCAGCTATGGCCTATAAACGCAATCCTATGCGAAGTGAGAGGGTAGCGGCTTTATCTCGATTCGTTGTGAATATAAGCCATAATACAGAAGACACGGCATCTACCCAGTGGTTTGAAAGAACGCTTGATGACTCAGCTAACAAACGCTTAACCATCCCGCAAGGATTCTTGGCATGTGATGCGATTCTTGACATAGGAATCAATATATTTCAAGGTATCATTGTTAATGAAGAAGTAATCACAAAGCACATAAATGAAGAATTTCCATTCATGATTACTGAAAATATTATTATGGAAGCAGTGAAAAAAGGTGCAGATAGACAAGTTATGCACGAAATCATCCGTGTGCTATCTATGGAAGCTGCAGAACAAGTCAAACGATATGGTAAGCAAAATGATTTGATTGAGCGTATGATTGCTTCAGACGCCATCAAACTCACAGAAGATGAAATTGTCGAAATTATTCAGCCTGAAAAATTCATTGGAAGAAGTCATGAACAAGTTGAATTTTTTGTTAACAACAAAATTAAGCCAATTCTTAAAAAACACTCAGAATGGTTAGGCATTAAGACAGTCTTGAAAGTATAGTAGAATATTATAAATAGAATGTGAACTCCAGTAAATTAGATAAATTTGTCGCAAAATAGTTATTTTGCGACAAAAAATACGGAGACAAGCAGGTGTGAAATATGGATTATCTGGACTCCCCTCCATTGTTAAGCGATTTTCTTAACTACATAGAGACCATCCAAGGCAAATCAGAAAGAACCGTCAAGGAATATTATTTAGATTTACGCGTTTTTTATAGGTTTTGCGGCATTAGGTTTAAATTGACGGATGTAAAAATATTTGATGAGATTGACATCAGTTCCCTACCGGAGCATTTCCTGAAAGAAATCAAAATTAGAGATTTGCACGCCTTTGTATCGTTCATTGATAAAATGCGCGGGAACAACAACAAGACTAAGGCGCGTAAAATCGCCAGTTTAAGAGCTTTTTTTAAATATTTGGTACATGTAGTCAATGAGATCGAAAAAAACCCTGCAGAAAACTTAGAGACGCCTAAAATTGAAAGCAGGCATCCTGTCCACTTGACTTTAGAAGATGCCAAAAAATTGCTGAATTCGGTTGGAGGAACTTTTAGAATAAGGGATTATGCTATTATTACCCTATTTTTAAATTGTGGGATTCGATTATCAGAACTGGTTAGCATAGATATTGATAAGATAAAGCAAAACACACTCACAGTTATAGGAAAAGGCGATAAGGAACGTACGGTCTATTTGAATGATTCATGTCAAGAGGCTATTCATAGCTACCTAGAGGTTCGACCAGAACCGTTGAACGAAGATGACAAAGCCCTGTTTCTAAGCTCAAGAAGACAACGTATTTCTCCAAAGGCCATTCAACATATGTTGAAAAAACATTTGACAAATGCAGGACTATTAGACCAACATTATTCCCCTCATAAACTAAGACATACTGCCGCGACATTGATGTATCAATATGGGAATGTTGATATCCGAGCTCTTCAAGAAATTCTCGGACATGAAAGTGTTTCGACAACCCAAATTTACACACATATCAATAGTGAGAGACTCAAGAAAGCTGTTGAAAGCAATCCACTAGGAAAGGAAACCATTGCTAATAAGGAAAAAAGTCCTTCAGAAATAAAAACAACCAAAAACAAAAAAAAGTGAACGGCTCAGTGTAAACTTACAGGAGCACGTTCTTTTTTTACAATTTTTAGACAATAGGAACAATCAAAACCTGTCCAGGATAAATTCTTCCATCTTTCAATTCATTTAACTTCATTAGCTCGTACAAATCCTTTTGAATGGATCCAGAAGGCCCATAATCTTTTGCGATCTGCCATAACGTATCTCCTTCTATGACGGGTATTTCCATATAATTGTAAGTATTGGCAGAATAAGCGGAAATTTGATAGATGGTGACGGATATGAGAATAAATAAGAAGATGGATGAAATTAGGATGAAATTTCGGAATCTTCTGGGCTCTATAACTCGGTAACGTCCAAATAAAATCATGTAAACACCTCCGGCAAACCTTTGTTTGATTACATCATAACAGAACAAAAGTTTGATGTCAACAATTTTATGAACAAACGTTTGAATTGTGGAATAGACTATGTTATAATAAAAAAAAATGAATGAGGTGTACTTAATGTATGAGGATTTATCAAAAAAACAAGGTATGATATTGAATTTTATAAAAAATGAGATTGGAAAGAAAGGTTATCCCCCATCAGTGCGAGAAATCTGCAAAGCCGTTGAATTAAGCTCTACTTCGACTGTGCACTCTCACTTGACGGCGTTAGAGAAGAAAGGCTATATTAGAAAAGGAAATAATAAAAATAGAGCCATTGAAGTTATAGATCAGGATACAGTTATGTATGACTTGCCAAAGAAAGAAATAACCCATATTCCATTGATTGGAAGCATTGCTGCAGGACAACCTATATTAGCGGTTGAAAATGTAGAAGACTTGTTCCCTGTCCCAGTAGAATGGGTGGATAACTCGGAGTCTTTCGTACTGAAAGTGAAAGGTGACAGCATGATTGACGCAGGGATATTTGATGGAGATTATGTTGTGATTTCTCGAACTAGCGTTGCTAGAAATGGTGAAATCATTGCCGCTTTAGTTGATGAAGAAGCGACTCTCAAACGATTTTTCAGAGAAAAGCACCACATTCGGCTTCAGCCTGAGAATAAGACAATGTCCCCTCTGCTTGTTGAGGACGTCATTGTATTAGGCCGTTTAAAATGTGTAATCAGAAAATATTGATCTATACAGAAAAATACACCTATTGTACATGTATACATGCAATAGGTGTATTTTGGTATGAATCGATTTATTTAGAGTGTTCGCTTAGAATGGTTTCATAGGCAATGGCGGTTGCCAGCTTACATTGTGCGTAAGTGAGTCCGCCTTGGTAAAATGCGGTGTAGGGCTCTCTTATGGGTGCATCGGCACTAATCTCGATGGACGAACCTTGAATAAACGCACCAGAAGCCATGATGACATCATCAGTATAACCTGGCATTGGCCAAGCTTCAGGGACAACATGAGCATCTACAGGAGATGATTTTTGAATGCTCTGACAAAATTTGATGAGACGTTCTCTTGAATGAAAGATAATGCTTTGAATGATGTCGCTTCGTTCGTCATCAATAGATGGAACAACTTGATAACCTAAACCGTTAAAAACATGAGCAATCAACATAGCGCCTTTAAGAGATTCAGAAACAACAGAAGGTGCTAAATATAAACCTTGTAAAGTGTTTCTGGTTTGTCCAAAAGTAAGACCAACTTCTTTTCCAATACCTGGAGCAGTAAGTCGATTGGCAATTTGATGGATTAATGTTGACTTGCCACAGATGTAACCACCCGTCAGCGCAATGCCTCCACCTGGATTTTTTATCAAGGACCCAACAGTTAAATCTGCGCCAACATTGCTAGGTTCCATAGTTTCTATGAATTCTCCATAACAATTATCTACCATGATGATGATATCAGGATATTCAGATTTGATTGTTTTGATGACAGATTCTATTTTGTTGATAGTAATTGCTTTACGATGGCTATATCCAGTTGAACGTTGAATCATAACAACTTTAGTAGTAGGGTCTATATTTTTCTTTATCTCTTTGACATCAAAATCCTCAGCATCGATTAGGTCCACTTCACGGTAAACAATGCCTTGCGAGATCAAATTATTGGGCTCATCTCCTTGAGTTCCTATTACTGTGAGGAGGGTATCATAAGGCTTTCCAGAAATAGACAGTATGCTGTCCCCATATTGTGTAATGCCGGATAGGGTTAAATACAATGCATGTGTTCCGGAAACAATGTTAGGACGTACGAGAGCATCTTCTGTTCCAAAGACACGTGAATAAACTTCTTCCACTTTTTCTCTGCCAGGATCGTTGTAACCATAACCAGTGTTCCAATAAAAGTTGGTGTAGTTCAATCGAGAATCTTGCATGGCCTTTATTATTTTAAGATGGTTGTATTCTTTTATATGGTCGATCCGTCTAAATGGTTGGTCAAGACAATATTCAGCCTCTGCTATAGCAGAGGCTGTTTGCTCATTAATATCGTATAGTTTACATAAATTAAATTGATTCAACCTTGCCTCCCGTTATTCTGCATTTGACTGAATGCGTATATTAGCATCTGGAACAATTGTTGCGATGGCATGTTTGTAGATTAATTGTTGCTTATCATTTAGTTCGAAGACGATACAATAATTATCAAACCCTTTAACAAAGCCTCTGAGTTTGACACCCGTCGTTAAAAACAAAGTCAATGCAATCTTATCTTTTCTTGCTTGATTCAAAAATGAATCTTGAATATTAATTGTTTGTTTCATCTGGTACTCCCCTTTCGGTTAAATGGTTTTTTATTATGGAATAAGTACGATCCAGATTACTTGGATCTACTGTTACCCAATGAATTCTTTGGTCAGATTTGAACCATGTGAATTGTCTTTTTGCAAACCGACGTGTATTTCGCTTTATAAGTTGCACTGCTGTTTCATAAGTTATCTCGTGTTTCAGGTGTTGAATCATTTCTTTGTAGCCAATTCCTTTCATGGAAACAAGATCTTCTCCGTAACCCGACTTGAGAAGTTGCTCAACCTCTTCTATCAAGCCTTGATTCAGCATATCGTCCACACGATGATTAATTCTATTATACAGTAAATCACGACTCATTTCCAATCCGATCAATATATAATCAAACGCATCGGCTTCCTTTCGAAAGTTTTGATTTAGAGAAGAGAATGTTTTTCCAGTGATTCGATAAACTTCCAAGGCACGAATCACTCTCTTTACATTGTTGGGATGAATTTTATCTGCAGAAGCAGGGTCACTGATGGTCAATTCATGGTGCAAAGCCTCAGAGCCATGCTTTTTTGCGTAATTAGAAAGCTCTTGTCGAATATTAGAATCACGAATTGATCTAGAAAAATCCAACTCATAAATTAAAGCGTTAACGTAAAGTCCTGTACCTCCTGCAATGACAGGAATTTTATTCTTCTGATGAAGTTGGGAAATAAGATTAAGAGCTCTTGATTTGAAATCAGAGACCGTAAACATTTCATCAGGATTAACGATATCAATCAAATGGTGAGGAATGCCTTCTTTTTCACGTTCAGTAATTTTTGCGGTGCCAATGTCCATCCCTTTATAAATCTGCATCGCATCGGCTGATATGATCTCTGAATGAATGCTTTTGGCAATTTTAACAGAAGTACTTGTTTTGCCAACAGCGGTGGGTCCAACTATTAAAATGACTTTTCTTTTATCTGTTTTCATTGACATCACCTCTATCGATCAAAAAGCTTTTCTATTTCTGACTGCGCGAATTTTATCCAAATAGGCCTTCCGTGAGGACAGGTGTGGGGAGAGTCACAACTTGATAGTTCTGCCAATAGAACGTCTACTTCTCTCCTATTTAAAGGGTCACTGATTTTTACAGATAAGACGCAAGCCTTCTTTATTAATCTTTCAATATCGGGTAATTGATCGTGTAGATTATTTTGTAGGTCGTCCAACAATCCATACATCATTTTCTTAAGAGGAACATCCGAGAAAAGCATAGGAATTGCTGTCAAAACCAAAGCATTTGTACCAAAATCCTCAATTTCAAAGCCCAGCTGGCCAAGCAACTCTATTTGATTCAGTGCTTGTTGGTATTCAGATGAGCTTAGATGCAGTACCTCAGGCATTAGAAGCGGTTGTATGGAAATGGATTTATGCTTGTATTGCTTGAGCAGCTTTTCATAATTGATGCGTTCATGGGCAGCATGTTGATCCATAATATATAATTCTTTTAGCAAGGGGTTTTCAAAGATAAGATACCCCAACGAGAAAGTCCCAATATAGACTAAGTGGTCATATATAATCGATTTATTAGGATGGTTGTTAGATGCAATATAATCGTCGTCTTTAGGGTCCGAAACATAAGGGTTTTTGTCCATATGAATAAAACCTTGATTGGGCTCTACCTTGATATCTGAATTTCTAACAGGTGGCTCAAAAATGAGGTCGGATTCTTCTATCAAAGGTGGACTATCCATTTCTCCATTAGGCTCAGTTGATGGTTTGGATTGATGAGAAGAAGGTCTTTTTGTCAGAAACTTTTCGCGTAAAATTTTTGATACAAGATGATAGAGCAAGCTTTCAATATCGCTATGGTTTTCAATTTTAACAATGGCTTTCTGTGGGTGGATATTAACATCAATGCTTTTAGGATCAAGAGTCAAATAAAGGACAAATCCTGGGAACCTTCCCTTGGGCAGAAGGCTACCATAAGCCCTTTCGATGGCTAAAGAAAGGTTTTTATCACTTATAAATCGACCGTTTACAAATAACAACTGCATCTTTCGATTGCCACGAAAGTAGTTCAAATCCGTGACATAACCGCTTAGTTCAAGTTGTTCAGAGATGTGCTTCAATGGGATTAATGATTTTGAAAAATCACCTCCTAGAACGCTTGCGATGATGTTTTCACGTGTGGATTGCATAGGAGTGGACAATACGATTTGATGATCTTTAATGTATTTAAAAGATACATGAGGATTGATAAGAGATAGTTTTGTGACAATGTCTGTTACATGTGTGGTTTCAGCTTGATCAGACTTCAAAAACTTTTTTCGTGCAGGTATATTGTAAAACAGATTGCGTACAATGACAGTAGTTCCTTTAACACAACCCACAGATTTTTGAGAGACCTTATCTCCTCCCTGAACAACTAATGATTGTCCGATTTCTCCTTGTGAAGTTCGGGAGGTGATTTCAAATTGAGAAACGGCAGCAATGCTGGATAACGCTTCGCCACGAAATCCCAACGTCTTGAGTTGGTATAAATCATCTATGACCTCAATTTTGCTAGTGGCATGTCTGATGACACTTTTATTAATCTCTTCTTCAGGGATACCCAATCCATTATCTGTTACGCGAATATAGGATTTACCACCTTTTCTGATTTCCACTACAATCTCATCTGCCTCTGCATCTAAAGCATTTTCGACCAATTCTTTAATGACGGAAGCAGGGCTTTCAACAACTTCACCGGCAGCAATTTTATCAACAGTAGAAGAATCCAAAATTTGAATGGGCATTATTGATTCAACTCCTTTGCTTTTTCAATCAAATCACTTAACAAATTCATCGCTTGGATAGGAGTGAGATGATTGATATTGATGGGCATTAACGATTCATTAATAAAAGCTTTGTACTCGTTATTCAAATCCCAAAAAGCCATTTGATCGGCAACAGATTTTTCAGTGCGCATAAGATCTGTACTGGTTGGCTTGCTCGATGAGAAATCAGATAATTCCAATTTGTGAAGAATGTCAAAAGCTCGCTTAATCAAATCGTTTGGGATTCCAGCTAATCGCGCAACGTGAATACCATAACTTTTGTCTACACTACCTTTTGCAATTTTGCGCAAAAATATGATGTCATCACCGGATTCTTTTATCAGAATCTTATAATTTCTAATCCCCTCAATTTTGTCTTCTAATGCAGACAACTCGTGATAGTGTGTGGCAAAAAGTGTCTTCGAACGGATTTTTTCGACCATATACTCAGTAACTGCCCAAGCAATGCTTAGTCCATCATAGGTGCTTGTTCCTCTACCAATTTCATCAAGTATAACAAGGCTATCTGGAGTGGCATTTTTGATAATATTAGATACTTCTGACATTTCAACCATAAAAGTACTTTGTCCACTTGATAAATCATCAGATGCACCAACACGGCTAAATACTTTATCTACCAAGCAAATATCGGCTTCCTCAGCAGGCACAAAGCTCCCAATATGGGCTAGAATTGTAATTAAGGCGACTTGACGCATATAAGTTGATTTACCTGCCATGTTTGGACCTGTTACAATAGAAAAGCGTTGGTCACTGGTATTGATGTACGTGTTGTTTGGGATAAATAGATTATCCAACAAAACTTTCTCCACAACAGGATGACGGCCATTGACAATATTTATGTAGCCTTCGTGATTTATTTTGGGCCGCTTGTATGAGTTTTTAATAGCTACTGTGCAAAGAGAGTTCAAAGCATCTAAAACGGCTACATAGTCAGCAGAAGTCTGGATGCGAATCAATTGATTGTTGACAAATGTACGGATTTCTTGAAATAGCTCGTATTCTAGTTTTTCAAGCTTGGCAGATGCATTCAGTATTTTCGACTCCATTTCCTTTAAGTCCGGCGTAACGTATCTCTCAGCATTAGCCAAAGTCTGTTTTCTAATGTAATGATCGGGTACAAGTTTTATGTAAGATTTTGTCACTTCTATGTAGTAACCGAAAATACGATTGAATCCAATCTTTAGGTTCTTAATTCCAGTAGATTCTCTTTCTTTAGCAACTAATTGATTGATCCAATCTTTTCCATGAGTGGTGATTTCTCTTAACTCATCCAATTCAGTGTGATAACCGTCTTTAATAAGGCCACCCTCCTTAATAGACACGGGTGGATTTTCTACAATGCTAGTGCCAATGAGATCATAGACATCTTTTAAAGTATCAAGCTTTGTTGATATATCTTTAAAAAGATCACAATTAAGACTTGATATATCAGAAACCAAATCGGGCAGTACTTCTATAGACTGTTTAAGCGCATTCATATCTCGCGCATTGCAGTTTCCATATACGATACGACTCAACAAACGTTCAATATCATAGACTTGCTTTAAATGTTGGGTAATATTATTGGCAGCCAAAGTGTCATGATAGAGACACTCAACGGCATCTTGTCGATCTTCTATTCCAGAGATGTTTTGCAAAGGTTCTAATAGCCATTTTTTGAGTTTTCGTGCTCCCATGGCAGTTTTGGTGTGGTCGATAACATAGAACAAGGTGTTCTTTTTGTTGGTACCTCTTATAGGCTCTACCAATTCGAGATTCTTTCTTGTGCTGCTATCTATAGCCATATAGTCGTATGGATAATAGGTCACGAGATGATTGAGGTGGCTGAGTGCAATTCTCTGAGTGTTTTGCAGATAGTCTATAAGCATCCCTACAGCAAGCACTACAGCCTTATCTGTTGGAGTAATACCTAATGCTTCAATAGAAATAACCTCAAAATGCGTCTTGATTATGTTTACATAATGTGACCAGTCAGAGGGTGAATCTAGTAAACTCATACTATCTATGAATGGTTCCTCTGTGTTAAGATGGAGTTGTGAAAATAGCTTCACAAGAGATTTATTGGTAATGGTTTCAGTAGGTGATATTTTCTGCAATTCATGATAAACGCTCACTAACAACCGATCGCTGGCCATATCTTCCAGCAAAACGCAAAAAATACTGCCCGTAGAAACATCTGCGTAAGCAATGCCACACTCGTTTTTAGTCAGATAGAGGCTGCAAAGATAGTTGTTCTTTTTTTCATCAAGAACTTTTTCATCGATTACAGTCCCAGGAGTGATAATTCTTACCACTTCTCTCTTCACCAATTTTTTATTTGAAGGTTCTTCCACTTGTTCGCAAATAGCCACTTTTTTTCCATTTTCAATGAGTTTTGAGATGTAACCATCAGCAGAATGGAATGGAACGCCACACATAGGTGCTTTCTCATCCAATCCACACTCTCTAGCAGTGAGGGTTATTTCAAGTATTTTTGAAGCAACCAAGGCATCCTCAAAAAACATTTCGTAAAAGTCACCTAAACGAAAAAAAAGAATGCTGTCAGGATGTTTTTTCTTAATTGTCATAAATTGTTGCATCATGGGTGTTAGTTGATTCATAAGATCACCTTTATATTAGAATTCCTTCCATGTACCATGTTTTGGCATGTGTTATACGGACAGGGGCAAGTTTGCCAATTAGTTGTTTTGATCCTTTAAAATGGACCAATTTATTACCCTCTGTTCTTCCCGTCAAGTATTCTGATTTGTTCTTACTTATATCATCCACTAATACAATGTGTTCTTCTCCTACATGTTGAAGGTTTTTTTCTTCAAAAATAGGATACAATGTGCTCAGCAAGCGTTCAAAACGCTGCTGCTTGACGTGCTCTGGTATTTGATCCTCTCTCTTTCCAGCAGATGTACCGGGTCTGATAGAATAAAGAAAGGTAAAAGCAGAGTCAAATCTTACTTTCTTTATTAGATCAATGGTTTCATCAAAGTCATCATTAGTTTCTCCAGGAAAACCGACAATAACGTCAGTGGATATAGATATATCAGGGATGTTTCTTCTTAAATCGGATATAAAATCTAAATACTGCCTTTTGGTATACTTGCGGTTCATTTCCTTCAATACTTTTGTACTTCCCGACTGAACAGGCAAATGAAGTTGATTACAGACTTTATCACTAGTTTTTATAGCTTCTATAAAATCTTGGTTCACATCTTTGGGATGAGAAGAAATAAAGCGTATCCTTCCTATTTCTTCAATGTTGTTCAATTCTCTGAGCAAGTCAGGGAAATAATAGTTGTTTGGCAAATCGTTTCCATAAGAGTTGACATTTTGACCTAATAAAGTTACTTCTTGATAGCCATTTTGCGCTAAAGCTCTGACTTCGTTAACAATATCTGACGTAGAACGACTTCGCTCACGTCCCCTAGTAAAAGGAACCACACAATAGGAACAAAAGTTGTTGCAGCCGTACATAATATTGACAAAAGCTTTGTGTGAGAATTTCCGAGTTTTAGGAACTGCTTCTTCAAGATTGGTACTATTCTCTGCAATGGCGATTATTTTGCGTTTGTTTCGAGTAAGATCGTATAGAAGTTCGGGAAGTTGGTCATAAGTATTGGTACCAAAGACTAAATCTATGAAAGGATATCTTTTTAGGATGTTCTCTCGAATCTCTTGATTTTGTGGGATACAACCACAAACTGCAATAATCTTTTCTGGATGATCCAATTTGAGTTTTTTAACGGCTCCCAGCTTTCCGTAGAGTTTGTTCTCAGCGTTTTCTCGTATAAGACAAGTATTGAAAATAACAAGATCAGCCTCTTCTTTGTCTGTTGTTTCCAAGTAGCCTTGACTGTTTAACAAACCACTTATTTTTTCAGAATCGTACTCGTTCATTTGACAGCCGAAGGTCTCTATGTAATATTGTTTGTTCATCTTATCACCTTTTCTTTGATTAATTGCTTAAACTACATTATTTTAACATATTGAGCTCTAAAATTAAACCACCTAAAAAAAGCTGTTAGCGGGTGACTAACAACTTTTTAAAAACGAGATGGTATTGACTAGTTTTTGTCCTTGAACAAATCGCCTATTGTAAAATTATCGTCTCCGAGTGTGTAGCTAGAAGGCTGCTCTTCTTTTGTGGTCTGATTTTGAGCTGCTTCATTTTCTATGATCATGGATAACTTGATCGTTTTGCTTTTTCGGTTAATATCCATGATCTTACAAGCCACTTCTTGGTCTTTTTCAAGAATTTGCGCAGGTGATCGCAGTTTGTCTTTGGAGACTTTGTTGGTAGGAACAAATCCTTCGATTTCATCATCCAAAGCAACTACTACTCCCTCGACGGTCATGCTTTTTACTGTTCCATTAACGACATCATAGCGTTTCAAATTTTTGGTGTATTTGACAAAAGGATCCTCTGTCAGCTGTTTGGCACCAAGAGACAATCGTTCTCGCTTAGTGTCAATGTTGAGTATTTTGACTTCAATTTCTTGCCCAACAGTCAACACATCTGAAGGATGTTTTACCATATCCCAAGATATATCCGAAACATGTAAAAGCCCTTGAACATTATCAATTTCAACGAATGCTCCAAAATCCGTCAGAGATACAATTTTTCCAGTGACGATCTCATTGGCTTGGTGATTTTCGTCAAACAGCTCGAATGGCCTCTTTAAGGTAGCTTTAAGACTTAAGGACATGCGTTTTTTATCAGGATCTACTTTCAACACCTTAACACTGATGTGATCTCCTTCTGAAATAACTTCTGAAGGATGTTTAATTCTATTCCAAGAGATTTCATTGATGTGTAACAACCCTTCAATTCCATTAACTTCAACAAAAGCTCCAAAGTCAACGATTCGCTTAACTAAACCATCGTAAGTCTCTTTGACTTGAATGGTTTCCCATGCCGCTTGTTCTTTTTCTTTAGCCTCTTCAATCTCTAAAACCTTTCTTGAAAAGATAAGCTTGTTTCGATTGTTTTTCATTTTTGCCTCGATGATACGAACATCAAGTGTCTTTCCAACAAATTCACTAGGCTGGTCGCCTCTTCCCATTGAAAGATGAGAGCCAGGTATAAACCCACTAAATCCGCTGAACTCAGCTATCACACCACTGTCATTGGCTTTGACCGCTTTGACGGTGACCGTTTCACCTGAGTTATAAAGCTCAACTATATTTTGCCATCTGTTCTGGATTTCGAAATCTTTTCGTGACAAAACTACATTGCCATCGTCATTTGCATTGCTTGCAACTACCGCTTCTATCTCATCACCGACATTGAGCACCGTTCTTAAATCCTCAATTGAATCCAATGTATAGTCTTCCTTTCCTATTATTCCATCGGCCTTGTAGCCGAAATTCACCAATGCTTTATCCTGTTCAACTAGTATGACAGTTCCAGTCACCTGTTTTCCCGGATAGATTTTGATGAACTCAAAACCCTCTAAAAGCTCATGCATTTCGTTTTTCTCTGACATTAAAAATAACCTCCTCAACTATCTGTGACGGGGTAGATGCCCCCGCTGTAATTCCAAGCTTTTTTGTTTTATTTATTAAATTATAAGGAATTTCATTTGAGTTTTCAATCCAGAAAGAATTCTCGCAAAATTCCTTGCTAATTTCATACAATTTTTTTGTGTTGGAGCTTTGTTTTCCACCAATCACTAATACGGAATCGCACTGCACGGCAAGCTTTCTAGCAGCTTGTTGCCTTAAGTCGGTAGCATTGCAGATTGTGTCCTTTACTATAATATCACTATTGTTCCCATTATGAAAGTATTCTTTTATGAGTTGGGACTGATTTATGTTGAAAGTTGTTTGAAAGACGATGCACTGTTTCTTATACAAATGGTCTTCTACCTGTTTATACTCTTCTAAGTCTTGACAAACGATCGCTTTATCAACACACCAACCCATTATCCCTATCACTTCAGGATGCATTTTATCTCCAAATACAATCACATTATGTGACTGCTCACAACATGTTTCAACAATTTTGTGAATTCTTTTAACTTTGGGACAGGTTGCATCTATCAGTTCAATATGGTTGATCGCACAGTAGTCATAAACAGCTTTTGGTGCCCCATGAGACCGAATGATCAGTTTGCCCTTTTTAATACTCGCTAATTCTTCTAAGTTGCGAATGATTTTTAAGCCTTGTTGACTTAATCGCTTCAACACATCGTTATTGTGAATCAGTTGGCCATAGGAATACACAGGACTGCTTTGATCATGTAAATGTTGATTAGCTAAATTCAATGCTCTTTCAACACCAAAACAGGTTGCAAAATGATCTGCCTTGATTATTTCCATTTGTATCACCTAATTCTTTCTTTTAGACTGTATATGCGTTCCATAATGTTCACGCTGACTTTTTGGTAATCCTTAGGCCCATATTGCTCTTCCTCGCTGTAATTTATCTTGCTCCCGTAATAAATATGAACCGGAGTGAAAGGTTTGAAAGTAGACTCTATATATACCGGCAACACAGTTGCTTTTGATCGAAGGACAATCATTCCAATGCCTCCCTTTACAGCGCTTTCATTATATTCCTTTACACGGGTTCCTTCAGGAAAAATCCCAAGTGTTTCATTGCTCTTGAGTAGTTTAAGGGAATGTTTCAAAGCTGTCAATGAGTTTCCTTCCCTGTCTATAGGAAAAACACCCAAATGTTTCAAGATAAAGCTTAGAAAGTAATTATTGAACAATTCTTTTTTAGCCATATATCGGATGGGATCTTTAAACGTGATTGCAACGATCAAAGGATCTAGCATAGAAGAATGGTTGGCACAAATAATCAAAGGTTCACCATCATTGATGATAGACTCGTCTTTGGCTACGTGAACTTTTATTCTAAACCATATGGAAAAAACAATCAAAACAAGAGTTCTTGCAAATTTATAAAACATTTACCCCTCCAATTTGATCTGACGAATAATCAGATCAACCACTTGATCAATATCAAGATCTGAAGTATCAATCACAACAGCATCTTCAGATTTTTTTAATGGTGAGTGTTGACGGGTGGTGTCTTGATGGTCTCTTTCCATAATGGAAGTGACCACTTGATCTAAAGTGACATCAATCCCCTTTTGCTTGAGTTCTTCAAACCGACGTTTACCTCTTATGGTTGCATCAGCTGTTAAAAAGAATTTATAATCTGCATTAGGAAAAACGATGGTTCCAATATCGCGACCTTCTAAGACCACATGATGATTCATCGACAATTGCTGTTGAATATGGGTGGCAAACTTTCGGACAGCAGGATATTTGGAAACTTCCGATGTTTTTTGAGAAACTTTCTCTTGTCGGATTGCTTCAGTCACACACTGTTGATTCAAGTAAATGGCGTCAATTTTGTAGTCGATAGTCATGTTAGATAAAGCCTGTTCTAATTGAGCGGCATCTTCAATATTTACTTGCTGGCTCATTAAACCAAGGGCAATTGTCCGGTAAATGGCGCCCGTGTCAATATACATATAATCTAGTTCTTGACTAACTCTTTTGGCAACGGTACTTTTGCCTGCGCCAGCTGGACCGTCTATAGCAATAATCATAGTGCCTCCATGGGATTTGATGACAAGTCAGGCCTTAGTTTTGCAGCACCCTTTAAATACACATGTACAGCATCTGTTGTAAGACGACCTGGTTTGATAAAAACTAAAACACGCAAGCACATGGGTAAACTATCTTCAACAAACATCTCTTGAAGACACATAAGGGTCGCCTTATGAAACCCGAGTTCTCTAGCGTATTTAGCTGGATAAGCTTTTGTAATATCCTTTGTCGCTGTGAACACAAGACTTTCGATATCATCAGCAACCAAATCGTTTTGATTAAGAATTTCTTTAAGCACTAAATGTGTGTGTGTTCTTATGTCGAGCTCAGTATTATCAGATAGTGTTATTGCACCACGAATTGTCCTCATAAAATCACCTTTAACATTATATTATAAATAAGTCATTAAAACAACAAAAATAAAACAAAAGCCGGACCAAATGAAAAACCGGCTCTCACCGGTCTTTTTGCATTTGTTCGAAAGTTTTGTTGTAAATGCTATAGCGATTCCAAACATCTTCCAAAAGATCAAAATATTTTAGGATATCGTCTTTCTCTTTCATGCCCACACTCACGATTAACGAGTTGATAACAGCCATTGGTGTGACCAGTGAATCCACAAACGACACCATATTGCTTTTTCCGAGAAGAGAGATGTCAGCCACGTCGTAGTAAGGAGAAGACTCCGTATCGGTAATAGCAATTACTTTTGCCTTGCGCTCCATTGCAAACCTCACGGCTTCCATGGTTTGTCTTGAATAACGAGGATAGCTGATGACAATGAACAAGTCATCTTCTCCAATTCTTACAAGTTGTTCAAAAACAGAATTGGCATTCTGATTGATGATTTTTACGTTTTCTAGAATGACATCTAGATAGAAACCCAAATATAGCGACAAGGTATAGGAAACACGCATACCAAGAATGTAGATTTTTTTTGCTTTTAAAATCAGATCTGCCGCTTCATTCAATTTATTTTGATCCAACTCTTCCATATAAGTTCTAAGAGAATGAAGCTCATTCTTCATAACTTTTTTAATGAATTCTTCAGAGTCCTCTGGCTCTTCTTCGAGAGAGATGCGTTGTACGGTAGTCAGTTTGTTTTTAATCATGACCTGTAGAGCCCGTTGTAGATCTGGATAACCATCAAACCCTAAAGTAGTTGCAAATCTTACTACTGTTGATTCGCTTACATCAACGGTTTTTCCGATTTTCGCTGCAGTCATAAAAGCAGCTCGATCATAATGTTCGGTAATAAACTTAGCAATCGCTTTTTGCCCTTTACTAAATGATGGATATTTGTCTTGAATAATTTTAGTTAAATCTTCATTTGATCTAAAGCCCATGAGTCCACCTTTTTTTAGATGAGCGAGGCACCTTTATAAAAAGCCGTTTCGTTGGTTGCTTCTGTTCCTGGAGGGACTCTCTTCTGAACAGCTTTTAATATATAAGCCTCGTCAATAATGTCAATGACTCTGCTGATAACACCTAAGGATACAATATTGGCAACCATAGGCTTTTTCATCTCCTCATAAGCAATGTTGAGAATAGGTAGCCGATAGGTTTTTCCAGGCTTTGTGTTTTTTAAGCGTATAGAGTCATCTACTATCAGTATACCATCATTCTTCAAGGATGCAATATATTGATCGTATGATTTTTGAGTCAAACAAAGCAATAAGTCACATTCTTGTACTTTTGGATAATGGATGTCTGATTCGCTGATAATCACTTCTGCTTTACTGGCGCCCCCTCGAGCTTCTGGGCCATAAGATTGAGATTGTATGGCGTTGATTCCTTGATAGATGCTGGCATCAGCCAGAATAATGCCAGCTAGAATCAAACCTTGTCCACCGGAACCTGATAATCTGATTTCATACTTTTTTGGCATGCTATTTCTCCTTTGACAAAAGATCGATAATTTGTTGATATCGGTCTGTGTATTCTTCTTCTGGTTCATTATGGAATTCGCCCATCAGAATTTTAGACTCAGCTAATTCCGGCTTTTTCTCAGCAATCTTAATGTCAACAAACCCCTCTTTTAGGTGTTGTAACATGGCAACTGCATCTCCTTTGCGGTTTTTTCTTCCATAATAGGTGGGACAAGAGCTGACAGCCTCTACAAAAGAGAATCCTTTATTCTTGATTGCATTTTCAATGAAACCAGTAAGCTGCTTAGCATAATAAGCTGTAGATCGTGCTACATAAGATGCTCCAGCTGATTGAGCAAGGTTACATAGATCAAAGGGCTTATCAATATTTCCGTAAGGCGCGGTGGTTCCATAATCTCCTGAACAAGTTGTTGGAGAGTACTGCCCACCTGTCATACCATAAATATTATTGTTGAAAGCGATGGTTGTAATATCGATATTTCTTCTAGCAGCATGAATCAAATGATTCCCACCGATAGCAGAGGCATCGCCATCTCCAGTCAATACCAAGACTTCCAATTCTGGATTCGCCATTTTCAAACCAGTTGCAAAGGCCAATGCCCTACCATGAGTCGTGTGCAAGGTATTGAAATTCATGTAGCCTGAAGCTCTTGAAGAGCAACCGATACCTGAAACGATACACAATTTGTCGGTGTCAACTTTTAAGTTATCAATGGCCCGGATAACTGCATGCATGATGATACCATGTCCACAACCAGGACACCAAATGTGAGGTAGTTTTTCTTCTCTAAAGTACTGGTGAACCAATTGACTAGTTGTCATGACAGTACCTCCTTTGTGTAGTCATACAATTCATCTGGATTTAAAGGTTGACCATCATAACGGCCGTAAAAAGAAACAGAACTATTTTTGCAGGCTACTCGTTGGACTTCATAGAAGTACTGACCCATATTCATTTCCGCAACAATAATCTGATCAACATTCTCCGAAAGCTCCTTCAACTGGGATTCTGCTAGAGGCCAAATGGTGATAGGTCTAAAAAGTCCAGCTTTTACACCTTCACTTCGAAGTCGGATAACCACCTCTTTGGTGGCTCTTGAAGTAGCGCCAAAGGCGACAAAAGCAACTTCAGCATCTTCAAGCATAAAGGACTCATAACGGATAATTTCATCCTTGTTACAATCTATTTTGTTGATAAGACGGTTCATTAGATCTAAAGAAACATCAGAGTTATTGCTTGGGAATCCAGTAACATCATGCATCAGACCCGTCACATGGTATTTATAGCCGCTACCAAAATCAGCCATTGCAGGAATCATATCATCATCAGCTTTGTAAGGTAGATATTCGGCGGGTGGACAGGTAGGTCTTTTTCGGTCAACTATAGGGATACTTTCCTTAGAAGACAAATCGACTTTTTCACGCATGTGACCAATAATTTCATCTAATAACAAAATAACAGGTGTTCTAAACTTTTCGGCTAAATTGAATGCAGTAATGGTCACATCGTATATTTCCTGTACGGAATTCGGATACAATGCGATGACTGGATGATCACCATGTGTTCCCCATTTTGCCTGCATGATATCGCCTTGTGCGGGTGATGTGGGCAACCCTGTGCTAGGCCCACCTCTTTGGACATTAACGACGACACATGGAATTTCTGCGATACATCCAAACCCTAAATTTTCTTGCTTTAATGAAAAACCAGGACCGCTAGTAGCTGTCATAGATTTCTTGCCAGCTAAAGCACCACCTAAGGTCGCTGCCATTCCAGCGATTTCATCTTCCATTTGAATAAAATGACCACCTATGGCGGGTAGTTTTTGTGAAGCAATCTCAGCAATTTCTGTGGATGGTGTGATAGGGTAACCGGCATAAAAAACCATCCCGGCTGCGATAGCGCCTTCAACACATGCCTCATTCCCCTGAAGCAATTTATAGGTCTTACTCATTTCCCGGTACCTCCTTGAGAAAAATCGCAAAATCCGGACATCTCAGCTCACACTGACCACATCGGATGCAATCATCAGGTCGTGCAATGTCAATAATACCATGATTCAACTCCAATACATTCTTTGGGCAAAACGCGACACAGATGCCACATCCTTTGCACCATTCTTTTTTTGTTGTCACCACTTTGGGTGCCCCCATAATGAACCTCCTAAGATTTCGTACAAATGATTTCATGACCATGATACCAAAGCCGACAATGTTTTGCAAGAATCAATTCATGAAAACACACAAATGCAAGAGAGGCATCATTTGTTGCAGATATCCTGTGTTTTCAAGGTTGAAAGGGGTCAATCAATACAAAAATGCATGCATCAATTATTTTGTTGCATGCATTTTTTTTATAATAAATAACTCAGGTGGATAATTATCTATATTTATAATTCGATGATTGGCTACTCTGTATTCAGACGAGTCTAAAGATTTCAGAAAATGGTACAAATAGTCACGTTCTTGTCCGTTATCATGGCCTATGTAAGCGGCAATTAGAACATAACCCCCTTTTTCAAGCCTATTCAAGATAATTCGGAGGGATGCAATGGTTGTTTCAGGTTTGGTAGTTAAATTGGGATTGCCACCTGGCAAATAACCTAAATTGTAGACAGCCAATGAGATTGATTCGTCAATATAATAGTGAATCTTGTCGTGAGAATCGTTGATGAGTTTGTAATTTGAGTAGGGACAGCCTTTCTCAATCCGATGTTTAGCATGGGATAAAGCGCTTTCTTGGACATCAAATGAATACAGAAAACCTTTGCCTTGCATTAAATTGCATAAAAATAAGGAGTCGTGTCCGTTACCGCAAGTTGCGTCTACAACCACACGTCCTTCCTTCAAAAGATAGGGAATTAAAAAATGACAATATTGCACAATACTAAAAACACTGATACTCATAGCAACCTTCTCAAATTTTGGACTTCTTCTTCAGTCAAATAACGCCATTGTCCAATCCCCAACTCTCCTAAGTGCAAGTTGCCAATGGTTATACGTTGTAAAAAAGTAACCCGTAAATGAAAATGTTCAAACATTTTTCTGATTTGACGATTCCGTCCCTCGGAGATGGTCACTTGCAACTCTGTTTTTTGATGAGTTTCATCTATTCTTTTAATGCGGCAGGGTTTGGTGCGTTGACTATCGATATAAATCCCTTTTGTCAATTTATCGATCACAGAGTCTTCCACTGTGCCCTTCACCTTGACGTGATAAGTCTTCTCAATATCATGTTTTGGATGGGTTAGCGCATAAGTCATCTCACCGTCGTTTGTCAACAATAAAAGCCCCTGAGAATCATAATCCAATCTACCCACAGGATATACTCTCTGAGGAACCTTGACCAAATCCAATACGGAAGGTCTATCAAACTGATCTTTCACACTGGTAATGTAACGAATCGGCTTGTTTAGCATGATGTATACATTTTCAGATTCAAGGGCAACCGTTTTATGGTCTACTTCCACTTGGTCATTTGAAAGATTAACTTGAAATCCTGGTTCCATCACAACTTTTCCATTGACGGACACTTTTCCTTCAAAGATTAATTCATCGGCTTTTCTTCTTGAAGTCAGGCCGGTATGGCTGATATATTTGTTTAATCGCATAGTCGTCATTTTATGAGTCCTTTCGTTTTTCTAGGCTCGTTAGCTTTTCATCTATGTTTAGAGTGGGCAATTCTTCTAATGAACCCAAACCAAAATAAGCAAGGAATTGATCGGTTGTTCCATAGAGACTGGGTTTTCCTGGTTTATCCATTTTGCCTGTTATTCTGATCAATTCTTTGTCTAATAGAGTTTTTAATATATAATCCGACTTTACGCCCCTTATCATGTCGATCTCAATTTTCGTTACCGGCTGTTTATAGGCAATAATAGATAAAGCTTCCAATGCCGACGAAGAAAGACTGTTTCTTCGATTGGTCTTAAATAAAACGGCTACCTGATCATAGTTTGAATCTTTTGTTTTTAACTGATAGGTGTCACCGAATTGTTTCAACAAGATACCTCTTGAAGGACACAAATAAGATTGAGACATTTCATTCAGTATGTCTCGGACAGTATGTTTTTTTAAATTTAGTATTTTTGCTAGTTCATCAAGTTTTAAAGGCTCCCCCCAAGCGAAGAGGATGCTTTCAATTCTACTTTTCATCAAATCTAAATCCATTGATTCCACCTTATGCTTTTTGTATGTAAATATCTCCGAACAACTTGTCCTGGACAAGCTGAATATTAGTGAGTCTGGACATCTCCAATATACTCAAAAAAACGGTGATCACGAATGATTTCGTGTTGTGAATGGTAATGATGTCTATCAAATTGATGCGTTGTAACAGCTGAAGTTTTTCACTGATTAATAGGATACAATCATTGATAGAGTATTCTTCTTTTTCAATTCTAATCAAATCATCTTGTGGTTCAAATGGGTGTTTTTTCAATAAGCCCTTTAGTGCATACAAAAGATCATAAGCACTGATCGACTCAAAAGATAATTGTTCGCTGACTGTTTCTTCAATTTGAATATCTTCAGCAGGTTTACCAATAAACAGGCTTTCTTTATTTTCAGAGATTTGCAGTGCTTCAGCACCTTGCTTATAAAGCTTATAGGCCAGCAATTGATTGACTAGTTCCTCTCGAGGATCTTCCTTCTTCTCTTTGCTAGGCAACAATAGCTTGGATTTGATCTCAATTAATGTGGCTGCCATAAGGACAAATTCACTGGCTACAGCCATGTCAAATTCTTGCAGCACATCTAAATAAGCAATATATTGCTCTGTGATTTCTGCAATGGGAATATCGTAAATATTGACTTCATTTGTTTCGATCAAATAAAACAACAAATCGAATGGCCCATGGAACTTATTGATCTGAATAATGTACGACAATGGACATCCCTACTTTCTCATATCGGAAAAGCCTTTGTTATCTACTAAACCGATAATGATTTGATTTTTTGATACGTGATGATCACTATAAGTGACGGTATCATGAAAAGATTTAATAAGATCGTTTTCTAAATCATCCTTGTTTGTGAAAATGGTGGCCAAAGAGTCTCCTGTCTGAACAGGATCCCCAACCTTCTTATTTAAAATAATCCCAGCACGATAATCTATTGAAGAAGTTTTTGTTTCTCTGCCAGCTCCAGTTGCTAAAGCACATAGTCCTATTTTTTCAGCATCGAGAGATTGGATATAGCCACTACGATGGCTTTTGATAGTGTATGCGTGTTTAGCTCGAGCAAACAATCCTGGATCGTTCACATAAGCAAGGTCTCCCTTTTGTGCTTCGACAAAAGCCTTGAATTTTTCCAGCGGTGCAAAAGAGGATAATAATTTGCGGCTTTCATTGATACCATCTTCTAAATCGTTTATTTTGCCAGTGAGTTGAAGCATAGCCGCATTTAGGGTGAGGCAAAGCTCTTCTAAATCCTTTGGGCCTTTTCCTTGCAAGGTATGAATAGATTCAACAACTTCTAAAGAGTTGCCAACAGCATAACCAAGAGGTTCAGACATATTCGTCAACACCACGCTTACCTTGCGATTGAAAGATTCACCAATGCGGATCATTCTTTCCCCTAATTCAACAGCATGGGAAACGTCTTTCATGAAGGCACCTGAGCCAACTTTCACATCTAAAAGAATATATTCCGCACCAGAAGCGATTTTTTTGGACATGATCGAACTGGCTATCAGAGGTAAGCTATCAACAGTGGCTGTTACATCTCTTAAAGCATACAAGAGTTTGTCTGCAGGAACAAGATTTTTGGATTGTCCAGAAATAGCTAAGCCAATATCATTAACTTGTCTTAATAATGAATTCATATCTATATCGACTTGAAATCCAGGGATGCTTTCCAATTTGTCGATAGTGCCACCCGTGTGTCCCAAACCTCTCCCTGACAGTTTTGACACCTTAAGATCACAAGCAGCCATTAAAGGCAGTAAAACTAAGGACGTCTTGTCTCCCACTCCACCGGTGCTGTGTTTATCCACGGTTAAACCAGTAATAGAAGATAAATTGATCGTACCACCTGAAGCAACCATCGTTTTAGTCAACCAAGCCGTCTCCTCTTCGTCCATCCCTTTAAAATAAACAGCCATTAGAAAAGCGGACATTTGGTAGTCTGGGATTTGATTGGTCATATACCCATTTATGAGAAAAGACAGGGCTTCTTCTGATAATTTCTTACCTACTTTCTTATCTTGTATGATATCATAAGCTCTCACGGTTGGAATCCTCCGTTAACAAGGGCCTCAAACTAGTGTTTCCAATTTCATTAGGGATGCCTAAAAAATCCAAAATGGTTTTTGAAATCACGTTGAAACCTTTCAATGTAGACAAATCCTTTGGTTTAATTCTCGGGTTAAAAATCAGCAAAGGCACATATTCCCTTGAATGGTCCGTACTGCTGGTTGTGGGGTCACACCCATGATCAGCTGTCATTATCAACAAATCATCAGGTTTTAAAGCTTCAACAATATCTGGAAGTTTTTGGTCAAAATATTCAAGTGCCTTGCCATAGCCATCTACGTCATTTCTATGTCCAAAGTGCATATCAAAATCAACAAGGTTTGTAAAAATTAACCCTTTGTTGTTTTCTGAAATGGCATCTAGTGTTGCTTGAATACCATCTGCATTATTTTTAGTATGAATGCTTTTAGTAATGCCTTGCCCCACGAAAATATCTTCGATTTTGCCAATGGCTACCACTTCCATATCTGATTCAGAAATGTAATCCAGCATAGTTTTTTCTAAGGGCTTCAAAGAAAAATCCTTTCGATTAGAAGTACGTTTGAAATCTCCAGGAGTTCCAATGAAAGGCCGTGCAATGACTCTGCCAACGGCATGTTTTCCCTGTAGAATCTCTCGCGCTTGTTCACAAATGGAATAAAGCGTCTCCAATGGGACGATGTCTTCATGGGCTGCAATCTGAAAAACGCTATCAGCTGAAGTATACACAATTACTTTTCCCGTTTTCATATGCTGTTCGCCAAGTTCTTCTATGATAACCGTGCCGGATGCCGCTTTGTTTCCTATATAACCTTTACCCGTTATGGATGTAAAAGCATCCATGACTTCCTTTGGAAAACCATTTGGATAAGTGGGAAAAGCTTGTTCAAGAACGATGCCAGCAATTTCCCAATGCCCGGTAGTGGTGTCTTTTCCTGGGGAAAGTTCAGCTATTCTACCGTAGGCTCCTTTAGGTGACACATCGTTGTATCGGATTTCTTGTAAGCCTTCAATATGTGACAGTCCAAATTCCTCAAGATTTTCCAATTTAAAACCATCAAGTGTTCGGTAAATATTAAGCAACGTATTGCTACCTTCATCTCCATACAAGTGGGCATCTGGCATAGCACCAACACCAACACTGTCCAATACGATTAGTATCACACGATTGATCATGCTCTTCCTCCTTAGGCTCTTGGATGAGATTTGCGATAAATCTCAAACGTTCTGTTTTCTAGGGTTTTCAAATACATATGCATGGCCGTGATATTGCTTTGCCCAAACAAAGATTGAAGAGTAGCCATATCAGCACCATTTTGCATAAGATGAATCACAAAAGAATTGCGTATAATTTGAGGGGTCAATTTTTTTTTGATGCCTCCGGATTGGGCATAATGGCGCATTAACTTCCAAAAGCCTTGGCGTGACATCTGTTTCCCAGACAAGTTCAAAAACATAAAAGATTCATTATCTTGGTCTTTTCGTATTTTAGGCCGACCCATTTCTAGATAATCATCCAAATAGCGTTTGGACCATTTGCCGAGAGGAATCATGCGTTCGTTACCGATCTTTTGAACAAGAATCGTCTCCATGGTCTTGTGATAATCCTCTACCTTAAGATTCAATAATTCACTGACCTTGATTCCTGTCGCATACATCAATTCCAGCATGGCTTTGTCCCGAATACCTTTTACCGTTTCTAAATCAGGTAAATTCAAAAGCTTTTCAACTTCTTCAACAGAGAGAAAAACAGGAACTTTTTTTTCAACCTTTGGACCTTGTATGGATACAGCAGGATTCTTAACTAGGCTTCCTTTATCAACGTGAAAATGGTAGAAAGATTTAATAGAGGATAAATTTCTTGAAACAGTAGCAGCATTTTTGGATTGTTTCTGCATATCCAGCATATATGTCAATATCATGGATTTGGTTGCGCCCATAAGATTTTTCCCATAAGTTGTTTCTAAATAGGCTTCAAAATGCATCAAGTCATTCAAATAAGCACTGACCGTATTGTCAGCTATCTTTTTTTTGTTTGCAAGGTAATTCTTGAATTCAGACAAAAAGGGATTCATAGCACCTCCATACTATATATATGGGTACAATCTAATAATACCACAAATTATTGTGTTTTTGAATATGAATAGAAAAACTTCCTAACGATTAGGAAGTTGATTGTTCAGCTTGTAATGATATAAGCCAACAATGGTTTTGGCATCTATGATTTGACCTACCTGGATTTTTTGGATTGCCTCATCCAAATCCAATGTGATCAAATCAATGAACTCATCTGGGTCGCTTTCAAGATAGTCTTCTTCCAAGTCCGTTGCCAAATACAAATGAATCTTTTCAGAGCAAAAGCCTGGGGAAGGGATCATTTCCATGATTTTTGTCAGGTTGTTTGCCTTAAAACCTGTTTCTTCGATAAGCTCTCTATAGGCACAAGATGCTGGAGATTCATTCTCCTCAAGCTTTCCAGCAGGCAATTCGATCAAGACATCTTCAACAGCATGTCGATATTGTTTTACCAATAAGATTTGGTGGTGGTGATTGACTGCTAAAATAACCACCGCCCCTTTATGCTCAACGACTTCTCGAGAAGCCAGGTTGCCATTTGGTAAGATTACTTCATCAACCCGAAGATTGAGAATACTTCCCCGATAAACAGGATTAGATTTTACGGTTTTTTCTATCATACACTCACCTACTCATTCGAATCATTTCTTCTGCATTTTTTAATGAAGAGTTTGTAATAGAGGCACTGCTTAACAATCGAGCTATTTCTTGAATCCTCGCATCCTCTGACAGTTGAGTCACAGAGGAAATGGTTAAACCCGATTGGGTGTCCTTATCAATCTTAAAGTGGGTATGGGCTGCAGCAGCAATTTGTGGAGAATGTGTGACACAAATAATTTGATGATTTTCAGACAAACGGTTGATTTTCTCTCCCACCATATGGGCTGTTCTACCACTGATTCCCGAATCTATTTCATCAAAAATCATGGTTGGGATCTCGTCAATATGACTGATAATTGATTTAATGGCTAACATGATTCGTGAGACTTCTCCTCCTGACAATATGCGTTCAAGAGGCATTAACTCCATACCAACATTGGTTGCCATTAAAAATTGGACGACATCCCCACCGGACTCATTAAAGCTGTCTGTTGGTTGGATTTGAATCTCAAAGATAGCATCTTTCATATTTAAGGAAGCCAGCTGAGATTCCACGGAGTTTTTAATTTTCAAAGCTTGCTCTTTACGGACGGCGCGAATAGATGAGACCAAAGCATTCATATTATTAGTGATGGTCGACAACTTTTCCTGCAATTCCGATTCTTTAATAGACAGATTCTCCAAGTGGTTCAGTTCATTCATAAGCTGATCTCTAAAATCAAGAAGTTGGGGTATGCTTAAATGATACTTGCGCTTCAAGTGTTCAAGTGTTTCCATTCGTTGTTCCAAAAATACGAGTCTCTCTTCATCCAATTCTTTTTCGCCAACATAATCAATCAAGTCAAGGCCTAATTCTTGGCAGGAATCGATCATAAGAGAAATGGTGTCAGAAAATGCTTGGAGTTGGTCATCAAAGTGTGCAACTGGCTTGATCGCTTTCAAAGCATGTCCCAGAAAAGCCATGACAGACATTTCTTCACCTGTGACGAAACGAGCTGATTCTGAAACACCTTGTTTGATGGCGTTTAAATTGGTCAGGATTTTATGTTCGTGGAACAGTGTGTTTTCCTCATCAGGATGCAGGTTGGCCGAATCAATCTCTTGGATTTGAAAGCGTATAAACTCCATCCTCAGATCTTTGCCTTGATGATCTTTCGAAATCTGTTTTAGCTCTTGTTGGAGGCCAACATAAGCTTGATATTCTCGTTGATAATCATCAAGCAAACCGGTAATAGAACGACCGCACATTTTGTCAAGAATCACGATGTGTTCTTCCTTATTTAAAATAGATTGTTGGTCATATTGGCCATGAATGTCCAATAAGTGCTTAGCAATCTTCTTCAAAAAAGAGATGTTGACCATCACATCATTAATCCGAGCAATAGATCGTCCATTAGGGTAGATTTCACGAGTGATCAAAATGGTATCCTCCTCTGTAAGGATCCCTTGATCAGCTAATAAATCCATTAAACCAGATTGACTTTCGATAAGAAAATAACCTTGAACGATTGCCTTATCAGAGTTTTTTCGCACATAATCACGATGGGACTTCCCGCCAAGCAATAAATGCAAAGAATCAATGATCATTGATTTCCCGGCACCTGTTTCACCGGTGAACACATTAAAACCATCTGTAAAAGACAGATGGATTTTTTCGAAGATGATAAAGTTTAATATGCTTAATTCGAGTAGCATAAAAACCTCCGATGAAGGGTCAATTAATTAAGCTATAAAGGTTGGCGATGATATCATCGACCGCTTCCAAACTGCGGACTGCAACGAATACCGTGTCGTCACCAGCAATAGTGCCTCCAATCTCTGGTATTTGTAGAGAGTCTATGGCCGAACCACAGATTTGTGCAGCACCCGGAATAGTGCGGATCACTACAATACTCATCGCGGAATCAATGGAAACAATAGAATTTTTGAAAATTCGTACCAATCGGTCCGAAATAGAATTTTGACTCTCTTCAATGGTTCCGTATTTGTACTTGCCAGTCTTGGAAGTGACTTTGATAAGTCTTAGTTCTTTGATATCTCTAGAAATAGTGGCTTGTGTGACATCAATGCCTAATTCTTTTAGGGCTGTTGCTAAATCTTCTTGAGTTTCAACTTCACGTTCGTTGATCAATTCTAATATTTTAGATTGTCGTGCATATTTTTTCATATTTCCTCTCCTAAAGTTCGTTAAATCTATTATTGCATATTTATACAAATATTTCAATTGTTTAATTCGTCAAATGCTAAATTTATCACTTGTTGCATCTCAGTTATCCCTATCATCTTTGAGGATGAGTCCTCTCTACTAAAACAGGCAATGTATTCTATATTGCCTTTAGCGCCTCGTATAGGTGAATAAGATAAATTGACTAATTTGAAAGCATTATCTTGGGCAAAATGGGCTACCCTTTGAATCACATCCAAATGTATTTTGGGGTCTTTTACAAGACCATGCTTACCGACTTGATGACGTCCTGCTTCAAATTGTGGCTTAATCAAAGTGACAAGAATGCTTTCTGGATTAGACAGGAGCAATACATTTGGGAAAATGTGTTTTAATGAAATAAACGAGACATCGACACTAAAGAAGTTGATGACGTCTTCAATCAAAGAAGTGTCGAGGATCCTAAAGTTGGTTCTTTCCATAACCACAACTCTGGGGTCATTTCTTAAGCGCCAATCTAATTGCCCATACCCCACATCAATGGCATAAACTCTTCGCGCACCAGATTGCAACATACAATCTGTAAAGCCTCCGGTAGAGGCACCAATATCCATACAGACAAGATCTACCAGTTCTAAATCAAAAGAAGAGAGCGCTTTTTCAAGTTTGAACCCACCACGACTGACATAAGGGTCTTTGGCCTTAACTTGTATGTGTGCTGTGAGAGCTACTTTTGTTCCTGCTTTGTCAACCAATTCTCCATCAACCATAACATTGCCCGCCATTATGGCTCTGCGGGCCTTTTCTCTGCTATCATAGTGTTCTTTTAGATGTAACAACACGTCGAGTCGTATTTTTTCAGACATAAGTCACCTACACTTTGAACTTAAAAAAACGATGAATCAATTTCAGAAGCTTGCCAGCGGACAAAATGATATGGTTGGATTGATTAAGTGCAATCTCCTTACCTAAAGCTTTTCCTCCGACAGTAATCCCAGCCACTACGCTACTCATGATTACCGTTAATAAAAACCCACTCTGGAGACCATAATCACGGATCAAGTTGATGATGATGATCGTTCCAGCTGCACCACTTAAAATGCCTGCAATGTCACCAATAACATCGCTACAGAAGCTGGACACTTTAGCAGCATTGCGCGTAATAAACAAACAATAAGGTGCGATATCCATTTTTTTGGAAGCCATGGCATGAAATGCTTTTTCGTCAGCTACGGCTGCGGCTACACCGATGATATCAAAAATAACCCCAACCAGTATAATGACAAACAGGGTTATCAATGCAAAAAAAATGGTCAGATTCTGAAGAAGAACATCGGAAATGAAACTAAAAAAAGCGGCCAAGATAACCGTTGTAATGGTTATCATCATGACCCATCGATGGTTGTATTGCGTTAGTTTTGATTTATCCATATATTTTCACCAAATAGTAAATGGCAGTATAATAAGTAAAATTTACGGCATAGGTTCAGTTGGATTTCCCACCGGACAACTGATAGTCGCCTACCAGCGGTTCCCCTTGAATCTCCGGTCTGCATAGTTGCCTCACACAGTACTGAATTACCACTTAGACCGCACTGCAATCCCTATTATACTTCCTGTAAAGGATCAGTCTAGGAGTTTTCCTCAACAGCTTCTCTCATCTCTAGCCTCTTTTGCAGTAAAAATTTCAGCTGCATGGTTCAGCCAAACATGAGCTCCTGCTCAGCTGTACTTTAATCAACATCCCACTTTACCACTCAAGGCAGGCTACGCTGATGGCAGGATCACTGCACATCAGGTTTTCCTAACATTAGGTCTCCACGATAGAGGGGTCTACGCCCACATGCCATTGTGGATCGCCCCAACTATCTTACTTCCAGAAAGAACCCTCAACTGGGCGTCAAAAGCCCTGACTAGAAACTTCATCGATTTGCCCTTCGACGGATTTTTAGGCCCGCCTTCAAGAAGAGAGGACCTGACTAGAATACTGAGCCATTTATTAAAAGAATTATACCATAACCTTATTATGATTTCAAACTTTCATTGATTTCAGTAAATCTGTTAGAAGCTTCATTCAGTAAGGCTTCACAACATTGATGAAGACGAATTCCCTCTTCGTAGTATTGGATGGCTTGCTCTAATGTGAGGTTGTCATCATTCAAAGATTCCAAAATAGCGTCTAGTTGTTTTAACGCTTCTTCAAAACTTAAATCGGACATTACTTTTCCCCCTTTTCGGTAATGGTGACTTTAACAAAATGAGCCCTATCTTCAATAGAAAGTGTTTCCCCTGTGGATACACTTTTCAAGTCCGTAATCAACTCTCCTAGTTGATTACGTGCCAAGAAAAATCCTTTAGACAAGATACCCTTATAGTCGTGCTCATCTAATTGTTTTTTTCGTGCATTCAAAGATTTTTGTCTCTGGAAGATATATTGAGCGCTTTCATTTGATATATCAGATATCTTTTTAGACAAGTGATGTTGTTTTCTGCTTAAATAATAGGCATAATCCCATCGGATCAACCGATCTTTCAACAAGTTTACATAATAAAATTTCTGCAAACTGATCTGTTGGTATTTTTGTATCAAATGATCTTTTATGTGAGGTAGATTGCGGATGGCTAAGTGATAATGCCGCGTAAGTAATTCAGCGGCGGCTGTAGGTGTTTGAACTTCTCTATCAGCAGTTAAGTCAGCGATGGAAAGATCGGTTCCATGTCCCACCCCGGTTACCACAGGCACTCGTGATTGAAAAATAGTGTCCGCTAGCACTTCATCATTAAAAGCTTCCAAATCGACTTTTGAGCCACCCCCTCGAGCTAAAACGATCACATCGCAAGGCAGCACTTCATTGAAATACTTCAAACCTGCAACCATATTGAATACCGCACTTCTTCCTTGAACATAAGCATTGTAGAAGTAGACATCCAATCCCACTTGACATTCATCAAAAACTCGTTTGATATCTGCTATAACAGCGCCCTCCATGGATGTGATGACACCAATCTTTGAAGGATAGGCAGGCAATTTCTTTTTTTGATCAAGTGCAAAGTAGCCCTTTTTCTCCAATTTAGCCATGAGCTCTTTCAAGTACTGACTTTCCAGACCTTCTGACATGATTTCAGCCTCTTGAACGATTAGCTGGTATACACTACGTTTATCGTAAGTTTCGACGCGTCCTTTTATTACGGCTATTTTATCTTCCGGTATTTCTAAATCAGGCTGGAAACAGACGCAGTGAATCATGCTGTGGTCTTCCTTTAACGAAAAATATTGGTAGCCATTTTTTGAATGCCTCAAATCTTTTACTTCTCCAATAACGGATACATTATTTAGAATGGGGTTGCTGTAAAAGATTTTACGGATATAGTTATTCACTTCAGACACTTTTAAAGGTTTAACCTTCATCCCTATCTCCTTGTCTAACATAAAGAATAGACAGCATCCGCTGCCTAAATTTCACTTCTACTTCTGCTGATATTGCCTAAAATGCCATTTATAAATTTATGAGAGTCAGCACTCGAATATTTTTTGCTTATTTCAACCGCTTCATTGATGGCAACGCTATCGGGTATGCTTTCGTCATAAATCATCTCGCAAACCGCTAGACGAAGAACAGCCAAGTCGATTTTTGCCATTCTGTTCAATTTCCAATCATTTGAATATTTGTTGATAATCTCATCAATGGTTGTTACATGCTGACAAAAATTGATAGCGGTACGCTTGAAATACGTCTCATCCACTAAATACTCTAGTTTGTCTAGATAACCATCGAGATCAAAACCATGAGTGGATTCATTCATATCTAGTTGATAAAAGAGTTTCATTAATTCTTCTCGGGTATCTTTTCGGCTCATTTATTTGCGTTTATCCTCTTTTGTAGTCGTTTCGTCACTACCTTCTTGAATGTCATCTTTTTCCTTTGGAATGACAACATTTTGAATATTGACGCTTACATTCACTACGTTCAATCCGGTCATGTTTTCAACTTCCGTCTTTACTTTTTCTTGAACTTTTGTAGCCACATCTTGAATTTTAAAACCATAATCGACAGTGATGCTCAAATCAATAAAGGCATCGTTATCTTTTAACTCTACTTTTATCCCTTTTGTATAATTTTTCTTTGAAAAGAGACTTGAAATGCCATCGACAAAACCACTTGCCGCCGCATTGACGCCTTCTATCTCAGAGGCAGCAATGCTAGAAATGATACTGATTACGTCCACAGATATTTTAACTTGTCCGTTCTTTAATGTTTCTTGTTTTGCAGTCATTCAGAAACCTCCTTGCTTTGTGGTATTTGAATAAAAAACGGGAGTATTTCTCCCAGTTTTTTACTCTTCCACGTATACATCTTCTGCTAAATCTACATCGTCTAAATCTTCATCGTCAAACTCTTCGATATCAAATTCTCCAAATAATTCATCTTCTACGTTTGAAAGATCTTCGTCCATCAATTCTACGTATTCTTCCATTTCCGCTTG
>Ga0334895_1000961_pt1 | contig 33457 bp, 30 predicted proteins | sample GraSluR3_MG_7_FD_207229 | JGI IMG/M metagenome (GOLD analysis project Ga0334895, IMG submission 207229) | Sludge microbial communities from methane-producing bioreactor in Wageningen University, Netherlands - Granular Sludge_31_05-R3 | ecosystem: Engineered > Bioreactor > Anaerobic >... | reverse complement strand
TGATATCCATTTCTGCATCGTAGTCCAGCTGACGTTGCTCTATGGCCTCAATGGTCTTATCAATTTTATAAAGAATATTTTCAACTGTTAAAGCAAAGGAATTGATAGAGCTTTCCAACCTCTTTAGTATGCCAACCCGCATTAGGCCGACTAAACTTTGCTCTCTATCTATCTGTCTAAATACGCTATTATTCGAACCCACTACCATATCATACTTTTTCTCATAGGCGACTCTTTTCTCTGGGAGTACATAGGTCAAAGGTGAGTATACGGCAAGGGTAAGCTTTTTAATCAGTTTGTTGATTTCCTCTATCGGAGGGAATTCCCCTTCTGTATCAATAACCGCATATCGATTTTCCGGGGTCATTCTTGTAGGGAATTTACCGATTTCATCTAAATTGTAATACTTCTCAATATGCTTTCGGGACCTGGCAATAGTAACGGTATCCAACAATTTGAAGTAGTCCAACTCCATCATATTAACGAAAGCTTCGGTTGTTCTTTGCTGATCTGGAAGCTCAGACCACTTATTAAAAACGGTCTGTGCTTTTCTAAGAATAAGTTCTAGATTATCAAGTCCCACACTTGCGAAAGCATCATTTCGTCCCTCTGTAATAAAGGCTATTTGGTTCTTGATATCATTCATTCTATTGTTTACTGGTGTTGCAGACAGCATTAAGACCTTCGTCTTTACCCCTGACTTAATAATGTCATTCATCAAACGCTCATATCGAGTGATGCGACCTTTAACTGGCGGATTGTTTCTAAAGTTGTGACTCTCGTCAATCACAACGAGGTCGTAATTTGACCAATTGAGCGTAGCAAGGTTTATTTCTCCTGAATAGCCACTTGTTCTGTTCAAATCAGTATGATTGAGGACATCGTAATTGAACCTATCACCAGAGAAGATATTACGTTTATCGTTCATGGTGTAGATTGTCCAGTTTTCACGCAACTTCTTAGGTGCTATAACAAGTACCCTGTCATTTCTAAGTTCGTAATATTTCATGACTGCTAGTGCAGTGAAAGTTTTTCCAAGGCCTACGCTATCCGCTATGATACAGCCATTATATTTTTCAATTTTATCGATGGCTCCCATAACACCATCCTTCTGGAACTTATAAAGCTTGTTCCATATTTGAGTTTCCTTGAAACCTGTACGACTTTTAACAATGTTATCCTCAGTTAGCTCGTCAAGATAGTCATTGAATATATTGTATAGGGTTACAAAGTATATAAACTCAGGGGTATTCTCTTTGTAAAGAATCTTCATTTGTTCAAGAACCTTGTCTTTTACATCTTGGACGGCAGTATCATCCTCCCATAGTTCATTAAAGGCTTGTAAAAAACTAATCGTATAGTCCTTGCCATATAAACACATATTGCTGTCTAACCTGTTAGAAGGTGTAATACCAAGTCCATCAGAAGTAAAATCAACTGTTCCATTTATTGATACATTGTCTTCAGGATTTTCAATATAAACCAGCCTTGGTTGTGCAGGATTTGCCTGCTTTAAAGACTTTATTTCTGCCTTCTTTTCCAACCATTCTGCACATTCTTTGGCTATGGCAGCCTGCTTCATTTCATTTCTAAGTTTTATTTCAAATTCGTTCCCTGACATCTTTTTCTCAGGATTACGCTCTATGTAATATTCCCTAATAAGCTCTTGGTCTTTATGCACAAAGGTAGGTTCTGTAAAAATGAACCTCATATTATCTATCTTGCTGAGCTCGTTCTTAAGCTCTGCATATGCATAGATAGTAAAGTAGGCCGATATAACTGACAGCTTTGTACCCTTACGAATTTCCTCTTTTAATTCATCCACAACTCTGTACTTCTTATTATCCAACACCTTAGGTGACTTCATAGAATCAATCCTCCGATACTGATTTATCTAATTCTTTGTTCATTTTCTTTTTCGCAACTTTACGTCTATCAACAGGTTTTTCTGCATCTTCGGGGATAATCCATACTTCGCTGACCTTATAGGCACCGTCAATTCTACCTTCCTCACAAAGTATTTGAACTCTCCGTCTTGAAATATTCCACTTCTCAGCCAATTCCTTTGCAGATAAATATCCCATCAAGTTACACCTCCACCTTAGAAGTTATTAGTCTAATTATATTCCACCGTGCGAACAATTGCAAGAATAGTATGACTTTTATTTCCAGAGGTTACAGATGTAGTTCATGATTCTCTATAATCCTTCCAATCGCCCTACATTGAATTTGATTTCAATTCTTGAGGGATTGGTCTACTTGCCCCAATAAAACCTTCTGTGGATTGTTGTCGCTTGAATTATGATGGTAAAAAACAACCCTTAGCCTGATATCTGCTAAGGGTTGTTTAACTTTCTTGGTTCATTTTATATATATAGGGTTTTTAGCACCTACCAGTCTGAGAAAAATATTTGGCATTAGATATAAGGCTTGACTTCAGCAACGGGTCCCGGTACAGTCATGTTCGTAAACTTGTAATTAGTTTACGGAAGTACGGAAAAGTATTACATAAGTTTACCGAACAAGTTTGGGGGATGCGGATATTTTCTTTGACCATCTAGACGGCTAATCCAAGAGGCTATTTAAACTTCACGGGACTCATATATAACACATCAAGCCAGATGGTTTTTTAGATGAACATTTTCCGCTTAAATTCCCTTTCATAATTGAACCATATGACCTGACAGGCTGCTGAATGTTGCTCGTATTATTGTCGAATAGGAAATAAAATGCAACATCAGAAATGTTCATCCAATTTACGATGGTGCGACATTAAGACCAGCCTGGTGGGTGAACACACTTATTGAAGCATTGTACTTTTCTATTGTTTATATTAAAGCCGGGAGCAAAATATATAAAGAATGTGAGAATCCAAACGTAAGCGTCAAATTGTATACACCGAAAGAACATACAAAAAATGTACATTTTACTTGACTGCTTACACCTGTTTCCCCCCTTTTGCCCAGGCTCAGTGGCCAACTTTGTGGGCAAAGGTCCATGAATAAAAGAACCGGTCAAAAGGTTTTATTCTGATGAGCCGGCAATTTTTCATAATGCGCTATGTAGCGTTAAGTTAAATTCGGTTAACTTAGTTTTGTTTTTCGAGTCTAATTGTCATAGTGGTGCCAAGAGCACTAGCAGAATAACTGATTTGTCCATTTTCATATGTCATCGCTTTGGTGTCATCTCCTGATGCAAACAATGCCATATCGGTTTGCTCATGATCATTAACGGAATCCCAGGTGTATGGTTCTTCTGATGTAGTCGGTGCAACATAAGTTCCTGCCCAATAGAGGGATTTTGTATCACCATTGTCGGATACCCAGTAAATGGTGATTGTCTCGCCTTCTATTGTGGCTGCCTGCCAACTATCTCCCGAATTACTATTTACCTGTTTCCATTCACCTGTAAGATTTGCTGGTTCTTTAGCTGTTTGTGATGAATCATTTGTACCGCACGCAGAAAGCGCAAATGTCATACAAAAAATAATCAATAAAACAATAATTGTTTTTTTCATTTTAATCCTCCCATTATTAACACCGAAGTGTTAACTACTTTCTATTTCAATTCTATAGAATCTTTAATTTCCAAGGGTTGTCTGTCTTGTCTCAACAAAAAACAATTGGTCTACACCCGATTTTTGGTCCAGTTTCAAAGTTAGTCCGAACCGTTTTTAAGAAGCCTAAAGACTATCAATATTATTGCGTTAATTGTAAAATGAAATTCCACACCCAACAAATCAGTTCACTATGAATAGCGGACAAAGTAGGTAGCCCATTAGGCATGGATTTTCGTACTTCAAATATTTTTCAAAAGACTGGTCAAGAATAACGACTAGTCTTTTTGTTTGACGGATGCTTCTGGCTGTTGATATCCTTATCCTTGCCGGTGGCAGATAAGGAGGACGGCATGACAAAATTTTTAACCTATGAAGACCGCCTTGAGATAGCGGCTTGCCTAAAGGACGGTTGTTCTTTTGGCAAGATTGGAAATCGATTGGGGAGGGATCGAACAACCATCTCAAAAGAAATCAGAAAGCATTCCTATGAAAGAAAATCAGGTTACAGTGGCTCACCCTATAATGCATGTAGGCACAAGGCTTCCTGCAAAGCTAAGAATATTTGTGGTGAGGACTGTGTGCGTAAATCAGTTCAGTACTGTAAACTCTGCAGCCAGTGCAACGACTTTTGTCCTGATTTTGTTGAAAAAATATGCACTAGCAGATTCAAACCACCATATGTCTGTAATGGATGCGGCGAGTATTACAAGTGCACGCTCAAGAAGACCATTTATGACGCGGCAGATGCCCATATCGCCTTCTCTAAAAATCTTTCCCAGTCAAGAAGCGGAATCTTGTCTGATGAGAAAGAGATTGCGCGGCTGAATGCTTTAATATCCCCTCTTGTCAAAAACGGACAGTCAATCCATCAAATTTACGTAAGCAATATTGATCAAATCATGTGCTCTGAAAAGACTCTTTACAACTATATTGAAGCCAGTTTGTTTGACGTAAGGAACATTGATTTACCCCGCAAGGTACGATATCGCTTACGTTACAAGAAACCGGAGTTCAAGATTGACAAGGGATGTCGTGTTGGAAGAACCTACAACGATTTTCTGCTTTTTATGAAAGAAAACCCCGATTTACCAGTGGTACAGATGGACACGGTTATGGGCTCAAAAGGTGGCAAGGTTCTTTTAACAATTCATTTTGTGGAGGCGAGCCTTATGCTTGCTTTCATCCGTGAGGCAAATACTTCTCAGTCGGTGATTGATATATTCGCAGGGCTCCGTAAGATTTTAGGTAGGGAGACCTTCAAAAAGCTCTTCCCGGTTATTTTGACCGATAATGGCAGCGAGTTCTCCAATCCTAAGGCAATCGAATTTGGTCCTGATGGGCTTCGCCAGACACATCTATTTTACTGTGATCCTAGCAGTCCATATCAAAAAGGGGCCATCGAAGTAAATCATGAACTGATTCGCAGAGTATTGCCAAAAGGGAGATCCTTTGATGATTTGACACAGAAAGACATCTTTCTACTAATGAATCACATTAATTCATACAAAAGAAAAAAGCTGAACAATAGAAATCCGATTCAGGCGTTCAGCTTCTTTCACGGCGAAGAATTGCTTCAAGTGTTGTGTTGTTCCGAAATTGTAGCCGAGAACATCATCCTGAAGCCAAGACTTCTTAAAAAGTAGTACATAACTGAGCATCGCCACCGGAAACGGCAATTACCACTAATACCTGTCCTAGGGGTGGATTTTCCGATTACAAAAGAATCGAGCGAAAACCGACCTTCAGTTTCATACATGCTTTTTTGTGTCCGTAACGCCATTATATCAAAATATCCATTTCAAACCATTGTTTTTCATGGATTTTCGTTTTCAAATCGGGATTGTTATTTTCAAATCGGGATTTCTGTTTACAAAACTTCACCTGTCATTTTCAAAACGTGACTTTAGTTTTACAAAGGGGAATCTCGGCTTTCAATTAACCTGGAAGGTTTTTTTATTTACGTTTTTACGTCTTTTTTTCCAGCTCTTTCAATTTATTTTCCATAAGTTCCATTTGTTTTTCCAGCCGACACAGTTCCAACATAATAGGATCTTCTATGTTGATCTGATCCACATCCTGGTTTCCTGTCTTTTCCCCGGCGGGGTCTGTGGCAAAGCCACAAATTATTTTTGCAGGGACTCCAACCGCCGTAGCATAAGGCGGCACCTCATTCAATACCACCGCTCCGGCGGCTACCTTGGCGTGATCTCCCACTTTAAAGGGTCCCAACACCTTTGCACCGGCTCCCACCAATACATCGTCTCCCAGGGTGGGATGTCTCTTCCCTTGAACGATTCCCGTACCACCCAGCGTAACCCCTTGGTACAAGGTGCAATAATCACCAATTTCCGTGGTTTCTCCAATCACCACACCGCTGCCATGGTCAATAAAAAGACCTCTTCCAATGGTCGCCCCCGGATGAATTTCGATTCCGGTCAACCATCTTCCCAACTGGGAAATGAACCTGGCTATAAAAAATCGACGCCATTTGTAAAACCGATGAGCGATTCGATAAAACACCAACGCATGAAATCCTGAATAGAGAAATACCACTTCCAAGCTATTGCGGCAAGCCGGATCCCTCTTTTGAATGGATTTTAAATCCTCTCTTATTTTTCCCATACCTACTCCCTAACCTACTCCACTTCTTGAAACATCTTCGTCGATAAATAACGTTCTCCTGTATCCGGTAGAAGTACCACCCAAGTGGTGCCTTTATTTTCCGGTAGTTGTCCCACTTTCATAGCAACTGCTATAGCAGCGCCGGAAGAAATCCCTACCAATAAGCCTTCCTCCCGTGCCATCATACGACCATATTTATAAGCTTCCTCTTCCGTAACAGAGACAACCCGATCCATCACATCCTGGTTCAGAATCTCTGGAACAAACCCAGCCCCAATACCTTGTATCCCATGAGGTCCGGCCTGGCCCTTCCCCAGTACTTGGGATGCTTCCGGTTCCACCCCAACCACCTGAACGGATGGATTTTGCTCTTTCAAATACTGACCTACACCTGAAATGGTGCCGCCCGTCCCGACGCCAGCGATAAAACCATGTATCTTGCCCTCTGTGGCTTCCCAGATCTCAGGCCCTGTGGTCTTATAATGAGCATTTGCATTTGCCCCGTTGGTAAATTGGCTTGGCATAAAGCCGTGGGGAGTATCTTTAAGAATTTTTTCCGCCTCCGCGATGGCACCTTTCATGCCTTCACTGCCCGGTGTCAATACCAGCTTTGCACCATAGGCTTTTAATATATTACGGCGCTCCACACTCATGGTTTCCGGCATGGTCAGTATCACCGCATATCCCTTTTGCGCTCCAATGGCCGCCAAAGCCACTCCGGTATTTCCGCTGGTAGGCTCAATAATCACGGAACCCTTAACAAGGCGGCCCTTTTCTTCCGCATCCACAATCATGGACAAGGCCGCCCGGTCCTTGGCACTTCCTCCCGGATTGAAACACTCCATTTTGCCCAACAACCGAACTTGGTTCCCGATTACATTCTCCATTTTTTGAAGCTGTACCAACGGAGTACCCCCGATGGTTTCCAGCATGTTATTCCGTATCTTCATCCGCTTTTTCTTCCTTGCCCGATTCCTCTTTGGAATCATCTTCCGGATTTTCCGCACTATCCTTTTTCCCTTGGGACATATTCTCCGTTCGGGCAGCTTCCCGCTGTTTACGCTTTTGTTTTTCTGCCTCCAAATCCTCCGGAAGGTAAATGACATCAAATGGCCCCTTCTCTTTGGGTTTTTCGGTGGTATAAAAGGAGGCATTGTTCAGCAAAAAATAGTACAGTACAAACAGCCCGGCCAACACCAGTGCAAATATGATGATGGGCATCTCATGGCCTCCTTTCCCCTTGTGGTTGATATAAGTATACCCGAACCAACGGGTTTCATGCAGAACGCTTTAATAATACACAGTATAAACAGATTGCCAACGATTGTAAAGGGAAGGACTTATCTGCGATTTTCACCCACTATCCTGCGAATCTCTTCTTGTTCCTCTTGGGTCAGCGTCCTCAACATGAGGATGTGAATGGAAACCAGAGTTCCCACAACGAGGAGAACCCACGTCACAATATCTTTACCGATGAACACCATAGAAATCGTCAAGGTGGTCCATAAAAATACCAAAGAAACCACCTTATTCTTACGGGTAATCCCCTTATAAATCATATAACTTGAAATATACGGTCCTAGTACCTTATGCCCCATCAGCCAGTGATACATTCTAGAGGAGCTTCGAAGATAGCAAAAAGAAGACAACAACAAAAAAGGAGTCGTGGGGAGAACCGGGATAAATACTCCGATAATCCCCACAACCAACGTTATGGTTCCAACCACTAGATAGAGTCCGTTTTTCATGTTTTTCAAGATTGCCCTCGACTCTTAGACAAAATATTATTTGCTCAAATCAAATCGATCCGCTTCCATCACCTTGGTCCAGGCCTTCACAAAGTCCCGCACCAATTTTTCCTGGCCATCCTCAGCGGCATACACTTCCGCCAAAGCACGTAGTTGCGAATTAGATCCAAAAATCAAATCCACTCGGGTGGCTTTCCACAGAGACTCTCCTGTTTTTCGATCCACTCCCTCATAAACCCCCGTCTCTTCGTCCAATGGTTTCCATTCCGTATTCATATCCAGCAAATGCCGGAAAAAGTCATTGGTGAGAATCTGGGGCCTTTTGGTAAACACCCCATAGCCGCTCTGTCCATAGTTTGCCCCCAGAACCCGCAGACCTCCCACAAGAGCTGTCATCTCAGGAGCTGTCAACGTGAGCAACTGTGCTTTATCCACTAACATCTCTTCCGGTTTTGTATCATATTTTGCCTTCATATAGTTTCGGAACCCATCTGCTTTGGGTTCCAACACATGAAACGCCATCACATCTGTATCATCTTGACCTGCATCGGTTCTGCCCGGATGGAATGGCACTTCTACTTCTACCCCTGCTTGTTTTGCGGCCTCCTCAATGGCAACTCCGCCTCCTAGAACAATTAAGTCCGCTAAAGATATTTTCATTTCATGGTGTTTCTCATGGAACCTTCTCTGAATTCCTTCCAATGCTGTCAAGACCTCTTTCAAAGTTTCCGGCTCATTGACTTCCCAATTGCACTGGGGCTCCAAACGAATCCGAGCGCCATTGGCACCACCGCGCTTGTCAGATCCGCGGAAGGTGGAAGCAGATGCCCATGCCACAAACACCAACTGACGAAGAGATAGTCCCGATTCCAAAATCTCCTTCTTCAATGCCTGGATTGCTTCGTCGTCTACCAAAGGATGGTCTACCGGTGGAACAGGATCCTGCCAAATGAGAATTTCTTCCGGCACCTCCGGTCCCAGATACCTGGATCGAGGCCCCATATCTCGATGGGTCAATTTAAACCAGGCCTTGGCAAATGCCTTGGCAAACTCCTCCGGATTTTCCAAATATCTCTTTGCAATGGGTTGAAATCCGGGATCCATTCTGAGAGACATGTCGGCAGTAGTCATCATGGGTGCATGACGTTTCTCCGGGTCATGGGCATCTTCCACTGTGTGTTTCGCTTCCGGATCAGTGGGAATCCACTGCCAAGCCCCTGCCGGGCTTTTCACCAAATCCCAATCGTATTTAAACAAGGTTTCCAAATATCCCATATCCCATTTTGTTGGCTTTGGCTTCCAGGCGCCTTCAATGCCGCTTCCAATGGTGTCCCCGGCCTTCCCACTTTTATAACTGCTCTTCCAGCCAAGGCCTTGTTGTTCTATAGGGGCTGCCTCCGGCTCCGGACCCACATGAGTGGCCGGTCCGGCACCATGACACTTGCCAAAAGTATGTCCCCCGGCCACCAATGCCACCGTCTCTTCATCATTCATGGCCATTCGAGCGAAGGTCTCCCTTACATCTTTTCCGGACGCCATGGCACTAGGCACTCCATTGGGTCCTTCCGGATTGACATAAATCAATCCCATCTGCACCGCTGCCAAGGGGTTTTCCAGCTTACGCTCCCCGGAATATCTTTCATCTCCCAACCATTCACTTTCCGACCCCCAATATACGTCTTCTTGAGGCTCCCATACGTCTTCTCTTCCTCCGGCAAATCCAAATGTTTCAAATCCCATGGACTCCAAAGCACAGTTCCCTGCCAGAATCATTAAATCCGCCCAGGAGATTTTTCTTCCATACTTCTTTTTAATGGGCCATAGCAGCCTTCTGGCCTTATCCAGATTCACATTGTCCGGCCAACTATTTAACGGGGGAAACCGTTGTGTACCATCACTGGCTCCACCCCGACCGTCACCCATCCGATAGGTACCCGCACTATGCCAGGCCATTCGGATAAACAATGGACCGTAATGACCGTAATCAGCCGGCCACCACTCTTGAGAGTCCGTCATCAATTGATAAAGGTCTTCCTTTACTTCCTGTAAATTTAATTTCGCAAATTCCTCCCGATAGTTATAATCTCCATCCATCGGATTGCTAAGACATGAGTTCTGATGGAGCATTCTTAAATTCAGTTGATCTGGCCACCAGTCTCTGTTGGTGGTGCCGGCGCCAGTCGATCTTTTTCCCATGTGTCCCGTCACAGGACATTTTTTCTCTTCCATATTATCCTCCTGTCATCTAGCATTTCCGCCTCTTGCCAATAATTCCCGAAAGAAAAGCGTGATCCTATTGCAAAATTTCTGTGTTTATAATCTAGCTAATATTATATTCATTATAATCTACAAAGCCGACCAATTCAATGAGTAATTTCTCATCCGCCAAATAATTTCCGAAAACCCACTATTTGGATTCAACCTAAGAAAAAACCCTCGATAAACAACTCGAAGGTTTTCATTCCCGATCGTTCTATTCATTATGCCAAGATCATCTCGTTGCTAAAGCAGCTCTTTTCGAGATAGGTTGATTCGGTTCTGACTGTCGATTTCGGTGACCTTAACCTTCACCTTGTCCCCAACATTCATCACATCCTCCACTTTTTCAACGCGTTCCTTCGCCATCTTGGAGATGTGCAATAAGCCTTCTTTTCCGGGAAGTATTTCGATAAATGCGCCAAAGGCCATCAATCGAGTAACCACTCCATCATAGACTTCGCCCACTTCCACATCCTTAACCAAGAGCTCGATTTCAGCCACTCCCAATTTTGCCGTCTCCATGTCCGGTGCGGCAATATAGATAAGTCCCGTATCGTCGATGTCAATCTTTACACCGGTTTCCGCGATGATTCGATTGATGGTTTTTCCTCCCGGTCCAATGACCGTTCGAATCTTGTCCGGGTCAATCTGCATGGTGATAATACGCGGTGCATAAGGAGATAAATCCTTTCTGGGCTCTGAAATTTCTTCCATCATCTTTGCCATAATGTGCATTCGGCCCTCTTTGGCCTGTGTCAGCGCTTGCTCCAGAATTTCTCTGGAAAGGCCGTGCACTTTGATGTCCATTTGAATGGCAGTCACGCCCTTTTCCGTACCGGCAACTTTAAAGTCCATATCTCCCAGAAAATCTTCCATTCCTTGAATATCCGAAAGAATGGCCATGGTACTGGATCCGTCCTCTTCCACCCGTTCAATCAATCCCATCGCAATTCCTGCCACCGGTCGGGTGATGGGAACTCCCGCATCCATCAATGCTAGCGTACTGCCACAAACCGATGCCTGGGAAGTAGACCCGTTACTGGACAACACGTCACTCACTACACGGATAGCATAAGGGAACACTTCCTCCGGAGGAAGTACCGGAAGCAAAGCTCTCTCTGCCAAGGCACCATGACCAATTTCTCTTCTTCCCGGGGAACGCATAGGTCTGGCTTCTCCTACAGAGTAAGGCGGGAAATTGTAATGATGCATATATCTTTTTTCCGTTTCATCTCCAATACCATCTATGGTTTGCGCTTCTCTTACCGGAGCCAATGTGGCAACACTCAACACCTGAGTTTGTCCTCTCTTGAACAATCCGGTCCCATGCGTTCTAGGCAAGAAACCTGTTTCACACCATATAGGTCTGATTTCATCCGGCTTTCGATTATCCGGACGAATTCCTTCGTCCAGAATCATGGCTCGAACCTGCTCCTTGGTTATACTGTATAGAACACCGGATACATCCTTCCCATTATCGGGGAAAATTTCCGCAAAATGCTCCTTGGCTTCCTTCTCCACCCGGTCCATATTTTCCAGTCGCTGAAGCTTATCTTCCGTTTGAATGGCTTCCCGCATTTTCGCCGTAGCATACTGACGAACCGCAGTGTCCACTTCTTCCGAAACCTTGTATAAAACCACTTCTTTTTTCGGCTTTCCCACCTCTTTTGTAATGTCCTCGATGAAGGAAACAATTTTTTTAATCTCCTCATGAGCAAACATAATCGCTTCCAAAACCACATCTTCCGGGACTTCCTGGAATCCGGCCTCCACCATCATGATAGCCTCTTTTGTTCCGCTTACGATTAAATGCAAGTCGCTTTCTTCTCTTTGTGCCAGAGTGGGGTTCACCACAAATTCTCCACCCACTCTGCCGATGGACACAGATCCGGTGGGTCCTTCGAAGGGGATATCGGATATGCTAAGAGCCACAGAAGACCCTATCATAGCCACCACATCCGGAGGACAATCCGGGTCTACGCACATAACGGTAGCTACCACCTGTACATCATGATAGTAACCCTTCGGAAACAGCGGTCGAATGGGTCGGTCAATCAGTCGTGAGCTGAGAATCGCCTTTTCACTGGGTCGACCCTCTCTCTTGATAAATCCTCCGGGAATTTTCCCAGCGGCATACATTCGTTCTTCATAATCGCAGGTCAATGGAAAAAAATCAGCATCCGGTCTGGGAGCTTCCGAGGCACAAGCCGTTACATTCACCACAGTATCACCGTACCGCAGTGTAACTTGACCATTGGCCAACTCACACACCTTACCAATCTCCATTTGCAATAATCTTCCACCCAACGCCGTGCGATAGGTTTTGTAATCTTCAAATCTCATAATTAACAACTACCTCCTGTTAATTCTAACTTCTTTGCGTTTTTCACGCTAACAAATAAATATAAATAAAAGCGGAGCAATCTTGGCTCCGCTTAAATTTTTAAGTTGTACTACTTTCTCAAACCTAAACGAGCAATCAGACTTCTGTACCGTTCCACATCCTTATCCTTTAGGTAATTGAGAAGATTTCTTCTCTGGCCAACCATTTTCAGCAAGCCTCTTCGGGAATGATGGTCTTTCTTATGAATCTTCAGGTGCTCATTCAAGTCATTAATTCGATACGTCAACACGGCCACTTGCACCTCGGGCGAACCAGTATCGCCTTCTTTTAGCTGATATTCTTTCATAATCTCAGCTTTTTTTGTTTGATCAATCATTTTCATTTCTCCTTTTCTTGATTCACCTCTCGCTGAGTATCCGTCGGAGTCCTCGAAATACTAAGCGAAGGTACTTACACAACAATTGATGATATCATAAAACATGATCATTGTCTACATCATTTCGAAAAATACGCCTTGGCTGCGAAACAGTCTCTCTTAATTTGGTCCGCCAATGCCTCCACCGAATCAAATTTTATTTCATCTCGTGTTTTTACCAAAAACTCTACATGAATGCTTTTGCCATAAAGTTCCTTGTCAAACCCAAAAATATGGGTTTCTACATTTTTTTCATACTTTCCGATGGTGGGTTTGTTACCCACGTTGGTTATGCTGGGGTATGTTACGCCATGATAAGTACACAAGGTAATGTATACTCCATTGGCTGGAGACACCATAGTTTCATCGATAATCAGGTTGGACGTGGGAAATCCGATGGTTTGTCCAATCTTATTTCCTACCACCACTTCACCATTGATGGAATACGGTCTTCCCATGTATTTCAAGCACTGGTCCACCTGCCCTTCGGAGATTACATTTCGGATCAATGTGCTGCTGACTACCTGGCCATCTATCATTACCGGAGGTACCACCTCAATTTCAAAACCCACTTCTGCACCGACTCGTTGCAATACCTCTGTATCCCCCAAGGCTTTGCTGCCGAACCGATAATTAAACCCACAGAATCCGTATTTCATATGGAGCCTCTTCCACAGCAATTCCCTGACAAAGGTTTCCGGGGTCATTTCCATAATCGTTTCGTCAAAGGTGATATTAAATAAGTGGTCCACCCCCAACTGACGAAGAATTCTGGCCTTTTCCTCGAAGTAAATAATATTCTTGGTAAACTCTTCGTTCATAATCACATTGCGAGGGTGATTGGCAAAAGTAAAAATGCCACTTTCCAACCCTAGCTCGCTGGCCTTTCGCACCGCACGTTCTATAATTTCCCGATGGCCCAGATGAATCCCGTCAAAATTTCCCAGGGCAATCACCATTGGCTGGTTGGATTCTATTTCTTCCAGTGAATGATATATCTTCATGATTTACAATACGTCTCTTTCCTTTTTTTTGAAAACCCTTTCCGGGTAGAAGAGTCCCCTTTGAATGGTCCCTATGGCCACCAGCTCTTCTTCCAGCATCATTCTATATTTAACCGGTTTGTGAGTTCCCACCTCAGGAGTTGATATTTCCAGATGGATCACATCCACAGATTTCCCATCTTCCAATGCTTTTCTCATGGAAATTTTCCCTTGAATTTTTCCCAAACGCACCAAGGGTTTCTCCATAGGGGTTATATTTTTTATCACATCCTCCATGGATGTCAATTCTTCAAAGGTTACTGCATTTTCCAAGCGCATGGCACCACATGCCATTCTCACCAAACCAGACATAACCCCACCACAACCCAAAGCATTGCCTAGGTCATGACATATACTTCGGACATAAGTCCCCTTGGAACAATGAATCCGCAGTAAGGCCTCTTTTTCCGAATCCCGGTATTCCATCATTTGAATGTCATGAATGGTAACTTTCCTTTCGGGAACCTCAACTTGCTTTCCTTCTCTGGCATACTGATACAGCCGTTTCCCATCCACGCGAATGGCGGAGAATAGGGGAGGCTTCTGCATAATCTCTCCTCGAAAAGCTTCCAAGGCGGACTGAATTTTTCCCTGGGAGAGATTCTCCAATCCATATGCTTCTTCCCGACTCTTTTCCTCTATGGCTCCCCATATATCATACGTGTCCGACCGGACACCGAAAGTCACTCTACACACATATACCTTGTCATCTTCCTCCAGATACGGAATGATTCGAGTGGCTTGTCCCAGGCAAAGGAGAAGCAATCCCGTCGCCTGGGGATCCAAGGTTCCCGTGTGACCAATTTTTCGAATTCCCGAAATTCGACGCATCCTCGCCACACAATCATGTGAAGTCATTCCCGGTGGTTTGTTTAATAATATAATCCCATCCATATTGGGAGATGAATTTTTCATAGGTTTTTTATGCTTTCTGATTCTCCATCTCGCGTAGGGTAATCTCAATTTCGTTGATAATCATCTTCAAAGCGAATTCCATGGTGGCCCGAATGGTACACCCCGCCGCCTTACGATGACCACCCCCATTAAACCTCATGGCGATTTCTGCCACGTTGGCCTGGGTTTTTGACCGCATACTCACCTTGATGTTGTCTGCTCCGTCCTCCCTCAGAAAAGCGGCTACTTCCACGCCGGAAATGCAGCGCAATGTCTCCACAATTCCTTCCGTTTCATCCGGGGTTGCACCTGTCTCCTTTAGAATGGAATGGGTGGCATAAGTGATGGCACCTTTTCCACCGGCGAAAAAGGTCAAGTTGTCCATAACTTTATTGGTCATTAGAATCTTTTCCGGCCGGATGTTTTCATAAATCTTCACACTCACATCATTGTGATCGATGCCCAAATCATAGAGTTCTGCTACAATCAAGTGGGTTTCCTTCGTGGTGTTGGAATACTGAAAATTTCCGGTATCTGTGGTAATCCCTGCCCATATGGCTTCTCCGATTTCACGGTCCAACGGTACATTTAATTCTTTCAAAATACGGTATACCAACATGGCCGTTGCCGAAGCATCGGTGTCGATATAATTATAATCAAAAACAGGGTCCGTAGATAAGTGATGGTCGATGCACATGGTATGCTGGCCTTTGAAAAAATGATCCTTTCTTCCTTGGAAGCGAGAAACCTCTCCGCAATCCACCGCAATGCAGAGCTCCGGATTCTTCACTTTCTCACCAGCAGAAATGCAGTAATCCTTTTCTAAAAATCGCAAGTATTGGGCAATTTCATCTTCGATCAAGATATGACACTTTTTCCCCAGAGTACGAAGACCCTTACACAAAGCCACCGCGGAACCCAAAGCATCCCCATCCATATTGACATGGGGAAATAATAGCACCGTTTTCGCTTCTCGTAAGCGTGCCCCAATCTCTTGCAACGTGCTATTCTTCATCTTCCTTCTCCAGTCCCAACTGATCCAACACCCGTGACATTTTTCGTCCGTATTCCATAGAGGTGTCTAGTTTGAATAACAAATCAGGGATGCGCCGCATTTTAATCTGCTGTCCGATTTCTCTCTTAAATACACCCTTGGCTTTTCGAAAGGCAGATAGCACCTCTTCCTTTTCTTCCGGCGACGGCTCTTCGGCATCTGTGGGTCCTAAAATGGTAACGTAACAAGTGGCCACACTACCATCCGGGGTCACTTCCACAGCCGATATGCTGACGAACCCGTTTAATCGAGGATCCTTAATATCCCGGCGCAGCATCTCGCTCATAACACGCCGAATTTCTTCTCCCATTCTTCCTTGTCGATATCCTTTACTCATAACTATCTTAACTCCGTTCAATTTGCTCCATCTTGAAGCATTCTATGATATCACCCACTTTGATATCGTTATAATTATCAATCCCAATGCCGCACTCAAATCCTTCTCTCACTTCTTTGGCATCGTCCTTCATTCTCTTTAAGGAAGAAATCTTCCCCTCATGAATGATAATCCCATCACGAACCAGTCGAATTTGTTCGTTTCGAACCACCTTACCCTCCAGAATATAGGAGCCGGCGATGATGCCTGCACCGGGCACCTTAAAGGTTTCTCTTACCTCTGCTTTACCTAAAACAGCCTCCTTGAATACGGGATCCAACATTCCCTTCATGGCCGCTTCCACATCCGCAATTAAATCGTAGATTACCCGGTAAGTTCGAATCTCAATCTTTTCCCGGTCAGCTAGTTGTGCAATGGCAGTAGAAGGCCGCACATTAAACCCAATGATCACCGCCCCTACGGTACCGGCTAGCATAATGTCCGACTCCGTGATGGTTCCCACACTGGAGTGAATGATGCTGGTACGTATATTTTCATTTTTCAATTTTTCCAAAGAAGTTTTGATGGCATCCACAGAACCCTGAACATCTCCCTTAATGATCATATTCAGTTCTTTTACTTCGCCTTCCTTCAATTGGCTGAAGAGTTTTTCTAAACTGCTGCTGGCATTTCTCGCCAACATTTCTTCACGAAGCTTTGTTTTTCGATTGGCGGCGATTTCCTTTGCCTTGGACAAATCTTTTACCACATGAAATTCGTCTCCCGCTTCCGGCACCTCTGCCAATCCTAAAATTTCTACTGCGGTTGCAGGTCCACCTTTTCGAATGGTATCCCCTTTGTAATTGGTCATCAGTCGTATTTTCCCGGAGCTGGTTCCCGCCACTACGGATTGCCCGGATTGAAGGGTCCCGTTCAAAACCAACAGAGTGGCCACCGGCCCTTTAGATTTATCCAGCCGCGCTTCAATGACCGTACCAGATGCCAAACGATTGGGATTGGCTTTTAATTCCAAAACCTCTGCTTGCAGAAGAATCATCTCTAATAGGGTCGATACCCCTTCTCCAGTTTTTGCCGATACCGGCACACTGATGGTGTCTCCCCCCCATTCTTCTACCAACACACCTTTATCTGCCAAGTCCTTCTTTACCTTTTCCAGATTGGCTCCCGGCTTGTCGATTTTATTGATGGCCACAATAATATGAACGCCCGCTGCTTTCGCATGGCTGATGGATTCCAGAGTCTGGGGCATTACACTATCATCTGCGGCTACTACCAAAACGGCAATATCTGTAATATGAGCTCCCCTGGCTCTCATGGCAGTAAATGCTTCATGGCCCGGGGTATCTAAGAATACAATTTTTTGACCGTTCACTACCACTTCCGAGGCACCGATATGTTGCGTAATTCCGCCGGATTCTGATTCCGTAACGTGGGTCTTCCGGATGGCATCCAAAAGGGAGGTCTTCCCGTGATCTACGTGACCCATTACGGTGATAATCGGGGGACGAGCTTTCAAGTCCTCTTCCAAATCCTTGAAATGCTCAATACCCTCTTCAATGGCCTCCTCCTGAACTCGCCCAACTTTTACCTGGATTCCCAGAATCTCCGCCAGTACTAATAATGTATCCTCATCAATATTTTGGTTTACCGTAGCCATAATCCCCAGCTTCATCAACTCCATGATTGCCTTTGAAGTGGGAATTTCCACTTGCTCACAAAATCCCGCCACGGTAATGGGCACATTGATTATCACAGTGCCTTCCGGCAGTTCCATCATATCCACTTCTGGTTCCACTTCCTTGGATTGTCTCACATGCTTTTTCGGCTTTGGGGCTTTTTCCAAGGAACGAACTCCTGCATAGCCGGTTTTCTTCGGCTTCTTCGGACCGCCGCTCTCCAGCTTTGCAAATTTATCTTTTTCTTTACTTTTGGGACGCTCGTCTTTTTTGGGAGAGGTTTTTGCCGGAGCCGGCGCATTGGACGCAGCACTTTTGGGCTTTGTCTCATTCGGTCTCCGATAATCTCTCCCCTCACCATGCCGGGGAGTATCTTCTGGTCTCTTGGGTTTTGGCGGGGCTTTTGGAGGGGTCGGTACCGTTCTAGACTCCACCGGTTTCACTTCTGCCGCGGTTTTTGGTGTGGCATCCATAATAGATCCCGACTTCTTTGCCGGCCGCTCCTCCGTAGGATGGGCCGCCGCCTCTGTAGCGGCTCTTTCTTTGGTTTTTGCCTCTTTCATGGCTTTTTCTCGCGCCAAAGCCTTTTGCTCTTCTCTGGCATCCAAATCCCGATTGGCCACCGGTTTTCCGATAGGCGGACGCGGTCTGCCCTCAATTTCTTTAGAGATTACCGGCTTGCCCATGGGCGGTTTTTGAGTGCGAGGTTTCTCCTCCATCTTACCACGTCCGGCTGCGGATCTCGCAGGGGGTGTGGGGATGTTTACCGCGGCCTTTACGGTTACTCTCGGCGCGTCATCATCCTCTTTGGTTTCCTTTTTCTTTGGAGTAGCCTTCACAATTTTTGTTTCCGCCGCTGCCTTACTCTTTTTCATTATATTTCTCAGCTGAGTGGCATCCTCCTCTGTTAGTGTGCTCATATGGCTGGTCACATCAATCCCCGCCACCCTACACTTCTCCTGCAACTCTTTGCTGGTGACTTCCAATTCTTTGGCTAACTCATACACTTTTATCGTCATATTCTTCCCTCCTTCTATCTAGTTCTTTGAGGATGACCTGATGAAAATGATCACCCGAAATTCCGAACACACCGGATTCTTCTTCTCCCACAACTTTCGAAAGCCATTGTTTTGTTCCAAACTCCCGATAAGGAGTCTTGGTTTTGATGGCAATTCGAATTACTTTCTCTTTTGTATTATCCGAAAGGTCCTCTGCTATAATGAGCAATTTCAAAGTTCCTTTCTCCATTTGTCTTTTACATGTATCTGTGCCTGTCACTAAATTTTTTGGTCGAGCCGCAAAGCCCAAATAGCTCTCAATCTTCGGTTTCATAGTTTCCCAACTCCCGGAAAAGTTTCTCCACTTGTTGGGAGGAAACTTCCATCTTAAGTCCTCTTCCGATGGCCTTTTTTTTCTGAGCCATTCGAAAACAATCTTGATTTCGGCACAAATAAACTCCTCGGCCCTTGGCTTTCCCAGTAGGGTCGATAGATATCGTTCCTTCATAACCGGCAATTCGAACCAATTGATTTTTCGGTTTAGACTCCATGCATCCAATACATCGGCGCATGGGTGTTTTTTTCATCGGTCGATTTTCCAATATCCTCTCCTAGCAAAAGGTTACGCGTTGGTTTCTTCCTCCGCCTCTTCCAATTCTTCTTCATGGGGCTCCTGGAAATAGTTTTCTCCGGATACTTCTTGGGCAGGTTCCTGGGGATCCACCACTTCTTCGAAATACTTGTCTCCGTCGTAACTTTCTTCCTCTCCCATTTCCTCTTCATCCCCAAAGTATTGGGAGTGACTCTTAATGTCGATTTTCCACCCACATAATTTGGCGGCCAATCGCACATTTTGACCTTCCTTGCCGATAGCCAAAGACAGCTGATAATCCGGGACTATCACCGTGGCACTCTTTCCCTCATCTCCCAGTATAACACTTTCCACTTTGGCCGGGGAGAGCACGTTGCTGATTAAGGTTGCCGGATCTGGATTCCATGGAATAATATCAATCTTCTCTCCAAATAGTTCATCCACCACAGCCTGAACCCGAACTCCCCTAGAGCCCACGCAGGCCCCAACAGGATCTACATTCGAATCCTCTGTCCAAACGGCAATCTTCGTTCTGGATCCGGCCTCCCGGCTGATGCTTTTGATTTCTACCACACCCTCTTGAATTTCCGGCACTTCCAATTCAAACAACCTTTTCACAAGACCGGGATGAGATCTGGAAAGGTATACCTGAGGCCCTTTCGTAGTCTTTTTCACGTCCATGATGTAAACTTTAATTCGACTATTGATGGTATAAGTTTCTCCCGGAACTTGCTCTGTTACTGCAAGAATACCTTCTGTCTTGCCCATATTAATAAATACCGTTTCATTGGAGATTCGCTGTACTGTGCCAGTGATGATTTCCCCTTGTCGATTGATGTAATCATCAAATATCATGCCCCGCTCTGCTTCACGAATTCTTTGAACCACTACTTGCTTTGCAGTCTGCGCGGCAATTCTTCCAAAATCCATGGGCGTTACTTGATATGCCACCGTATCTCCCACTTCATATCTGGGATCTATTTCTTTTGCATCCTCAATGGAAATCTCCACCATATCGTCTTCCACTTCACCCACTACATCCATCAGCATGAGCACATCAATGTCTCCCGTCTCCCGATTGATGTCCACTCGTACGTTTTGACTGGTACCGTAATTCTTCTTGTAGGCAGAAACCAGCGCAGATTCGATGGCCTCAATCAGAATGTCCTTAGAGATTTGCTTTTCTCTTTCCAGCTCCTCAATGGCTTGAATAAATTCTTTGTTCATTTTTCCCTCCTTAAAATACGACTTTTAATATAGTTTTCGCCACCTTTTCAAAGGGTAGCGTAATATGCTGATGATCGGGGCCCTCTATCACCAATTGATTGTCTGCCAATTGGATCAGTACGCCCTCGTATTTTTTATTTCCGAAAACAGGCTCGTACAGTTTGACCTCCACCTCTCTCCCCTGATATCGATCATAGTCTTTTTGTCGATATAGGGTTCGATCCATACCCGGCGAAGAAACTTCCAAATAATAGTTTTGTTCAATGGGATCCAATAAATCCAATTTTTCGGATAGGTATCGGCTTACTTTTTCGCAATCTTCCATGCTCACAAAGACTTCCTGATCCTCCCATATCTTATCGATATAAACCCGAAGAAACCAGTCCTTGCCTTCCTTCATAAATTCCACATGATACAACTCCAGGTCCTGCTCCTCCAAAAACGGAATCAGTAGTTCCTGAACCAAATCTCGAACCGGTACCTTTGCCATCTTCATGAATCCTTTTCTTTTCAAAATGAGTGGAGTGGGCCTTCGCCCACTCCAATTGTCTTACCATCAGTAAATTCCAGTAACATGTTACCATAAGACGGTGATAAAAGCAACCCCATTATAGCTTTTTAATCACCTCTATTCCCTTTTCTGCCAACAAATCTTCTGCCCGGGAGATGTCCTCTACCTTCAATACAAAGTATTGAGGCCCTCCCTTTTTTACCACAAAAGAATACACATAGTCCACATTCACGCCAGCCTGGGCGAGAATCCCGAATATTTCGTTCAGACTTCCTCTTCGGTCCTCCGGATTGATGGCCATAATGTCGGATAACATCGCTACTATGCCGTTTTTCTTCAAAATCTCTACTGCCTTGTCCGGATCATCTACCACGGTTCGTAAAATACCATACTCTGTTGTGTCATACACAGAGATGGCCCGTATATCGATTCCTTCCCGATAGAAGATGTCCGTTAAATTGGCTAACGTTCCGTGTTGGTTGGGTAAAAGCACGGACAATTGTTGAATTGCCATCTTAGTCCTCCTTCCTTAAATCAATCACACGCTTGGCCTTTCCCTCGAATCGCGGTAAACTGGCTGGCTGGACCAAATTGACTTTTGCATCAATTCCCAATACCGAACGCAGTTTCCCACGGATGGTCTGGCTCAAGCTCTCCAACTTGGCATAGGAATCCAAGTATGTGGCGTCTGTCAACTCCACATCCACCTCAATCTTATCCAAATAATCTTTCTTGTATACCTTGATTTGATAGTGGGGTCCAATTCCCTCACTCTTTATTAATACCTCTTCAATTTGGGACGGGAATACGTTGACACCGCCCAGGATTAACATATCATCCGAACGACCCTGAATTTTCGCCATTCTCACGGTGGTACGGCCACAACTGCATTTTTCGTAATTCAAAGAAGTGATATCCTTGGTTCGATATCGAATAATCGGCAAGGCTTCCTTGGTGATGGTGGTAATGACCAACTCTCCCCGCTCACCCGGACCCAGTACCTTCCCTGTATCCGGATCAATAATTTCCGCCAAAAAATGATCTTCACTAATGTGCATTCCAGTCAGGGCCAAACATTCTCCGGACACACCCGGCCCAATAAGCTCACTCATTCCATAGTTTTCGGTGGAAAAAATTCCCCAAGCAAGATTCAGTTCATTTCGCATGGCTTCCGTAGAACCCTCCCCCCCAAAAAGACCCCACTTCAATCGAAAATCCTTCTGAGGATTCTTGCCCATGGCTTTGGCTACTTCTGCCATATGCAATCCATAGGATGGAGTGCATATCAAAGCGGTAGTTCCGAAATCCTCCATAATCATAATCTGCTTTTCCGTGTTTCCGCTTGATGTGGGAATGACCCCTGCACCCACGTGCTCCAGTCCCTGATGCAGTCCAAAGGCTCCTGTGAACAATCCATATCCAAATGCAATCTGGGCCGTATCTTCATCTGTGACACCAGCCTGTGTTACCATTCGGGCAATCAATTCCTTCCAGGTTTCCATGTCCTTACGCGTATATCCCACCACAGTGGGTTTTCCCGTCGTACCCGAGGAAGCATGATACCGAACGATCTCCTTTCGAGGAACGGAAAACAGGCCGAATGGATAGTTTTCCCGAAAATCTTCCTTTGTGGTGAAAGGTAGATTCTCTGTATCCTCCAGCCTTTTTATATCCCCGGGTTCCAACCCCATCTCCCGAAAGCGTTTCTCATAAAATGGGACCTTTTCATAAACCCTTCGTACCGTTTCTTGTAATCGTTGTAGCTGTAGCTGACGATACTGCTCTCGATCCAAGGTTTCATCCCGGCTCCAAATACGATGTACACGATCCTTTTCTTCAAACATATTTTTACCCTATCTTTCTACCCCCCTATGGCGGGTCATTTGTAATTCGTTACCCCAAATCAAACAAGGAGATTTGATCGGATTCCGGAATGCCATCTAACACACCCAGTTCCTTCAGACCGCTCACGGCCGTGTTATTGGCCTTCCCTCGATTCCGAATATCTTCCACCGTGGTATAGGGTTTCCTTTCGTACTCCTCCTGTAGTGTTCGCGCAGCCGCTTCGCCCAAACCGGATATGGCTGCCAGAGGAACTCGCACCTGATGGTCCTCCATATAAAACTTCAGCGGATCCGATTTGCCCAAACGAGGGTTCAGAAAACGAAATCCCCTGGAGAACATTTCATACATGACCTCCAACACGGTAATCTCGTTTTTTTCCTTATCCGTGATGGATTTCCCCTTATTGCTCAACATTTGGATTCGTTCAAACACTTTCCCCGCTTCTTTATGAATAAATTCGGAATTAAAATCATCCCGTTTCGAAGTAAAGAATGCGGCATAAAAAGCGGCAGGGTGATACACCTTGTAATAGGCGATTCGATAGGACATCATCACATAGGCTACCGCATGAGCCCTGGGGAACATATATTTAATCCGTTTGCAGGATTCGATATACCATTCTTTGATACCGTTACTCTTCATCAAGCGCTCTTGCTCTAATGTGACACCTTTCCCCTTTCGAACACTCTCCATTATTTTAAATGCATCCTTGTGAGGTACGCCCTTTAAAATCAGGTAATTCATAATGTCATCCCGAGTAGAAATCACTTCACTCATGGTGGCCACGCCGGACTTAATAAACTCTCTGGCATTGTTATTCCAAACATCGGTTCCGTGAGAAAACCCGGAAATTCGCACCAAATCTGCAAATCGCGAGGGGCAAGTATCGTCCAACATCCGCCGAACAAACTCCGTCCCAAATTCAGGTATTCCATAAGTCCCATGTACAAACTTATAATCCGGGTTCTGTATTTTTAAGGGTGCAATTCCTTGAAACAACTCATTTACAGAAGCATCATTCAAGGGCAAACTCAGCGGATCTACCCCCGTCATATCCTGTAGATGCCGGATTTGGGAGGGAACATCGTGTCCCAATAAATCAAGCTTCAAGAGGTTGTGATCAATGGAATGGTAGTCGAAATGGGTGGTTACAATATCCGTATTTCCATCATTGGCCGGGTGTTGTACCGGGCAGAATTCGTGAATATCATGACCTCTCGGTACAATGATAATGCCCCCAGGATGCTGTCCGGTAGTTCGTCGTATCTGGGTGCAGCCTTGGGTCAGCCGCTCCACCTCCCATTTGTTGACCGAACTTCCCCTTTCTTCGTGATACTTCTTCACATATCCATAGGCGGTTCGATCCTGAATGGTTCCGATGGTACCGGCCTTGAATACATTGCCCTTCCCGAATATTTCCTCCACATAGCGGTGGGCAATGCTTTGGTATTCTCCCGCAAAGTTTAAATCAATGTCCGGTTCCTTATCTCCTTCAAACCCCAGAAAGGTTTCAAAAGGAATGGAGAACCCCAAACGATCCATGGTAGTTCCACAAACGGGACATTGTTTTTCCGGCATATCCACACCGCAATCATATTTCTCATTGTCCCCCCACTCCAATTCCTTGCACTTTGGACACACATAATGGGGAGGGAGCGGGTTCACCTCGGTAATCCCTGCCATGGTGGCTGCGAAGGAAGACCCCACAGAACCTCTGGAACCTACCAAATACCCGTCTGCCAAGGATTTTTCTACCAGCATTTTAGCAGATACATACATTACCGCATATCCATTTCCAATGATGGAATCCAACTCTTTTTCCAATCGAGCTAAAATTCTTTCAGGTAATGGGTCTCCGTAAATAGAGATGGCTTTCTTGGTACAAGCCTCTCGAAGAATTTCATCTGCATTTTCTATTTTTGGAGGATACTTCCCCTCTGGAATGGGACGTATTACCTCAATCATTTCTGCAATTTTTCGCGTATTGGCAACCACTACTTGATAGGCTTTTTCCGCCCCCAGGTAGGAAAATTCCTCCAACATCTCCTCGGTTGTTCGTAGATAAAGTCCCTTGTTGCTTTCCGCATCTTTATAGCCTTGTCCCGCCTGAATAATGGTTCGATAAATGGCATCCTCCGGATCCTTATAATGGGCATCGGAAGTAGCTACCACCGGTATTCCCGCTTCTTCCCCCAGAGATACAATGCGGCGATTGAATTCCCGCAAACCCTCATGATTTTTCACCTCACCCCGGTCTACCAGGAATTGGTTGTTAACGATGGGCATAATCTCCAAATAGTCGTAAAATGATGCTTTTTCCTGCAACTCTTCCCGGGGTAAATTTTTCCTGAGTGCGGAGAATATCTCTCCCGCTTCACAAGCGGAGCCCACCAACAATCCGTTCCGCTTTTTTCGAAGATGAGACTTTGGAATCCTGGGGCGACGATGATAAAGATAGTGTAAATGGGATAAAGAGACCAGCTCGTAGAGGTTGCGCAACCCCTCCTGTGTCTTGGCCAACAATACCACATGATAGGTGTTGTCCCGGGATATGCCCTCTTTCCCGTTAGCACTTTCATCGTCGTACAAGTATCCCTCCATGCCATAGATGACCTTAAGGTTTAATGGCCCCCGCTTATCATTTAACGCTTGATAAGCTTCGGGAAAGGCCTGCACCACACCGTGGTCGGTAATGGCAATGGCCTCCTGTCCCCAACGGGCCGTTGTATGTAAGAGGTCCTTCACACCATTCAGACCATCATTTTCACTCATTTTAGTATGACAATGCAGCTCGACTCGCTTCTCTTCTGCAAAATCTTGTCGCTGGATCTGCTCTTCTCTGCGAACCGCCAATGTCTTCAATACCAAGGTATTTTCAAAGGTATCCCATTCCGGCTCTCCCAACACCTTCACAAAGCAATCCTTTTCCAACGCTTCATCGATTTCATTCCACTTTTCGTCGGAACAGAAAAGCTTGCAGCATAGCGAGGAAGTTTTATCCGTTATCAGTAATGTGGCCAGCTTTTTATTGTTCTTGATGGTTCTGGCATCCTTCTTGAAAAGCCTTCCTTGAACCACCACTTTATCCATATCCACCTGTACTTTTGATATGTCCGTGGCTTCCTCTTTGATGGGTTTCCCCAATACATTGGTCGCCGTTCTTTTTTTGTCCCCTGCGCTACCATGTATTTTTTCTGCCTTCAGTCGCTTCTCTTCGGCTTCTTTTAATTCAATAAATAACCTGGCCCTTTTTTCTTCCTTGGTTTTTTCATATCGGTCCGGGTGATTCTCAAAAGTAATCTCCACAGAGACGCCCAGTCGCTCCTGGAGTGCTCTCTCATATGTGGCCTTCAGCTCTTGATTGCATTTACTGGCCGTTGTTTCTCCCAATACGGGAATCAATACATTCCAAACAGCTTCTTTGGAAGAAGGGCTTACTATAATTTCCTCCGGCCGGATGGTGTTGGTCATCACCCGATATTTCCCATTGCTCTCTTCCGTTAAGTAAGGTATATATAAAGGGATTGCTTGAGACCCGGGCATTTCCAACTCTTCGTACGTAAACTGAAACCGGATTTCCTCCACTCCGGGAATTTTTTTCTTAATTTTTGTTCGAATATTTTGAAGATCTTCTATTGGGATAACCACATTGGTAATAATCCAAAGTGTAAGATGGTTTTTCTCGGGATCCATGGTTCCTTTTTCGAGAACAATACGAGCGGAATTCTTCCACTCTTCTCCCAGTTTTTCCCACGATATAGATGTCAATATAAGCTGCTGCATGTTGTCATTACCCCTTGGATTATTGGTTGATTTCTCGTATCAACTGAAGCAATTCTTTTACGATTTGGCTTTCGTTTACACTTCGGATAACCTGGCCTTTTGCAAATAGTAGGCCTTTTCCTTCTCCGCAAGCCACTCCGAAGTCGGCTTCCCTGGCCTCCCCGGGACCATTGACACCGCAACCCATAACCGCCACGGTCAAATCCTCTGACTCCAGCCCCATTTCCTGTAGCTCCCCTTCCACTTGATTGGCCAATTTTACTAAGTCCACCTTCGTTCTTCCACAAGTAGGACAAGAAATAACCTGAAGCCCTTTTCTCAAGCCCAGTGCCAGAAGCAGCTTCTTTCCAAACCGAACCTCTTCCACAGGATCTCCTGTCAAGGATACTCGAAAGGTGTCTCCAATCCCGGCTAGCAGAAGGGAACCGATTCCGGCGGCCGACTTTATTTTTCCCATCTCCAGTGTTCCGGCTTCCGTTACCCCCACATGAAGAGGATAATCTGTCCATTGAGACAACTTTTCATAAGCTTCTACCGTCTTCTTCACATCGGATGACTTCACCGAAAGAACCAGTTGATGAAACCCTTGCTTCTCCATCCATTGGATTTGGTCCATGACACTCTCCACCATGGCATCCACCGTAGCGCCTCCGTACTTTTCCAACAATTCTCTTTGAATAGAACCACTGTTCACACCTACGCGAATTGGAATTTCAGCTATGCCGGCAGCTTCTATCACCTGCTTAACATGCTGCTCCTCCCCGATATTGCCCGGGTTGATACGAATCTTGTCCGCCCCTTGCCTTATGGCATCCAAGGCCAACTTGTAATCAAAGTGTATATCGGCAATCATGGGAATGGCGGAAAACTCTCGGACTCTTTTTTTGATTTCGCCAAAACAAATAGCGCTGGTTTCATTCGGGATCGCCAAACGTACCAGTTGACATCCCGCAGACACCAACTCTGAAATCTGATGAACACAGGCTTCCATATCTTCCGTAGATCTGTTCAACATGGATTGGATGGTGATAGGTGCATCTCCTCCAATGGCTACGTCGCCACATCTTACTTGCTTCGTCATTTATCCTCCAAAATGGGGTACAATAAAACGCAAAATATCCTGCCAGGTAACAAATATCATCAGCCCGAACAATAAAATAATTCCAATAATGTGTATTTTTGATTCGATTTCATCCGTAATCACCTTGCCTGTAACTTTTCGGATGGCTAGGAAAACCAATCGCCCCCCATCCAATGCGGGAAAAGGAAACAGGTTAATAATGGCCAGATTCAGACTAATCAGCGCGCCCAAATATGCCACATAGGAAACGCCCATTTTTGCCGTGTCGCCCACCATATATACAATGCCCACCGGACCCGTCAGTTCCGTTGCCGGAACCTCCCCCGTAAATAATTGCTTTAAAATCTCCATCATGGAAACTGTCATGTTCCATGTAGATTTCGTCCCGTCCAGTAGGGAACGAAAGGGCTTTTTCTCAAATGCAGGTGCAATCCCCATCACCGTACGCCCATCTTCACCAGCATAGGTTCCCGTGGTTAAAGTGAGGGTGGCGCCATCTCTGGAAATAGATAGAGTCACCTCTTCGCCCGGCTGTCGTTCTCCCACCGCTACAGGAATTTCCTCCCAGGATTGAATGTTCACACCTTCAATGGACAGAATTCGGTCGCCAGCCATGAGGCCGGCGGCTTCAGCAGGACTTCCCTCCGAAACCTGCTCAATGGTAGTCGAAGGGTATCCCATAGCAAGCAAAATAGAGGATAAAATGATGATGGCCAGAACCACATTCATCAAAGAGCCGGCAGCCAGGATAATGGCTCGTTGCCAAGCCGGTTTCTTATGAAAGGATTTTTCATCCGGAGAATCTTCATCCTGACCCTCCAAAGAGCAATAACCGCCAATGGGAATGCCTCGAACCGAGTAAAGTGTTTCCCCTCTCTGTTTCTGGAACAAAGCGGGGCCCATGCCAATGGCAAACTCATTTACTTTTACACCAAATATTTTGGCGGTGGCAAAATGCCCCAACTCATGAACAAATATCAGTATGGCAAATATAATTACGGCATATACAATGGTCATATTTGATTCCTCACTTCTCGGTCCAACTCTAATATCTCCTCCAACCCAGCCGGTTGAAAAGGTTCATGTCGCTCTAAAATTCTCATCAGCTGATTGGGAATATCCACAAAAGAAATTTCCCCTTGTAAGAAACGATGAACCAACACTTCATTGGCAGCATTCAGTACCACCGGATAGCTTTTCCCCTTCCTCCCGGCTTCCTTGGCCAGGGCCATACAAGGAAAAGCTTCTTCATCCGCCTTCTCAAAGGACAAAGAATGGGCATCCCTCAAGAAATCAAGGCGCTGTTCTTCCATAGGAAGACGATGAGGATACGATAAGGCCAATCCAATGGGTATTTTCATATCCGGACACCCCAGCTGGGCCATCACAGATCCATCTTCATATTCTACCATGCTATGGACGATACTTTGAGGATGAACCAGCACTTCAATTTTATCCCAATCTACATGAAACAACCAGTGAGCCTCTATGATTTCCAGGCCCTTATTCATCATAGTGGCGGAATCCACCGTAATTTTCTTGCCCATTTTCCAATTGGGATGACAAAGCGCATCTTCTAAAGTTACATTCTCTAATTCTGCCCAGGTTCTTCCTCGAAATGGCCCGCCAGAGGCGGTTAAAATCAAACGGCGAGGGGTCTCACCCATATTTCCCATCAAACACTGAAAAATAGCACTATGCTCACTATCCACCGGCAAGATGGGTACATTTTTTTCCTTCGCCAAATTCATAATCAACGACCCACCTGCTACTAGAGTTTCCTTGTTGGCTAAGGCGATGGTATTTCCTGCTTGTATTCCATAGTAGGTGGGCGCCAGTCCGCTAATCCCCACTAGTCCATTGAGAATCATGTCCCAGGAAGAAGATGCCACCTCCCGAAGTCCTTGCTGCCCCCATAACACCGTCAATTCCGGGAAATGCCTTTGAACATCTTTTGCTTGTTCCGGAGATCCTACCACCACCGCCTCCGGCGAATGTTTTGCAATTTGCTCCAATAATAACGGCACCTGGTTGGCACAGGTTAGCACGGTTACCTGATACCGGTCTTTATTCTGCTCCACCAATTGAAGGGCCTGGGTACCAATGGATCCCGTGCTGCCCAATACGCAAATTCGCTTCATCAAATACCCCTAACTTATCAATACCCAAAGAATGGAATAATATATAAATGGACCGGTAAAAAGAACACTATCAAATCGATCCAGAATCCCTCCGTGTCCGGGGATCAATGTGCCATAGTCCTTAATCCCTAGCTTTCGCTTGAACATGGATGCCACCAAATCCCCTACCTGTGATAGTAGGCTTCCCATGAACCCAATCCATAGTCCATGAAGCAACAAGTCGGGCGAGAAAAAGTACAAAAATCCCAAAGTTAATACCATACTGCCCAACAATCCTCCCACGGCCCCTTCCACTGTTTTCTTGGGGCTGATGGCTGGACACAATTTGTGTTTTCCAAAAAGATATCCGGTAAAGTAGGCAAAAATATCGGTTCCAAAGGCCACAATCACGGTGAGCCAAACCAACAAAGGCAAGGGAGATTGGTGGATGAGAACAATGTGAAAAGAAAAGAATCCCACATACAATACACCGACCAAAGTCACCAATGGGCCAAGTAGTTGCGCTTCCTCAAACCGGTAAAATAAAGTACCCAAACATAACAGCACTGTGATAAATAGCCATAGTCCCAGTCCGCTACTGGCGATTTCAAATAGTTGAAGCGCATAGAGCAGCAACAAAGATAAATACCCCACTACAGGGAAGCTCTTTATATTGGCTTGTTGAAATGCCTGGTAAAACTCCCGCATGCCCCATAGCCCCACCAAAAAACACCCCCACAATAGGGGAAGCCCCCCCACGTAAAGAATCCCCAACAAGGGAAGCATGATGAATGCAGAAATGACTCGAGTTTTCATCCTTTATTCTCCTCAAACTCTTCGGTACATCTTCCTCCATATCTCCGCTGTCTGCTTTGAAACTCCGAAATACAGTGGTCCAGGTCCTGGGGCGTGAATTCCGGCCACAAAACAGGAGAGAATACCAGCTCCGAGTATGCACTTTCCCAGAGTAAAAAATTAGATAACCGCATTTCTCCGCTGGTTCGAATCACTACATCCGGATCCGGTATCTCAAATTTGCCCGTACTTAAGGTCCCTGCGATCCATTCTTCATTAATCTCCTGGGCAGACAGTTTCCCCATCTCCACCTTTTCAGCCAGCTGTCTTACTGCGGAAACCAAATCCCATCTGGCACCGTAATTCAGGGCGATGTTGAATGCTAACCCTTGATTTTCACGGGTGGTTTCCAATGTCTTTTCAATCCGCTCCACGGCATCCTTGGGTAGCTTGGAGTAGTCCCCTAAAATATGTACCCTCACTTGATTTTCATGCAGCTCCTTCAATTCTTTGTCCACAAAAAAAACCAACAACTGAAAAATTCCACCCACTTCTTCCACACTTCTTTTCCAGTTTTCTGTGGAAAAGGCATAGACCGTCAAATGCTTGACGCCCAGCCGGGAACAATGCTTCACAATCTCCTTCATGGCCTTCATACCGGCATGATGCCCCGCCATTCTGGGGAGGTTTCTCTGTTTTGCCCAACGTCCGTTACCATCCATAATGATGGCAATATGTTGGGGAATCTGCTGCGCCATAACTCTTCCCTTTTTTTAGAAAAGGAGGTCTTCTCAGACCTCCATGATTTCCTTTTCTTTTGCTGCAACAATTTCATCGATATCCTTTATACTTTTGTCCGTCAGCTTCTGAATTTCGTCCATATCATGTTTTAAATCGTCTTCCGTCAGCTCTCCGGCTTTTTCCTGTTTTTTCAATTCATCGTTGGCGTCCCGCCGAAGATTTCTTACAGCCACTTTGGCATCCTCGCCCATTTTTTTTACCAGCTTCGTTAAGTCTCTTCTTCGCTCTTCGGTAACCTGGGGAATCACCAACCGCACATTTTTACCATCATTACTGGGGTTAATGCCCAGGTCTGCCATGTTAATGGCTTTTTCCACTGCACTAATGGAAGAAGGATCAAAGGGGGTGATTTGAAGAGTACGGGGATCCGGCGCAGACACGTTGGCAATATTTCGAAGCGGGGTGGGTGATCCATAATAATCCACCACCACCTTGTCCAACAAAGCAGGATTCGCACGGCCCGCCCGAACAGTATTTAGTTCTTCTTTTAAAAACAACAAGCATTTTTCGGCCTTTTCTTCCGTCCGATTCATTGCATCCTTACTCATAAGACTTCCTCCTTTTTATCTGTGATTTCTTCTATTTTATCAGGGTGCCGATAGGTTCTCCCAAAACAGCTTTTACCATATTTCCCTCCGTCGCCAAAGCGAAAACATGAACCGGTATATTATTGTCCATACATAGACTGGCGGCGGTTGAGTCCATCACTCCCAGCTGCTGTTCCAGTATTTCCTTATGTGTTATGGTATCATATTTCACAGCCTCCGGATACAACTCCGGATCTTTGGAATATACCGCATCCACATTCTTGGCCAGTAAAATGACATCTGCTTCCATTTCTGCCGCTCTCAGAGCTGCCGTGGTATCTGTGGAGAAAAAAGGATTCCCCGTCCCTGCACCGAAGATGACCACTTCTCCATTTTCCAACTGTTTAATGGCTCGAAGACGAATATAGGGCTCTGCCACCTCTTTCATCTCAATCGCGGTGTGCACACGTGCATTCAACCCGCATGCTTCAAAGGCATCTTTCAGGGCCAGGGCATTGATAACCGTTGCTAACATCCCCATATAGTCTGCGGTAGCCCGGTCCATACTTTTGGACGTCTTCCCCCTCCAAAAGTTTCCACCTCCTACAACAATGGCCACTTCCACACCCATTTCATGGATTTTTTTGATTTCATTGGCTACCTTCCCCAACACCTCTTCATTGAGACCAAATTTATTGTCTCCAGCCAGGGCTTCACCACTAATCTTAATAATGACTCTCTTGTATTTTGGCTCCATATGCTTCTCCTCTGGTTCCCTTTGTGGTCCTAAAACAATCCGAAGGTATTATACCATACCCTGGGCCTATGGAACAATCCATAATCCTCTTTCTCCCTCTTATCCCTTTCGATAGGCCAGAAAATATGCGCCGGCCACCAACAAACCGCCACCCACGATATTGCCCAAAGTGACCGGTATGAGATTCCCCAGGAAAAATCCGGACCAGTCCAGACTTTGTAACATCTCCCCAGTAACTCCGGATAAGTTGAGATATGTTTCCTGACCCTTCGCCAAGATTCCTGCGGGAATATAATACATATTCGCTACACTGTGCTCAAAGCCCGATGTAACAAACAACCAGATGGGGAAGAAGCACCCCAACAACTTACCCGTCATAGTGTCTGCTCCATAGGCAATCCAAACCCCCAAACAGACCAGCCAATTACAGAGTATGCCCAGAATCACTCCCTGGATAAAGGTGAGAGAT
>Ga0334895_1000947_pt1 | contig 33819 bp, 35 predicted proteins | sample GraSluR3_MG_7_FD_207229 | JGI IMG/M metagenome (GOLD analysis project Ga0334895, IMG submission 207229) | Sludge microbial communities from methane-producing bioreactor in Wageningen University, Netherlands - Granular Sludge_31_05-R3 | ecosystem: Engineered > Bioreactor > Anaerobic >... | reverse complement strand
ATATAAATGGAAGATTGAAAGTGTAAATAAATGTGTAGATATTATTGACAAAAAAACTAAAGATATTGATGAATTGTATGAGAAATTTTTAAAAGGTGATGGAGGCAAAGGCATAAAAGAAAAATATTTAAGGTTAATAAGTATTATACGGGATAATGAAACTAAAAGAAATAAGTTCTCTAGAAAAATTATGGAGTATCAAAATAGGGCAAAATTAAATGGTATTATATTAAATTTAAAATGTGATGATATTACTTTACCCAAGAATATTAACATTAAAACAGAAGAAGAAACCAATAGATACATTGCGGAGAAGGATAAGAAACTCACAGAACTTCAGAATGGTATTGAAGAAGACAAAAAGACAATAAACTCATTAGAAGGTGATATTAAACTATTTGAAAATCAAAAAATACCAAAATGGTTTGACAATAAAGATTGTATAAAAGTTATTGAACAAAAAATTAAAAAAATTGAGAACCGGTTAGATGAAATAAAAGATCATTTAGATCATATCGAAAATAAGCAGGAAACGGAAGAAAATAATATATTTTATGACCAATTGTATCAATTTTTAGGGAAAACGATGGAAAGTGTTATTTATAACAATGAAAAACATAAAGTTGTCAAGGTTAACCCCGTTGATGAAATAATTTTCACAGAAAATGGAGATCAAATAAGATTTTCCTTTTTCGGAACTGGACACACGCAATCAACATATTTATTAAGCAGGTTAAATACGATAGATAATCGAAAAACTATTGTTTTGTTTGATGAAGTTGCTATGATGGATGAGAATTCTTTGGCACCAATAATCGAAAGAGCAAAAGAATTATATTACGAAGGGAGATTGATTTTGGCCTTAATAGTTCATCCTGGTAAAGGTAATGTGACCTTTATTGATTTGTTCAAGGAGAATTATGAATGACGGAGTTTTGTTAAATAAATATTATGAGATGAAAAAGGATTTAAAATGTGATGGATCATTGTTTTTAGAGATTCTTAATATGCCTCATAATAACAAACGTTATTCATTTTTTGAAAAATATTCGATTTATAGCGACAAAGATGAACAGGAGTATGAAAAACTATATAAAGAAGGTACACTAAAAAAATCTTTAGTTCCAAATACATTTTATTTATCTTTAATGTATATCTATAAATTAGAGAAAGAAAGTCTATCATTAATTTCTGAAGATATTATTGTGAGTTATTTGGAAACAAAGATTTTTCCCGATGTTGAACGAGATCAATCTCTTAGCTTTAAAGAAAAGGTTGCATTATTTACACTTATATCTGTTAGATCATTCAAAAAAGAACATGCTATAGATTTTCACAATATCAGAGTCTACGAAAGTTTTAATCGTATATTTAATGAGATTAGACTCTTCTTATCTGATATAGGCATGAAAGAAGATCAAAAATCAACCATGGATTTAAAAAATATTTTTAAAAGATTCAATAGTTTAACAAAAAAAACTGGGAACATATATAAATCGCCTGGTAAACATAAATATTATCTTGATATTTATGATGAAGATGAAATGAAGATTAATGAAAGAAAACTATTGCATCTATTGAAGTTGATATTTAAAAATAATAGCGAAAGATGTTCTGCTGAAGATATAAGAAAAATAGAGAAGAAAATGTATATGATTTACGGGAATAACAGTCACATATTTAATATTGAAAGTGAAAGTTATGTAGAAATTGTAACAGCATTGAACAAATTATTATGACTTACTCTAGATTAACACCTCTAAGATATCCAGGAGGAAAGGCCAAATTACTGAGTAAAATAATACCTCATTTTCCCGATAAATTTAAAGAGTACCGTGAACCATTCTTAGGCGGAGGATCTATACTTTTAGCCATGCTCCAAAAATATGATCGGAATAATATTGATAAAGTACAAGTCAATGATCTAAATATTAATGTCCATATTTTCTGGAAAGAATTACAAAATAATGGTGAGTTATTAATCAAAAATATCCAAAGTATTTATGATAAGTATAAAAAAGAAGAAAATGGAAAAGAACTATACTACATTTTAAAATCGCAAGAAAATACTGATAATCTCCAGTTAGCAACGAGATTTTTTGTTTTAAATCGAATAACATTTTCGGGGACAATTGATTCAGGAGGTTATTCAGAAGAATCTTTTCAGAAACGGTTTGTCCAAAGCTCAATTGATAGATTGAAAAAGATATATCCCATAATTCAACAATGTGTGATCCGAAACGAAGATTATTCTTCGCTTGTTCAAGAATCTGGGAACGATGTTTTTATTTTTTTAGATCCCCCATATTTATCTGCGAAAAAATCACGATTATATGGTACACGTGGAGATCTCCATTTGCAATTTTCTCACGATGAATTATTTGTAAATTTAACAAAATGTAAACATCGATGGCTGATGACAATCGATAATTCGCCTGATATTGAGAAAAAATACAGAAACATAGCTAATTTATATCGAATCAATGGAATTCACTATGGAATGAGAAACGCAGGAGATAAGAATACACGCGATGATGAGCTGTTGATTGCAAATTACAAACTTGAAGGATTAAATAAAATTCATTCGTAAGCAATGAAGTTGCCTAGAAGATGTTATTCTAATAAATATATTTAATGATTCTCTTAATTTTCCCAATCAACCGCACTCTCAAGGGGTCAAACTGCTCCTGGAGGGTATTGCTGTCAGTTAAGGACAGGTTATTATCCAGTATTGGAAGCTGGTAAGCTCTTACTGTGATATTTTGATTATCTGCTAAAGTATCTTGAATAGTAATTGTTGTTGAGGTGGCCTGATAGTTATTGACTGTGTTCGGGTAGAGGAGGATAATATCATCGACATTAAACCGGACGGCGTAGGCAAGCATTTGGTAAAGATCATTTTGAGAGATCCCTTTCTTTGGATCTTTCTCATCAGAGTAGATGACTTTGTACTTCGTGTCGGCAATTATCGCTTTTCCTTTCTGTTTTAATAATAAATCAGGGCGTAGTTGAAAATTGTGTTCATGATCCAGATATGTGTTGGAAATCTGTCCCTTAACGGTTACTTCGGGTATTTCTTTCTCAATAAAACCATATATAAAATCTTCAAAGACATATTCCATAGGGAGTAAAAAAGCAAAGAGTTTAAGGTCATTTTTATAATTGAATGATATAGAATTAGACAAGAATAAATAACAATAATCACGAACCGTTTCAAACTCACCAAACATCGGATTAAAAGTGATCTGGGTACACTGTTTTGCTGTTGCTTTGATGTCCGTTACCTCATCAAGAATGAAAAGTATTTCCCGCAGATATTGTTTATTCTCTTGGTTCGTTGTTGTGTGAAAAAGGAGGTTCGCAACATACTTGACAATACGGTTAAATGTATTATCCATGATGAAAGCATCATATCTGCAGTTTAGCCGATGCCAGTTCGCTTTGCTTAGATTGTCAGTGATGTAACGCTTGACATCAAGACGGCCTTTGATATAGGGGAGTTCTCGATTCTCCTCTTCGTAGTTTTGATAGATAAAACTGTTTAAGAGTTCACGGGTATATTTGGCGAAGATATAGATCAGGACTTCGAAAAAATCGCTCTTTCGTGTCCCACGTGTTGTTTGATACCGGGGGAATTTAATTTTACGGCAATAACTCAGCCACCATAAAATATGATTTTGGATGTTCATGATCTGATTCCTGTCATAACCGTCAGGTGAATCTTTATCATAAAAAATTTTTGGTAAAAGGTTGATCTTCTCTCCGTTGAAGCAAATCACCCCTACGTACTTATTCGATTTCATCTCTTGAGTTTGATGGAAAAATTGAATGAAACGCTGGGTCTCTGTTCGCTCTTCCTCCTCAGTCATAGCGTAGTAATGTCCGCTCTTTTCACGACGGCTCCAGATATCATCCAGGAATGCTTCAATCCCTGTTAAAGAATCAGGAATGTGTACTTTATTTTTATATTCGAAAAGATTCAGCATGTATCCTCATCAAATTTGTAAGGGATGGGAGTCTGAAGGCGTTAATCCTGCTGATCCCAGAATATTTCTAACCTCTTTTTCATCATTCATATAGTATTCCAGAAGCAGGGGGATAACCTTTTTATTCATGATTTCTTGGATACCTATATCTTTTTTACTCAGAAAATAAGAGTGTCCGATTTGGAAATCATGCCCCTTTGTCTCAATGATATAACTATTTATTTTTTGCAAAACTTCTTTATGCTTTATATTATTTAAGTTATAGTCAGGATACATGGGCTCAAACTCAAACCGTCTCCGGAGAGCAATATCCAGAAGGGCAATAGATTTATCGGCTGTATTCATGGTTCCGATAATATAGAGATTGGAAGGAATCGTAAATTTATCCCCTGATGGAAGGATAACTTCCATCGGGATATCTCCGTCAGATCGTTTATCAGGTTCGATGAGAGTAATTAACTCCCCAAAAACCCTTGAGATGTTTGCCCGATTGATCTCATCAATGATGATAACATAATTCTTTTTCTCAATGTTAATATCGGTTGTGTTTTTGAAATTCATATCTTTGGTGATATCTTTCACTAGCTGATATGTTTTGAAAAAATATGGTGCATGATGAATCGCAAGGCCTGAGATTTTATCAATCAGGTTTTTAATTTCGTTTTGTTGAGAAATGTTTTCTTCGTAAAGGGTGAATAAATCTTTATATTTCATTTTATAACCTAATTCTCCTCCCCAAGTCTTCCCTTTATATCGGAAGGCATCTTCTTCTACTCCTGCAAGATACACCGACTCTGTTAATTTTATTGTGTCATCTTCTTCTTCTAATATTTTCTCTTTTAATACTTCAAGAGCATAATTAAACCGTTCTTTTTCCTGTAGAGCTTGGGGTTCTTTATGACTGTCGTTTAAATTTTCCATCGCTCTCTCTGCCATGATTTTGAACAGGCCGTCTTTTTTTTCAAATGTGAGTTGACTGTTTTTATCCGTGTTGGGACGTAATCCTTGAACAAAATCTTCGTAACTGTAATTTTGATGAAATGTAATGAACTCGATAGTGTCATGCAGATTATTGCTGAATATTTCAAGTGCTTCACTGTAATCGTCTATTTTTCGCTTTGAGATAATTTCTGCAGCGCGTTTTATGCTGTGATAGGTTTTTCCTGTTCCCGGAGGGCCATAAAAAATGGTATTGAGAGGGAATGAAATAACAGAGTTCTGATTATCCATATGGTCACCTTTCATGATAGTCATTAATTTTTCATAAAATTTTGAATATTGAGGATCTGAAGAGGAGTATTGAGTGATATTTGTCAATGTTTTCGTAGGTAGATCCACTTGAGAGTCCCACTCTCCACTTAGCTGCCAGTCGATTTTTCTGCAATGTTTGAAGTTTTCTCTTTCTTCGTCAAAGTAATAATCTGAAGTGACAATACCCCACCCTAACAGGGTATTTCGTCCTTTTTTTGCAATAACAATATCATCTTTTGCCAAAACATGTCCGAATTCGTAGAGAGCCGTTGAATCGTTTCGTTTGCTTTTGGCTGTATTTTCAATTTGCTGAAGTTTTTCTGCGAGTTTCTTTTTTGAGCTATATTGACTAACGTCTCCGATATCGTCCCACCCGATGCAAACAATTTCTTTGTCCAGGAATTCCTGCCAGTAACTTGCTTTTTCTCCGGGAGAAACAAGCCAGTAATTTGTGGACGCTTCCTCATTTCCCCACTCCCAAGCATCACTGGAAATTTCCCAAAAGGGCTGGTTGAGTTTGTTGTGAATCTCTTCCAAAAGCTGGACATATTCAGCAAAGGTGTTAAAGTCTGTATTGATTCCAAATTTCCCTGTGAGATATTCTATAACAGGACGATCTATTGGGAGATATTGATCAGGCTTAAAGTAGAAAAGCGCTTCGGTTAATTTTGCTTTTCCGATATTTTTTATGGATAATATATCAGAAAAATCAGCATCGGTAATTTTGTCGGTCATAAGCTTTCTGAAGAAGTCCCATAATTTTGGAATGATATCATTTTCCCGTTCGTATTTAAGCGGAAAAAACCATACTCTCTGAGCATTCATTGTAGGTAATCCATGATCATCTTGAGGGATCTGAAGATTTAACTGTTGAGCAATATTCTGAAGTATTAGAAGTCTCTTGTCCTTATATTTATTGATGTAGGCCATAAAAGTAAAGGGGTCGATTTCTTTCATTTCTTTCCATTCACCATCCGGCTCGGTTTTATCATTCATACTTTTGACGTTGGCTTTTTTGAGAAGATTCAGAAGGTGATCTTGTTTATCTTCGCAACTGAGAAAATAATCAGCGAGTTGTTTGTGCGTTTGGATCCAAGTAAATTTTGATTCAGACATGATTCTCCTTAAATGTATCTCTTCGACATACCCCTCTGTATGTTCAAAGTATACAATGCACTCAAGATATTTCAATAGGTGATATTAATTGTTCGTAACTCAACTGATTGATAAAAGATTACCCCATCCCCTTCATCAAAATCTCACAAGCCTGTTCATTGAACATGAGTTCATTCTCCCGGGCGTAATCCAGAGCGGTTTTGTTAAAACGGTTTTGAGTAGAGCGACCCCTGTTTCACGCGGAAAGAAACCGATCCTGTCTCCCTTGATAAATTCATGTAAATCTGTAAAATAAATGAACCCTAAAGGAGGAAGAAAATGAGTGAAAAGAAGACTTACAAGTACGAAGACACAGAACTCTACATGAGTATCCCGGGGGCTAACACATATCGGATCCAGGATGACAAGGCCTTTGATATGATAGAACTCTCCATAGCAAAATTACTGACAATGGCCTATGGGTACGTAGGAATGAGCTCTGGTATGTATAATGCAACTGTTATAGAAATGATGGCCAATAGTGTTGAAAAAGAGGTCTACCCTGCCATTCATTCTGCCAGGACAAACCACACAAAGTTCGATGATGAATCGATCAGGGCAGTCTTTCTGGGCTATATCACCGACAGAAGAGACTTTCTCTACCGAACCGGGCTGGAAGCCTTAGTCAGTCTGGCCAACGCTTACACTCTATCAGCTCCCGGTAACGAACTGGAAGTCGAATTGAACGATCCGGTATGCGATAAGTTCTTCGGGGAAAATTGGCGGGAAAAATATAATGCTGAGATCCTTCTTGAAAAGGAAGTCAGCGACGAACAAATATAAACCCTTGAAATCATGGAATAATGTGTCAACTCTGATCAAGGGAAACAAGAAACGAACAATCAGACAGCGTGATTCAAAGGAGAAAAGATGAAACTTGGACTAGTCTCTTCCTTGATGAGAGACCATGATATCGAACATCAGCTGGCTCAGATGGAGGATTATTTAAAATCAAATCCGGGTTGTGACATCTTATGTTTCGGTGAAAGTTTCCTGCAGGGTTTTGAAGGCCTCACATGGGACTATGAAGAAGACTTGAAAAGGGCTCTTGCCCTGGATGGTCCCGTGATCAGGCGGGTTCAGGCGTTGGCCTCTCAGTATCATTCCGGACTATCTTTCGGTTTTATCGAAAAAGAGGCGGGGATGCTTTACAGCAGCTATCTGGTGATCGACGCTCAGGGTGAGATCCGGGACCTGTTCAGACGGGTTTCCCCCGGCTGGAAAGAACATCATGCGGATGATCACTATCGTGAGGGGAAAGGATTCCATACCTTTTCTTTTGGTGGAAACGTTCTGGGGACAGCCATTTGCGGTGATCTCTGGGATAACGGGTTTATCAGTGAGTTGCAACAGATGAAAATGGATGCTCTTCTCTGGCCTCTCTATGTGGACTACACCATCGGTGAATGGGAGGAATCGATCCGGGACGAGTATGTTCAGAGGGTCAAGGATCTCCCTTATCCGGTTTTCATGATCAACAGCTTTGTGGAGGATCCCGATCGAGCCAAGGGGGGGTGTTACGTTTTTTTTCAGAACCGAGTGATCGCATCTCTACCCATGGGTGAAACGGGTGTTTTAGAGGTTCAGGTCGATTAAAATTCCTTATAGCGGGATTTCTTCTTAGAGGGGTCGCGTCTTGTATTTAGTATTATAAAGGGATGTCATCCTAGGATTTCCAGGTGAAGAGGATATGCCGTTCTTTCGGGATATAATCGCATTGGTATGAAGAAGTCCTATTCTTCCATTCGGTAAAGCATAATACCAAATACAAGACAGCGACCCCAAATATCTTTTCCCGGCCAGTATAATGAATGAGGGTAAAAAAGCAAGGCTGCATAATCATTTTTTAAGCCAAACAGATTGTGTGGCAGCCTTGATATTTTCGGCTCTAATTAATTCTTTCGCTTTCCGTTTCTTTGTGTTATGATGAGGAAAGAATTAGAGGAGGAAACAGATGAAATTACCTCAGGAAGTCATTCAGGCGTGGGAGGACCGTAACGGCCCTGTTGTGTTCACTACAGTAGATGGGAATGGAGTACCGAATTCGATTTATGCCACATGTGTGGGGCGGTTTGACGAGAGCGCTCTTGTCATCGCGGACAACTATTTTGACAAGACCCGGGCCAATATCAAGAACGGAAGCCGGGGTTCTGTTCTTTTTATGACAAACGGGAATAAAGCCTATCAGGTGAAAGGGACCATCGAGTATCATACCGAAGGGGAGCTCTTTGATTTTATGAAATCATGGAATCCCGAAAAACATCCGGGCCATGCTGCCGCTGTGCTGCAGGTGGAGGAGGCTTTTAGCGGAGCGAAAAAGCTGTAATAGGGGTCGCGTCCAGCACTCAATGCCGAAGAATGGATCCCATAAGTCAATCAGAAAAAACTATTTATATGGGTTCAGGAGCTATCATAAAAACTTTGATTGAGTGCTGGGCGCGACCCCTCTCCTAATTGCCGGCGATGTCCACGTTCAGGACTTTGATATATTCCGGACCCTTGTAATTCCTGCGGATGATCTCTTCAGAAGAAAAGAAGACGCGGCTCATGGCTTCTTTCATCATGCCGGTGACCGATCCTCCTTTGACGGGGATGCGTTTACCGTTTTTGACCACATAGCCGTTGCGGATCTCTCCGGAAAAGGCTCCTGTGAGGGCATTGGGGGTAAAGGTGGAAAAACGGGAGAGGACATAGGTGCCTTCTGTCTCCAGCTCCTTTATTGAGCGCGTTCCGCACTTCACTTCCGTATTTCCGGGAGAGCCGGTGCAGGTCATATTCAAGTACGTCGCATATTTCCTGTCGGCGGCGAATCCTGTGACGATACCGTCTTGGATGACATCGGCTCTTTGGGCGACGGTTCCGTATTGGTCATAATCCATGGAGAGATAACCGCCGGGAATATGAGGATTGAAGGAAAGGCTGAGTTTGTCCCCGTGGAAGTCTTCAGCGATTGCATCCCCCGGCTCGAAGACAGAGGCTTTGTTGAATTTCATGGAGGCATTGAGCTGAGTGTTATAGAAATCGAAAAAGTTGTCTAAGGCTTCTTCCGTGAAGATCACATCACATTTTCCGGTTTTGGGAAGCTGTGCCTTGATGTTGTCCCGGGCAAAGCCTATATACTTTTGAAGCAGATTTTTTAAATCAAGGATATCAATAAAGCGTTCGATCCGCATGAGAACAGATTCCACCTCGTTTTCGCCTTCTCCCGTCAGGAAGACAGCTTCCAGAAGGATTCTGCTGTTTTCGCATTTGTGGTCCAGACCTTTGGAATTAAACCGTTCAAAGCGGTTATGGGAAAGAAAGATCTCCGAAGACGCCAGGCGGACATCGGGGTTTTCTTCCATCTGATTAAAAATGGTCTTTTTGATCTCATTGATCGCTTTCTCCCTGTCTTTGCGGATCAAGGGATCGCATGTTTCTGCTCCTTTTTCAATGGGAACAAAAGCGTCATAATCGTAAAAAGGGTTCAGGGCCAGAGAGGCGGCCGTGACAGCATCGTCAATCTTCTTTTTGATCTCATTTTCAGTTTCGCCAGGTAAAACCTGAAAACTTGCGCTTCCTGTGAAGCGTTTTCCTTCTCTTTCTTTATGGACAAGAATCTCAACACGGTAGAGAATCTCTTCGACACGACGTTTTTGTTCCACACTGTCAAAGATCAGATACAGCTCATCGCGCTCTTCGTGTTGCACAGTGAGGCTCCAGCTGCTGATCTCTTTGTGGGCCTCTAAAAGATTGATGATCTTTTTTTTCATATTATACTCCTTTATGTATTCAGGCTAAACGGGCCTTTAGGCGAAGGTAGGGGCCCCCGTCAGTGACTTTGACCCATTCTTTCCAGCCTTTTCCGCACATCCCCAAACCCGATATTTTCATTGTGTCGCCGATCATGGTGATGGAATTCAGAAGATCGGGGACATAACCGGTGACGATGATGGGAGTGAAGTAATTATCGGTGAGTTTTCCGTCTTTGATCTCCCGGGCATACATGGCTTCCAGCTGTATTCCCCAGCCTTTGGGGTCTTCCATGCCGTTGGTGGGATGATCGACAAGAAAACCGTGTTTGATATCTTTGACCATGGCTTCAAAAGTGTCATCGCCTGGGTGAAAATAAGTGTTTGTCATGCGCGCATAAGCTTTGTGGGAGTAGGATTCACGGCGTCCGTTGGGGGTCCTTCTCATCTTCAGGCGCATGGCAGAATTCAGATCCGTAAGCCCTGAAACAAGGATCCCGTCTTTGATGATCTGTGTGTTTTCAGCGAGTTGCCCTTCATGGTCGAAAAAGTAGGAGCCGGATATTTTATCGAAGGCCGGGTTATCAAACATCTGAACGGCATCCGCGGCCACTTTTTTGTTCATATAATGGGCGCCTTTGGCCCGCTCTTTGATGAACATATCAGTCTCCGTCCCGTGGCCGAAAGCTTCATGGGCGAAGATGCCTGACATTTCAGGGGAAAAGATACAGTCATATGTTCCGGGAATAATGCGGCCGGCTTTCAGGAGATGAAGGCCGTCCTGAAGGGTGCGGTCGAATTCGTCCGGATCGGGCTCGGCCAATTCAAATCCGCCAAGCTTGCAGTCGCCCGAATAGACCGGCATATTTTTCTTTTCATCATGAAGCACGGCATAATAGACAGTCGTCCAGGTATTCAGCTGCTGAAAAAGAGTCTTGTTGCGGTTCACAAAAAGTTCGTCTCTGAACTCATGCCGGTAATTGACCATCATATTGACGATTTTGTCACTCTTCTTTTTCAGGGATTCCGATTTGTTCCGGGCTTCGTCGACTAATTTCTCCAGTGGTATCGAGAAGGGGTCGATCTCTAAGGGACCGTAAAAGTCTTTTTCCAATCTTTCACCGGGATCCGGAAGAAGGGCGGTGTCTTTATTGATCCCTTCTTTTTTACAGGCTGTCAGAAGCTCTTCGGCGCAAATTCGGATATTTTCTTCGGTGAGGATATTTGTGGAATGTTCGATGAAAGTATTTCCGGTGTAGGCTGTGAGGGTTACCCCTTTTGCCGGAGCCGGGAAGGAAACATTTTTTTCAAAGGTTCCGACACGGATGCCCCGTCCTTTCACTGAGCCGGCAAAGGCCGATGCATAGGGAACTTCTTTTTCCAGCTTCAGGACAGCCTCTTTTAAAGGGGTTTTCAAGTCTTTGATCTCCATATGTACCTCCGTTCGTCAAGTGGGTTCAGTATAAGAAACGTCATGAATTTTGTCCACCCTTAAAAAAAACATTCTCAGTTTTAACCGCAGCTTATGAAAACTTAACAAAGAAAAGCGGCGTTTCTTAAAATTTATGGTGTATTTTATCAAGAACAGGTGTATGATAACTTGGTAAGGTCAGGAAAAAATATGGATCTTTTTTCTGTTTTGAATGAATTTTACGTTGTCCTTTCGGCAACCTAAAGTTCTTTGCTTACGGATGTATTATTCAGAGATGAAAAAAGTTAATTGGAATTAAGATAGGTATCATATGAATCATTGTGTGAAATCAGGATTGTTGAAAGAGCAAAAGAAAAAAACCGTTTTTTTATTACTTTTTCGTATTTACAGACAATTCTTGTTTAAGGGCTGTCTCAGATGTGCGGATGGCCGTTTCTCTGTTTCATTTTGTTCCCTTTTGTTCCCTTTTATTTTGTAAGGAGTGTGTTTTATGAAAGTCGCACAGATGCCGGAATTGAGAATCGGAAATTTGACCATGTCGCTCCCCATTGTTCAGGGGGGAATGGGAGTCGGGGTCTCTCTTTCCGGGTTAGCTTCAGCCGTTGCTGATGAGGGGGGGATCGGGGTGATCGCTGCTGCCGGAATCGGCATGCTGGAGCCTGATTTTAACCATAACAGCCGTGAAGCCAACAAAAGAGCCTTGAGAAAAGAGATCCGCAAAGCCAAGGAAAAGACGTCCGGAAAAATCGGCGTCAATATTATGGTCGCTCTCTCTGATTATGATGCCCTCTCTCTTGTGGCTGTAGAAGAAGGAGCCGATATTATTTTTCTGGGGGCCGGGCTTCCGCTCAAAATCGAAGAAAAAGTCCTGGAGAGTTCACGGCAGGGAAAGACAAAAATATGTCCCATTGTCTCTTCGGGAAGAGCGGCGAAGATCATCTTTCAATATTGGGGCCGTCATTATCACTGCGTTCCTGACGCTGTTGTCGTAGAGGGGCCCATGGCCGGCGGGCATCTGGGTTTTAAAAAAGAGCAGCTCACAGACCCCGGCTTTTCCTTAGACATGTTGATTGAAGAAGTTCTTCCTGTCATCCGTTCTTTTGAGGATGAGTTTAAGCAAAAAATCCCTGTAATCGCTGCGGGAGGCATCTTTACAGGACAGGATATCGCCCGAGTCTTGAAGTCAGGGTCATCGGGTGTTCAGATGGCGACACGGTTTGTAGCCACAACAGAATGTGACGCTTCTGATGAATTTAAAGATAGTTACATCAAATGCCGTCAAGAGGATATTGTCATCATCGACAGTCCTGTGGGATTGCCGGGACGGGCTATTAAAAATAGTTTTTTAGAAGATGTCTCCCGTGGGGAGAAAAAACCTTTTCAATGTCCCTGGAAATGTTTAAAGACATGTGACTATCACAAAGTGCTTTATTGCATCGCTTTGGCGCTGACCAATGCCAAAAACGGAAAACTGAATGAAGGATTTGCTTTTTGCGGGCAAAATGCCTACCGGATCGAGAAGATCAGAACCGTGCATGATGTTATTGAGGATCTGAAAAAAGAGTATTCAATGACCCTTTGATAAACCAAACAGAGCGGGGAGATGAGGATGCTTTCGGCGTTTGATCGCCTGGGTATCACGGCCTCTTATCGCTATGAATTGAAAAATAAGGCTTTTCTTCTCTCCTCGTTCACAGATGTCCGTTTTCCCTCTATACTGAAATCACAGTTTAAAGGACGGGATAAGGATGGTGAGCGATAAGCCACAAGTGGCGAACGAGAAAAAAATCACATTGCCGGAGATCTTTTGGGCTTATTTTAAAGTCGGACTCTTTACTTTAGGAGGCGGTTTTGCCATGGCGGCTATTCTTCGGCATGAACTGGTTCTGAAGCGGGAGTGGATCAGTGATTATGAGTTCATGTCTGAAATGTCAACTGCCACACTGATCCCCGGAGCGGTGGCGGTGAATATGGCCTTTTTACAGGGTCGGCGCATGCGTGGGAAAAGCGGCGCTTTTACGGCTTCTGCCGGTGTGACCCTTCCTTCCTTTCTGATTATTCTGTTGATCGCTCTCTTTGCCATTCCCTATTTTCAACATCCGCGGGTCAAGGCCTTTCTTAAAGGATGCTCTTTGGCCATAGCGGGGCAGATCGCTTTCGCCGGTTTTATCTTCGGCCGCAAACATCTTAGGAGCATACGCAATTTTTTTATCTGTGCTGCAGGGCTGATTATGATTCTTGTCCTGAAAGCCCATCCTGCTTTGGCTGTATTAACAGCAGGGTTTCTGGGTTATATCTTATGTTGGCAGCGGGATAAAAAAGAAGTGCTCAAAAAAGAAGGCTGAAAAAAGATGCGTCTTTTATTTCGTCTTTTTAAAAGTTTTATGCTCATCGGAATCGGCGCCTACGGGGGGGGCTTGGTGACGATTCCTCTGATCCAGCATGAGATCGTAGGCACGCGAGGCTGGCTTCTTTTTGATGAGATGGCTTCACTTCTGGCCATTGCACAGATGACTCCGGGCCCCATAGCCGTGAATGCAGCGACTTTTGTGGGTTTCCGGGTTTCGGGATTGGCCGGGGCGGCTGTAGCGACTTTAGGTGTCATCCTACCCTCTCTTTCTATTCTTTTTTGTGCCGGGCCTCTTCTTGACCGTTTTAAGAACAACAAGCATGTGGCTTTTTTCCGGGAAGGGCTTCAAATCGGGGTGCTTAGCCTGTTGTTTTACGCGACCTGGTCTTACGGGTGCATGGCTGTAGGAAGTGTCATTGATTTTCTGCTGGCTGCCGGGGCATTTCTGGCCATTGTTCTCTCCGAAGGAAAGTTTCACCCGATCTTTGTGATTTTGATCTGCGGTGTTTTGGGTATATTTCTTTTTTCGTAATGCTTTTAATAAAATCTTGAAAAAGACGCTCAAAAAGGATAGAGTAAAAAGACGGCTGAAAATAAACGCTTTTATATGATTTAGGAAAAGTGTTGCTTTTATGTGTGAATTGAAGAAGGGGGTAATATGCGTGATATTCTGAAGAAGGTGAAGAATTTAACAGGGAAGAATTGCATAACCATTATTTTGAACACTCATCGGACGAAACCGGAATATCAAAAAGATGAGATACAGTTGAAAAATAAAGTCAATGAGGTTAAAAAAAGATTGACGGATGAAATGGATAAAAGAGAGTTTCTGTACCTGGCAACAAAATTGGAAAAGCTGGCCGAGACCATCGATCACAGTCATAACCTCGAAAGTTTAATTCTTTTTGTCAATCAGGATATCGCTGAGTTTGTCCGGCTTCCTCTGCGGGTGAAGGAAAGAGTCGTTATCGGGGATACTTTTGCGACAAGGGATCTTGTCCGTTCCCTGAATTATGAGACAGGATATTTTGTTTTGGTATTAAGCCAGCAAAAAATCAGGCTGATTGAAGCGTTGAATGATAAAGCTGTTCAAGAATATGGAGATCCTTTTCCGTTTGAAAACAAAAAGCTTTATTCGATGAGTAAGGCTGAAGAAGCTAATGCCAGAAGGCAGACGAACCTGGTGGCGGAGTTTTTTAATCGATGTGACAAAGAACTCAATAAAATACGAAAAAATAAACCCCTTCCGGTTTTAATCTGTTCCGAAGAGTCTAATTTTTATGAGTACATGAAGATCGCCGATGAGAAAGGGATTTTTTATGGGACGTATTTAAATAAAAACAGGATCAATGAAAAAAGCCCGCTTATAATTAAAGATGCATGGGAAACAGTGAGAGAGAGCGCTGCAGAGCAAAAAAAGAAAAGAAAAGAGGAATTGTTCCAAGCTGCCGGCGCGGGCAAGATCCTGAGCGATATCAATGAGATATGGCTGGGGATCCACGAAGGCCGTGTTCAGACGCTTTTTGTGGAAGAAGGGCTTTATCAACAAGCTCGAATTGAGAATAATCGCGTTGTTGTTAAGGAAAATGATGAAATGGGCGGCAATGGGATTATTGATGACATCTATGATGAGATGATCGAAGCCAATATGCGATTCGGTGGGGATGTGGTCTTTTTGCCTCCGGGAGAGCTGAGTGAATTCCAAGGATGCGGGGCCATTTTAAGATATTAGCGAATTGATCGCTTTCGGGAAAGAGAGGCTCAATGATTTCTCTTTTGCCGGAGTTATGTTTAAAAAAGAACATTCACGTATGATTTGCTTTAAAAAGGTTTATCGAAAATCTTCACAAGTGAATCAAAAGCTGTTTCTTTTTAAAAAAGATTACGCTTACGCTTCTATTTTCCCGTTTGTCGGGAGATAAGAACGCTTGTCGGAATACTGATGTTTCTTTCCAGTGAGGGACGTATACTCATAGAAAGAAAAAGGAGGCTTGTATGAAAAAGTGGTTTGTTGTTATTGTGCTGTTATCCGCTCTTGTGGTGGGCTGCTCTCAGAAAACAGAGATGGTGGCCGTTGGAGTGGAGAAGATCGTTGCTATAGAGAATATTTCTCCTTCCGATAATATCGGAGAGATATGCAGGGTCACAGACGAGGGGATCATTCATTTCCATAACAAAGCTGAGAAAGTAACGGTTTATAAAACCGATTTGGACAGCAACCAGTCTGAAATCGTTCAGATCGCGAAAGGGAAAGGACCCGGAGAAGTGAATTATCCCATGGCTATGCGTGTTCGTGGCGGGAATATCATCATCTATGATATGATGATGAGAAAATCAGTCGAGTACAGCCTGGATGGATCTTTTATCGATGAGCAGCTGGTTCAGGGTGATGTGGGATTCTCTCACTCCTTTGATGTCACAGAGGATAAACTCCTCTTTAACGGCAGCCTTCAAACAGAATTGGCTATTGTGAATAACGCAGGTGAAATCGAAAAACTGATAAAATATGACAAAGTTCAGATGATGCCTGATGACGGAAGCCCTTTTTCGGGCGGATGCGTGCGCTATAATCCGGAGACAAAAAAGATCGTCGTCGGGTATTATAATGCCCCTTATCGTCTCCGTTTTTACGATGAAAAGGGAGAAAAACTCATGGACAAAGAGTATAAACTGGACAGAAAAGTCCAGCCCTGTGTCTGGACCATGGAATTCAGTATGCCTTTCCCCAAAGGGGATATCATGGTCGGAGGGGGTGCCATGTACAAAAAGTGGTTTATCACTTCACCTGTCGGTGGATATGACATCAAGGATGGTGAATTCGTTACCAACGAACACCCCCTGGAGTTTTACGTCTTTGATACGGAGACAGGGGAGAAGACCCAAATCGTGAAAATCGAAGGTATAGGTTCATTGGAATCAGGAGTCGTTATCGGAGTCACCGATGATTATATTTTCTTCATGGCAACAGATGAAGCGATGAAAGAAAAGTATGATCTCTCATCAGATACGGCTCTCCTGCTCCTGTCTAACCCCCTGAAGGAACGGGAGGAATAAGATGAAAAGGATTCTCTTCATCTCTTTGGTGTTTGTGACAATGGTTGCTTCGTTGTCTGCAACGAAGCTGACAGAACAGATCCTGAAAGGGAAAGGCTATTATATTGAAGCCGCTGAAAACCCCGAAAAGACAAAAATCGCCCGGGCCTATTTTGAAGACTTGAACAGGCTTCATCCGGAAGAGCCCTTTGTAGAGGTCTTCTTGGGATCTGTCTATTATCTGGAAGCCCGGGATGCCGGGTTTCATTTGGACAAGATGAAATGGGCCAACAGAGGGAATAAGCAATTTGATGCAGCTGTGGCCCATGCTCCGGATAATATCTTTTTGCGTATGGACCGAGGCAAAAACAGCCTTTATTTGCCTGCCATCATGGGCCGTTTTAAAGTGGCTGTAGAGGATTTCACTTTTTTAGGGCAAACTTTGCCCCAAATGAGCGATCATGAGATCTATACTGCTCAGGGAGCGGCACTTTATCTCCGTGAGGGGGAGACGGAGAAAGCCTTCGCAGTCCGGATGCGCCAATTTGTCCTCTATTATGAAGGACATATGGCTCTGAAAGAGAAAGAAGAAAAAAAAGCGGCACAATGCTGGAAAAAAGTGTTAAAATTAGACGATACGACCCAAACCGCTCAGGCAGCGCAGGAAAGGCTGAATCGGCTGAATGAAAAAAAGTAAAGTTGCGATATTTTTAAAAGCTTTACTGCAAACGGCGGTCATCAATCAGGTGATCGCCGTTCTGATCGCCTTTTTCAGTTCAATGGGAACAGGCTTCCGATATTTTATGCCAACACTTATTGTCTCTGCCATCTTTGCAAACTGTATCGGTTTTATTACGCAAATCACCTTTGCTTATGTTGAACTCAACTTCGCGCGTTTTATGCATAAGAAGTGGATCTCTATTCTTCTGGGAATTGCAACAGCTTTGGCAGGGACGGAATTGGCTATTTTCCTTATTTCCAGATTGACATCGATTACTTTTACAAAAGGCCTGACAAGCCACCTTTTGATCATGTTAATGAATGTCGTCATAGTGACTGTGGTGGTCCTTCTCCTTCATCAATACTATAAAATGCATTACACCATCAAAGGAAAAGAACAGGACATCGATACTTTGGAGATGAAGCATACCGAAGCCCAACTTCATGCCTTGCAATCAAAATTGAATCCCCATTTTCTTTTTAACACCTTAAACATTATCACGGAATTGGTCTATAATTACCCGGAAAAAGTGGAAGAGATCGTCCTTAACCTGTCGGAGATCTATCGTTTTATTCTTTCCAAAAGCGGTGAAAAACTTATCCCCATCAGGGAAGAGCTGGATATTATCCGCAAATACTGTGCCATTGAAAAGGCGCGTATGGGAGAGAGGCTTCAGTATGAGATCGAGTGTAAAAAAGAGGCCAAAGGAGCGTTGATCCCACCGCTGCTTTTGGAAGTGCTGGCTGAAAATGCCGTCATTCACGGCTTAAGCCCCAAAAAAGAGGGGGGGACGCTTCAGATCAGCGTGGGCCGGAAGGATGATAAGGTCTATTGCCTTGTCGAAGATGACGGGGTGGGGTTTTCTGCTGGCGGAAAGAAAGAGAGCTATGGCTTGAAAAGCGTCCGGTCGCGGTTACAATTACAATATGGAGACAGAGCAGACGTTTCAATTGCTTCCAATAAAGAAGAAGGGACATTGATTACCGTGGAGATACCCTATGAGAATGAAAGCGCTGATCGTTGAAGATGAAAAGCCGGCGTCTGACCGCCTGGCGAAAATGCTCAAAAAATATGATTCCATAGAAGTCGTTGATGTGGCCGTAGACGGGGAAGAAGCCGTTGAAAAGATCGATTCATTAGAACCGGATGTTCTTTTCCTGGATATTCAGATCCCGGTTTTCGACGGGTTTGAAGTCCTGCGAAGAGTGGCCCACTATCCTTATGTGGTCTTTGTCACAGCCTATGACGATTATGCCATCAAGGCGTTTGAAGTGAACAGTGTAGATTATCTTTTGAAACCTATCCATTATGAGCGGCTGGACAAAAGTGTTCAGCGCCTTCTCTCTCTTGTGAAACCCGAACAAAAGAATATAGAAAAACTGTTGGCCATGATGAATGAAAAAGAGCCGGAAGTGATCGACCGGCTGCCTATCAAGGTCAACGATGTGATTCAGTTTGTCCCCGTCGATGATATTATATGGTGCAGTGCCGATAACAAGTATGTCACTGTTGTGACGGATAAAAAAGAGTATCTTTACGATTATTCCCTGAAAAAACTGGAAACCATTCTGCCGGCTCACAAGTTCATCCGGATTCACCGCTCCACTTTGGTCAATATTTCAAGGATTGTGCGCCTGGAGCGTTTTTTTATGGGTGATTATACGGCTATTATGAATGATGCCAAGAAAACAGCGCTTTCTGTAAGCAAACGCTATTTTAAAGTGATCAAAGAAAAGCTTCAGATGTAAACGGCTGCAAAAAGTCTGCAGACAGAGGTTTTCAATGTCTTCCGTTTATGATAAAATAGAAATCAGGGCTCCTTGGAGCGGGCCCTTTACTTTGCAGAACGGAGGAGCTCATGTCTGTCCGAAAGGATCTGGAAAACATCTTTCTTGCCGGAGTCGAAAGAGTTGCCCCCGAATCATTGATCAAAGAGTCCCTCTTTATTGAGGATTCCCTGCTTTATATCCGCCATTTCGGCCGGGATCTTCAATATGATCTCTCTTCCTATAAGGCCGTTTATGTTTTGGGTTTCGGCAAAGCGGCCTGTCCTATGGCTGCGGCCCTGGAAGAGATTTTAAAAGAGAAATTGACCCGGGGCATCGTCGTTACCAAATACGGGTTTTCCTCACCGCTAAAAAAAATAAAAGTCATTGAGGCGGGGCATCCTGTTCCTGATGAAGAAAGCTTACAGGCGGCTTCTGAAATCTCCGCTTTGGCTGAAGAGGCGGATGATGAGACTTTAGTCTTTGTCCTGGTTTCCGGGGGAGGGTCTTCTCTTTTGGCTTTACCGGCGGCTTTCGGCCCTGTGCCTCTCTCTTTGGATGACAAACAGAGAACAACACAGCTTCTTCTGGAAAGCGGAGCTGATATTCATGAAGTCAACTGTGTCCGTAAACATTGCTCAGGCATTAAAGGGGGGCGGTTGGCTCAAAAGATCTTTCCGGCTCCTTTTGTCAGTTTAATATTATCCGACGTCGTCGGAGATGATCTCCGGTCGATCGCTTCAGGCCCTGTCATTGGTGATGATTCCACTTATGCAGAGGCGTTGAGCATTGTCGAACAGTACGGGCTTAAAAAGCGTCTTCCCTCTTCTGTTTCGGCCTTGTTGAAAAGCGGCGCTGAAGGGGCGGCGGAAGAGACCCCTAAAAGCGGGGACCCGATTTTTAGTCGGTCAAAGAATATTCTTTTGGGGAGTAATATCATCAGCCTTCAGGCTTGCTGTAAAAAGGCACTTGACTCGGGGTATCATGCCATGATCCTCTCCTCCCGGATCACCGGTGAGGCCCGTGAAGCTGCGCGTTTCTTTTACGGGCTGGGGCGGGATGCGCAGGAGCACGGGCTTTTGGGGGAAAAGCCTTTTTGCCTGATCGCCGGAGGAGAGACGACAGTGACGGTAAAGGGAACCGGGCAAGGAGGGCGCAATCAGGAGATGTCCCTGGCTTTTTTGGAAGAGATGCGCAAAGAAGGGATCAGCAATCCCTCTCTCTTTTTCCTGTCGGCTGCTACCGACGGCAATGACGGCCCCACAGATGCCGCCGGGGCATTCGCTGATGAAGAGATCTTAAAAGCGGCCTTGGGCAATAAACTACAGCCCGGTGACTTCCTTCGTGAGAATAATGCGTATCATTTTTTCAGTGAGAGCGGCGGGCTTTTTAAAACGGGACCCACACAGACCAATGTCTGTGACATTCAGATTCTTATTGTCACTTAAGAAATGAGCCTTTATATTAGATGTGATCAGTCAGGAGGGAGAGTTTATGCAGGAAAAGAAAATCGCTCTTGCGGCTTTTAACGGTGAGATGATGTGTTTTGCCCATGTTCTGCTCAATGCTTTGGATATGGCAGATAAGGGATTTGAAGTAAAAGTGATCATTGAAGGACAAGCTACAGGATTGCTGAATAAATTCTTGGATGAAAAGGCCCCCTTTTCCGCTCTTTTCCGCAGGACCTTGGATAAAGGGCTTATCGACTGCGCCTGTCGGGCTTGTTCTGCCCAGACGAACACTCTTGAAGCCGCACAGACCCTGGGAGTCGAATTGGCCGGAGAGATGGAAGGGCATCCTTCCCTGGCGTCATACCGGTTTTCCGGATATGAGATCATCACTTTTTAGGAGAGCGAATGCGGCTAATATCATGGAATGTGAACGGATTACGGGCCGTTTATAAAAAAGGTTTTGAAGAATGGATGGCCCGGGACGAAGCCGATATTTTGTGTGTTCAGGAGATCAAAGCCCTGGAGGAGCAATTCCCGGCTGCTCTCAGGGAAATGAACGGTTATGAACTCTTTATTCATTCAGCTGAAAGAAAAGGCTACAGCGGGGTGGCCTGTTGGGCCAAAGAAAAACCCCGTGAAGTCATCAGGTATTTAGGCGAGGCGGAATTTGACCGAGAGGGACGCGTCCTGGGTCTGGTATATGATACTTTTACCCTTTTTAATATCTATTTCCCCAACGGGAAGGCTTCGGCTGAACGCCTGGACTACAAAATGCGCTTTTATGACCGGATCTTAGCGGAAGCGGTTCATCTTAAAAAAAACGGCCGACCTGTGATCATATGCGGGGATGTGAATACAGCACATCAAGCAATCGACTTGGCGCGCCCCGATGAGAACAGCAGTGTCTCGGGTTTTCTTCCGGAGGAAAGAGCCTGGATCGACAGGCTCCTGGAGGAAGGGTTTATCGATACATTCCGCCACTTTCAACCGGAGCCCGGGCATTATTCCTGGTGGGATTACAAGACAAGGGCCAGAGAGCGGGATGTGGGCTGGCGTATTGATTATTTTTTCATTTCGGAAGACCTTCTGCCCCACTTGAAAAAGGCTTTTATTCTGAAGGATGTCTACGGATCGGACCATTGTCCGGTTGGAATCGAGCTGGATCTGTAGATAAGGGATTTCTTTCCCTATTATTGACTTTTATCTTCTCATATTGTATACTACATCCCTATGATAAGAAGTATGACGTCATTTTCGAGGCTATTCTACAAAACGGAGGATTTTGAGTGCGAACTTCTCCTCTCATCGCTGAATAGCCGCTATCTTGAGATCTCGATTCGTGTCCCTGAGTTTTTAGGGGGCAAACGCTGGGAATTGGAGACTTTGCTGAAAGAACAGCTTTTAAGGGGCAAAGTCATTTTTCAGGCGAAAATCACTTTTACCCAGAAGTATCTCAAAGAGAATGTGGTGATCAACGGCGATCTGATCCGCTCTTATTTTTCTCAGATCGATGCCCTGGAGCTGCCCCTTAACATTACCATAGGAGATCTGATGAAATTGCCCCATGCCGTAGAGAGCCTGAACACCGAGATCAATGAAGGGGAATGGGATCTGTTCCGGGGAAAGACCGCTCAGTTGGTGGATCTCTTTTTGAAAGAAGCCGATAAAGAGGGTTCCCGTCTGGAAAGAGATCTTAAAAAACGACTTCAGGAGATTCTCAAAATCCTGCATCGGATCGAAAAAGGTTCCGATGAGACGGTCCGTCATTACAGAGAGATGCTTTTGAGCCGTATTGAAAAATTTCAGGCGGATGATATTGTGGATGAAGGGAGGCTGTGTAAAGAGATCTCTCTTTTTGCCGAGTCTTCCGATTTTACGGAAGAAGTGACGCGGCTTAAAAGCCATTGTGAAGCATTCGGCGATTTTCTGGCAGAAAATACGCCTGAGAAGGGAAAAAAGATCTCTTTTCTTCTGCAGGAGATGAACCGTGAGATCAATACCATAGGATCTAAATGTAAAAATTCAGATATATCCCTTTTGGTTGTCACGGTCAAAGAAGAAATCGAAAAAATGAGAGAACAGATACAGAATATCTGGTAGAAAGGAGGATATATATGAGCGAGCTCTTAAATATCGGGTTTAAAAATGCCGTTCCCAAGGAGAAGGTCGTTGCTATCCTGGCACCGTCTTCTGCTCCGATGAAAAGGCTGAAAGAAGGCGCAAAAGACAAGGGCCTTCTTTTAGATGCGACTCAAGGGAAAAAGACAAGAGCTGTGATTGTTACGGAGAGTAATCATATCATCTTATCTGCTATACAATCAGAAACCCTCATACAGCGCTATGAAGGGAAAGCTTCAGACGAATTTTAAAAGCATTCTCCTTGTCCTTTCAGCCCCTTCGGGAGCCGGAAAAACGACAATGGCCCGGAAATTTTTAGAGAGACACAGCGATTACGATGTCTCTGTCTCCTATACGACAAGGAAACCCCGAAAAGGCGAAATTCAGGGCGTCCATTACTATTTTACCGATAAAAAGACATTCCGGGAGATGATCAGTTGCGGGGATTTTGTGGAATGGGCCTTAGTTCACGGGGCCTATTACGGGACGCCCTTTTCAGAGATCCGGCGTCTGGCCCGGGAAAACAAGAATATTATCTTTGATATTGATATTCAGGGAGGACAAAATATTCAAAAGGCCTACCCTGATGAGACCCGTCTTGTCTTCATTTTACCGCCTTCTATGGATGAGCTGGAGCGCCGTCTGAGAGACAGGAGGACGGATGATGAGAAAACCATTGAAAAAAGATTGAAAAACGCCGAAAAGGAGATTAGTATAGCCAGGAACACATATGACTACTTTATTATTAACGATGTGTTGGATGAAGCCGTCAAAGAGTTGGAAATGATTGCGGCCCTTCCCAGGGAAGGGGAAAACAGGGGGTGCGTTGATGACGCGGATAACCATTGATGATTTTGTAAAAGCTACCCATTCGATCTATAAGAGCACCGTCCTGGCCTTTAAGAGGGCCCGGCAGCTGAATGATGAGGGACATGCTCCGACCATAGAAGTAAAAGGCGAAAAGATTACAACCATTGCGATTAAAGAAGTCATTCTGGGGAATGTCATACCCTGTGAAAGTAAAGAGTTCAAGGTCGAGGAGTGATTTTTCTCTCTCTTGGCCATAAGCCCGGGAGTTCAACATGAAAACCGTTTCGCTTTGCGGTTCTACGGGCTCAATCGGCCGGTCAGCCTGCCGGATTTTGGCCGCGGCATCCCATTTGAATTGCGAGACATTGATCTTCGGCCGCAATGAGGTAGTGGCCCGTGAACAGATCGCTCTTCTCAAACCGGCTTTTGTGGGCTGCCTTGAGAAGGAAAGCGCTTTAAACATCAAAAAGGATTTTCCCTTTATCCGGGAAGCCTTTTATGGAGAGGGGACTTTGGAAGCGGCCGCTCAGCCTGCCGATATTTTTCTCTCGGCCGTTTCGGGATCAGCGGGAATGGCTTATTCGTTTGCCGCTTTACAGGGCGCCCGCCGAATAGCGTTGGCTAATAAAGAGACTTTAGTCATGGCCGGAGAACTTTTTATGAATGAGGTGCAGAAGAAAGGGATTACTCTTTTACCTGTAGACAGCGAGCATAATGCTCTTTTTCAATGCTTGCAGGGGGAAGAGAAGGAGAATATAGAAAGCCTTATTCTGACAGCTTCGGGAGGGCCTTTCCGAGGTTTTAGCCGGGAAGAGCTGGCTCATGTGACGCCGGAACAGGCCTTAAGGCATCCGACCTGGTCGATGGGGGAAAAAATAACAATAGATTCGGCGACATTGGTCAACAAGGGACTGGAAGTGATTGAAGCCGTCCGCCTTTTCGGATTTGAAGAGAACTCTATTGAGGTGATCGTTCATCCCCAAAGCGTCATTCATTCTATGGTGAGGATGAAAGACGGCTCTCTGAAGGCCCTCATGGGATCTGCCGATATGCGGCTTCCCATCGCTTATGCCTTTGACTATCCCCGCCGGGCTCGGTATCAATGGGAGCATTGGGATCCTGTTCAAACGGGGACGCTGACCTTTGAGCTTCCTGATGAAAATGTATTCCCTTCTCTCGCTTTGGCCCGTCTGGCGATAAAGGAAGGGGGGCTTCTTCCCCTAGTGTATAACCGGGTGAATGAAGAATGTGTGGCCGCTTTTCTGGAAGAACGGATCATGTTGACGGATATATTTTATTTTTTGGAACTTTACCTTGAAGAATATGGCAGGAAAAACAGGGGTTTGGAATCTGTGGATGATGTGAAGGCTGCTGATCTTGAGGTCAGTCGCCGCATAAAAAAGGATTTGGAGTTGAGATGATACTGAATATTCTGATTGCTGTGGTGATATTGGGCATCGTGGTCTTTTTCCATGAACTGGGACATTTTTTGTTAGCCAAGAGGAACAAGATAAAAGTCTATACCTTTTCTATCGGTTTCGGGCCGAAGATCTGGGGCAAAGAGTATAAGGGGACTGAATACCGGCTCTCGGCTGTTCCTTTCGGAGGATATGTGGCCATGGCCGGGGAAGAGCTGGAAGACCGCAAGGGAGACCCGGATGAATTCGCTTCGAAAACTGTTTGGCAGCGCTTTCAAGTCGTTTTTGCCGGGCCGTTGATGAATTTTATTTTAGCTTTTGTTGTGATCTGGCTGGCTTTGATCATAGGCGTGAGGGAGCCTGTTGTCCGCCAGGGATTGCAGATAGGCTGGGTAGAAGAGAACGGGCTGGCCGAAAAAATCGGCCTCACCGTGGGTGATGAGATCATTGCCCTCAACGGGAAACCCGTCAAGGACTGGAGTCATTTTAATCAGAAACTTATTTTTTCCAAAGAAGAGGCTTCCGTGACATGGGTGTCAGGAGAAAAGACATTGACGGCCGATTTGGAACTGGAACGGGATCCTTACACGGGAATGGTGCTTTTTGGAGCGGCTCCCGGTACGCCTGCCATTATCCGCGCCGTGGACAAAAGCGGAACAGCAGCTCAAAGCGGGATTCTTCCCGGTGATGAGATCATTGCCCTGAACAGCGAAAAAATAGACTGTGCAGAAGAACTGATTTTACATCTGATGAAGAAAGGAGAAAAAGAAGAGTCTTTTACTCTGACTCTTCTCCGGCAGGGAGAGGAAAAGAAGGTTCTTGTCCAGGCTTCATGGGATGACGCGACTTCACGTTATCCGTTGGGTGTGGATCTTTCTCCGGAGATCAAAACAGAAGTCAAACGCTACTCTGTCATCAAGGCGGTGGGAGAATCCTTCAAACAGCTGATCGGGATGATAGGGCAGCTCTTTTTAGTGTTGAAACTCCTTTTTACCGGCGATCTCCCGGCCCGCTCCATGGGTGGGGCCATCGGAATCGTCCAGATGACCGCTCAGGTGGCGCAATTCGGCTTTGTGGCGATTTTAGAGTTCATTGCTTTTATTTCGGTCAACCTGGGCATCGTCAATCTCCTGCCTATCCCTATTGCCGATGGAGGCCAGATCCTCTTTTTGGGCATCGAAAAGATCAAAGGAAAACCTTTAAGCAAAAAAACCATGGGGATCATTATGAATATCGGCCTTTACCTGGTGATTGCGCTGCTCATACTGACGACCTATAATGACATTATGAGGATTATAAAAGGAGTTTTTTAATGCGGAAAACCCTTTATCTGGGTTCTCTTCCCATTGGAGGAGAGCATCCCATAGCGGTTCAGTCGATGACCAACACAAAGACCCGGGATTGTGAAGCCACCGTCGGTCAGATCCGCAGACTGGAAGAGGCCGGCTGTGAGGCCGTGAGAGTGGCTGTCCCCGCCCAAGAGGATGCTGAAGCTTTAAAGGGAATCGTCGAACAGTCCGGGATCCCGGTGATTGCGGACATTCATTTTGACCATCGTCTGGCCCTTCAGTCCCTCCGAAACGGTGTTCAGGGATTACGGCTGAATCCCGGAAACATGAAAGACCGCCAGGGTATCCTTGATGTGGTGGAAGAGGCGGCTCAACGGGATGTGCCCATACGTGTCGGGGTGAATGCAGGCTCTGTGGACAGATCCCGTTTTCCTGTGATCACCCCGGAGGCTATGGTAGAGAGCGCCCTTTTTCATATCCGTATTCTGGAAGAGACAGGGTTTGACAAGATCAAAGTCTCTCTGAAATCCCACGATGTTTTTCTGACTCTGGAGAGTTATCGTCTTTTTTCCACCATACGCGATTATCCCCTTCATGCGGGGATCACGGAAGCGGGTTTCGGGATTTCAGGGCTTATGCGTTCAGCAGCCGGGTTGAGCCTTCTTCTTCAGGAAGGATTAGCCGATACACTGCGCATCTCTCTCACCGGTGATCCGGTGCAGGAAGTGGAGGCGGCTTTTGCCCTATTGGATGCTTTGAACCTGCGCCGCAGGGGTGTCACACTTATTTCCTGCCCCACATGCGGAAGGACAGAGATCGATTTGGAAAAAATGGCTTATCTGGTCAAGGAAGAACTGAGCACTGTGAAGGAGCCTCTCACCGTGGCCGTCATGGGCTGTGCTGTCAACGGACCCGGAGAAGCTGCCGATGCTGATTTCGGTATTGCCGGAGGCAAAAAAGAAGGACTGATCTTTGCCAAAGGGAAGGTCATCGGTAAATACTCTGAAGCAGAACTTGTCAAACGCCTTAAAGATGTCATAATGGAAGAGCTGAGGAGGAAAAGGTGAATACCAGGACGACTCCTTTACAGGAGCATGAAAAGAAGCTCTTTGTGGGGCGCCAGAAGGAATTGAGCCATGTTTTGGGGCTTATTGAAAGCGGATTGAATTGTGCTGTTTCAGGATCCCCCGGGACGGGAAAGACCACGTTTCTTAACAGGCTGGATTCAGAAATCAAAAAGAAATATGCTGTTGTGCGTCTTTCTATGCCTGTGGCCGATACCGCTTACTTTTACAAAAAGATTTTGTACGCCCTGACAGACCTTATCCCTGAAGAGCATACGGAGATCAAAGAAAAGCTGGCCTATACACAGGAGGTGGAGACCCTGATCCGCTTTCTTTTCAAGGGGGAGACACACTCGTCTCTGGAAGAGGAGCAGATGCTTTCCCTTTTAGGGACGTTGTTGAAACGCCAGGAATTATGGAGGCATCAGCTTTTTTCAATTGAAGAGATGCGCCGGGCTTCGGTAAAACTCATCAAAGCTGTGGGGAAAAAGGTTGTTTTTTTAGTCGATGACCTGGATAAAGCTTTAGGTGAAGACTCTCCCCGGGGAAGTGTCCCTCAACGGCTTTTGGCTTTTTTCCTTGAAAATCATGAAGTGCTGAACAGCGGAAAAAGTGTCTGGATCTTTTCTCTTTCAAAAGATTTTTATGATGATATGCAGGGTTTTATCCAGGCAGAGGTCAAATCCGGGTTATTAGCCATTGTCAATGATATCATCCCTCTTCCTGTCTTTACTGAAAATGAGTTCAGGGAGCTGCTGTTCAGCCGCATGGACGGGATACCCCAAACGTTTTTTACCGAGGATGCCTTACGGCTTTTTTTCGGCCTGGCCAAAGGAAATCCCCGGATCCTGATGTTTTTGTTGACACAGATGCTTCATGCGTTTCCGGAGAAAAAAGACATCGTATTAACGGCGGCGGATATTCTCGATCTTTTGAAAGATTCGCTTTCTCTTGACGAAAAATCAACAGCGATTATGCAGCGGGCCTCAGAAGACTCTTATGTCATGGCGGGGGACAACAGGCTGAAGGAGGCCACGGGCCTGGATACAGTGAGCCTGGCTTTGCGTATGTCTGATTTAGCATCAAAAAAGCTTCTGGTCGTTGACTATATTGATAAGCAAAAAATCTTCAGACTGCCTTTTATTCATGGAGAAGCAGTAAGCGAAGGAGGAAAACATGACTCTTAAACGCCTTTTGGGAAGCATTCTGATCTTTCTTGTTTTATCTGCGAGCCTTTTCGCAGCGGATCAGGTCCGTTTACAAACAAACCACGGTGATATCATTATCAAACTCTATTCCGATGATGCACCCTTGACAGTAGCTAACTTTCTTTCTTATGTCCGCCAGGGGCGCTACGATCACACCGTTATTCACCGCATCGTCAAAGGCTTCGTGATTCAGGGCGGCGGTTATAAAATTGAGAATAATACCATGCGGCATATTCAAACACGGGGTAATGTGAAAAGTGAAGCGGATAACGGCCTTTACAATGTCAAGGGAACGATCGCCATGGCCCGGCTGGGAAGCGACCCCCATTCGGCCACATCAGAATTTTTTATTAATCTTGTGACAAATACGGAGTTGAATTACAAAGGGGAAGGGAGTTTAGGCACATCTTATACGGTTTTCGGCAAAGTGGCCGCGGGCTGGGATGTCGTAGAAAAAATCGCTTCACTTCCTGTGGTATCCAAAGGGGGGGCTTTCACCCATTGGGCCGAACCCCCTGTGATAATCCTCAAAGCGGAAGAGGTGAATGAAAAAAAAGGCCATGATAAGTAAAAAAAGTGTTAAAAACGAGATTTTGGAAATCATTAACTCCTACGGTTTGAATCAGGGCGGAGGCCGGACTCCGGCTCCTGCAATGACCATGGATGATTTTTTTAAAGTCTTTTACCGCAGCCACATACGCCGCTTAATGACCAAAAAGACTGTCGGGGACCGTGTCTTGCTTTATAAGGCCCCTTATCCTTTTGCCGGAGACATTATTTTTCGTTATCCGGCTCATCATTATACCTATCTTCATTCTGTCTCAAAAGAGCTGGAGCTTTTTAACAGGGAATTTCATCTCTCCGTACCTGCTCAAAAGATTATCCTCTTCAGCACCGGCGAAAATATTCCTCCGGGATTTGGGCCGTTTTCATTGATTTTGGCCTTCGACGAAGATTTTCTGCATCAGGAACAGATTGCCAAAGCTTTGGCCGAACGCCTGCTCCCTCAGGGGCAACTGCTGCACTTTACACCCGGAAATGATAATTTTTCAGCCATCAAAGAGCTTTTGAAGCCTCTGGAGCCTTCTAAGGAGACCCGGGGGCGCAAACCCAAACAAAAACCGTCATTTCATGCAGAGGACTATTTTAATAAGACCGGCGAAGAGCCCTGGAAAAATGAAGTGACTTTTGCCGGGGTCAGCGGTTTTTTGCTTTTTCTGTTTCATTATTTGTCCGGACAGGGAGCAGTTATTAAGGATCATCTTGATTATTTTGCCGAAGCGGTATCGGACTTGGGCAGGAAGGGATTTACATTTCAAAGCCATTATCTTCTGAATATCTATGCTCCGAAAAAGGAGGTGGCCCATGCGGCTCTTTAGGCGGATCTTTGACAGGAAAAAACAGTTTATTGAAAAAGTACAGGATAAACATGTCATCTATTTTCTCAACAGCATCACCAATGCCCTGGTCAATTCTTTTTCCAGTTTTAATGATACGGTTCATTATATTAACAGTTCGCTGATCAGTCTTCTTCACGTGGAGCGCTCTTTTGTCTTTCTTTTCAATGAACCGAAGACAAAACTCTCCCTCTTTTCGTGTGCCGGAATGCTGGGTATGGATGTGAAAAACGGGACAGAGCTTTCTGTATCAAACTTCTATATTAAGGATCTTTTGGAAAAAGGAGATTATATTATCAGTGAGGTTCCGGGTGAGCCGCGTCCGCCGGAGCTTTTTGAAAAACTGGGATCTTCCTGCCTCCTTTTTGCTCCGCTGATGTTCCGCAAAGATAATCTGGGCGTTTTGGTTTTGGATACAAGGCGGGACAAACGTTCTTTCGGAGAAGAGGACATTACTTATTTAGAGCAATTTGTCGGGACATTGTCCATTGTCATACAAAATGCCCGGATTATGGATCAGATGCGGCATAAAGAGGCGAAGCTGGGGACAATCTACAAAATCGCCAATGAGATGAACGCTATGAATGATTTAGATGCCCTTCTGAAGATGATCATGGAAGAGGCCTTAAGCTTGGTAGACGGGCGCAGCGGGGCCTTGATGCTGCTCAATGAAAAGACCGGGGCTTTTGATATCCGATGCGCTAAAGGTATCGGAAAAAAGCTGATAGATAGTATCCATCTGCAACCGGGAGAGGGAATCACCGGATGGGCGGCGAAAACAGGCCGGGTGCAGCGTGTGGATGATGTCCGGAAAGACCCGCGTTATATAAAGACCAATGAAGAGGTTCGTTCAGAATTGGCTGCTCCTCTTCTTGTGGATCATCAAGTCATCGGCGTTATTGCTATTGACAGTGATGAAGTGAGCCAGTTTAACGAAAAAGATGAAGAGCTGTTGGCGATTCTGGCCTCACAGGCAGCCATCGCTCTTCATCATCAGTCTATGAAAACGGAAATCGATCAATTGAAAAGGAGTTGAGTGACCTATGCCCACCTATGTTTATCGGTGCCGGAATTGTCAGCATGAGTTTGAAATCAAACAACGCATTACGGAGGCTCCGCTCGAAACATGCCCTCAATGTCAGGGGAAAATCGAACGAGTCATCTTCGGAAGCGGAGTGATTTTCAAGGGAGAAGGTTATTACACAACTGATTACGTCCGCAAAAAAGAGTCAGACTCGGGAAAAGAAACCGCAAAGAATGAATCCCCTAAAAAACATTGATATTGTTTTAGTCAATCCTCTCTATGCGGGAAATATCGGGAGTGTTGCCCGGGCGATGAAGAATATGGGGTTCAGCCGTTTAGTTTTGGTGAATCCGGCTGAAGACCCTTTTTCCACAGAAGGGCGAAAAATGGCTGTGAGCGCTTTTGATCTTATTGAGACGGCGGCGACATTTTCTTCTCTTGAAGAAGCCCTTGCACCTTACCGGTATATTGCCGCCACAACAACGCGCAAACGCAAGGGGCATCCCTATCGTTATACACCCGGGGGGCTGGCGCCCAAGATCATCAGGGAAGCCGGGAGCGGGAGAGCGGCTATTCTTTTCGGCAGAGAAGACAAGGGCCTTTTCAATGAGGAGATCCTTATGTCAGCCGATGTGGTAACTATTCCTACGTCATCCCGCCTCTCATCGATCAATCTGTCTCAGGCTGTTCTCCTGATCTGTTTTTCAATATTCCGGGAATATAATCCCGATGATGTTCAGGATGAGCCTCTTTATCCGGCTGCAGGCCTGGAGCCCCGTATGGCTTATTTAAGACATCTGGAGGAGTGCCTGGGGCGCATCGGGTTTTTTCACTCCTCAAGCCGGTCCCATATTATGGCCTCTTTGAAAGAGTTGCTGGATCGCTCACGCCCGTCAGACCGTGATATCCGGATAATACGGGGAATGCTTCGCCAATTGGAGTGGTATATAGAAAACGGGGAGAACGGAGGGGAGAATGACACAACGCAATGAATTATGGAGCCGCTGGCCTCTTCCGACCTATCCCGTCAAAGAGTATTTCGGCAATGCAGATGAAGAAGAGCAGGCGGCGTTAACTCGTCTCTTCGTTGAAAACCGATATATGGGCTTTTTCTCAGCCGTAAACCGGCAGATCGAATTAGAGCTCTTTTTTGTTCAATGGAAGTCGCCCTCCTCTCCTGAGGAGATCATGGGGAATATTCTTATTACATTTTACAGGGACGAAGCAGTTCATTTTACAATTCATCTTTTCGGCCCCGGCGGATTCCTTTTCGAGGAAAAGAAGTTTACTTTAACCTTCGGGAAGCGGGCCTCGCAGGAAGACCTCCCTTATCTGGCTGCATTGGTCAAAACGGGAGGGCTTCACATCAATCTTTTTACGCCGACGGAAGAAGGAGTGGACATCCTGGCTCGCTATAGCCTGAATATGGATGAAAAGAGCCTGGATGAACTCTATTCGATTCTTGAGGGGAACCCTGAATCGAACAGGGGAGAGCTGCTCTATGCATCAGATGTTTTTGAGAAAAGACCATTTCCTTCTCATATCCCTGCTTATGAGATCCTTCCCGGGAAAAATATCAAACCTGAAGACATTATCTCTTCAAACAAAAAACAATGTAAAGAGGGAATGATCTTTTCCGGAGTACGAGACGGTAAAAATTATCTTTTGACGGATATCCCTTGCCCTTCAGAGTTAGAGGAGATAAGGCCGGAGAAAGACGCTTCGCTGAATTCCTACCTTTATAATCTGGATTTTATTCTGGAGAAAGGGATTCTCTACAGGGTGTATAATGATTCAAAGATGGCCGTTCATCATAAATACGAGCATTATAAAAAGGGCCGTTATGATATGGTGGAGATGCTGGACATGATCCAGCAGGTCAACATCACCCATGAAAATAATAAGATGGACTATCAGATCATGAAAGAAGCATTTTTGACAGAAAAGGACCCAGTGAAAAAAGCGTTTTTTGCCACGGATCTTCTCCTTTTCCCGTTTTTCAGGGATATGGGGCCGGTTCTGGATTATCTTTTGTCATTTGATTCGGGAACCTTCTTTTTAAAGCAGACCGCCCGGCGGCTGACCGGAGAATATCGGGATATATTTGACCATTACACGGAAAATTTTCAACCCCGCTCTTCACGGCAATCCTACCGGCTGGAGCAGCTTGTCCGTTATGTTCTTCTTTATCAGACTTTGGACCGGCTTCTTTTACTGTCGAAGCAGGATCTTGGAGATCAGAGAGAATCCTTGCAGGATACGGCGACTTCAGCTTTCGTGGAATATCATTATGAATTTTTAGAAGAGCTCTTCAATGCAGATGAAACAGCAGCAGAAAAAGTCCTGTCGCTCATCACTGTCAACTCTTATCGGAAACTCTTCAGGGAGTTGATGGAAACGGGAAAGATGACTTTTCAGGAAGGTGAACTGAAGTCCATGGATGTGAAAGAGGCTTTGGCCCAAGGGCTGAAGAACGCACCGACACGGAAGATCGGGGATCAGCTAATGACGCTGTTACAAAACCTTTTTTACGAAGATAAAGAGGAATGAGGCGGTTGTCGTGGATGGGTTGATCTTGAAACTCCTGACCGATGAAATAGCCGAAGACCTTCGGG
>Ga0334895_1000946_pt1 | contig 33822 bp, 29 predicted proteins | sample GraSluR3_MG_7_FD_207229 | JGI IMG/M metagenome (GOLD analysis project Ga0334895, IMG submission 207229) | Sludge microbial communities from methane-producing bioreactor in Wageningen University, Netherlands - Granular Sludge_31_05-R3 | ecosystem: Engineered > Bioreactor > Anaerobic >... | reverse complement strand
CAACAGGGCAAACCCACACAGTCAGAGAATTTGCCACGTTGGCTTTCCAAGAGATGGGCATTCAATTGCAATGGGAAGGAGAAGGACTCAACGAAAAAGGAATGGACAAGAAAGGAAAAGTGTTGATAGAAGTAGATCCTAAATATTTCAGACCGTTAGAAGTAGATTGTTTGGTTGGAGATGCCACAAAAGCGAAGAAAAAATTGGGATGGGATCCTCAGAAAACCAGCTTTCACCAATTGGTGAAAATCATGGTCAAACATGATTGGGAATTGGTTGACCGAGAAGTTGGCAGATAGAGGTGATGGATAAGGAGAGTGGTTGGATGAACGACAAGTCGAAAATATATGTTGCAGGTCATAAAGGTATGGTGGGTTCTGCAATTTTGAGAAATCTGATAGCCTGTGGCTATTCAAATATTGTAAACAAGAATTCCAAAGAATTAGATCTAACCAGACAAACAGAAGTGGAATGCTTTTTCGAGACAGAAAGACCAGAGTTTGTTTTTCTAGCTGCTGCAAAAGTTGGAGGAATACAGGCAAACATCACCTTTCCAGCAGAGTTCATCTATCAAAACTTGATGATAGAAGCAAATGTCATTCATTGTGCGTACAGATTTGGTGTGAAAAAACTGTTGTTTTTGGGTTCATCGTGCATCTACCCTAAATTATCCCATCAACCCATCAAAGAAGAGGACCTTATGACAGGTCCACTTGAGCCATCAAATGAGGCGTATGCCATATCAAAAATCGCAGGGATAGAACTGTGCAAATCTTATAGAAGGCAATACGGATGCAATTTTATCTCGGTCATGCCAACCAATCTTTATGGATATTATGACAACTTTGATTTGGAAACAAGTCACGTGATACCGGCATTGCTTAGAAAGTTTCATGAGGCAAAAATAAATGGAGACAAAAAGGTTGAGATATGGGGAACGGGGACACCAAGAAGAGAATTCTTATTTGCGGATGACTTTGCAGATGCATGTATTTATTTAATGAGACATTATAATGGAGAGAAGCCTGTCAATATTGGCACAGGAAAGGACCTCACAATCAGAGAATTGGCCGAAAAAGTGAAGAGCGTGGTGGGTTATAAAGGACAAATCATCAATGATGTTAGCAAACCCGATGGGACACTTAGAAAACAACTAGACATTGCTTTTTTAAAGACTTTGGGCTGGCAGCATCGTATTGAGTTGGAAGAAGGACTGGAAAAGCTGTATCAATGGTATGTTCAAAGACAAGATTAACCTAAACCAGAAAAGGCAGGATAGATTATAATGGACAGATTGGTATCTGTAATTATGAGCGTGTACAACGAAAGATTCGAATGGTTGGAAAAGTGTGTCCATTCGATCTTGAACCAAACACATAATCATTTGGAGTTTATCATCGTTTTGGATGATCCCGACAACCATGTCCTTAAAACAGGGTTACAATGTATCGCAAGAGAAGATGAGAGAATCAAATTGATAGAAAATGAAAAAAACTTAGGTTCTGCAGCAAGCGCAAATGTGGCATTGAAATCTGCCAAGGGTTATTATATTGCAAAGATGGATGCAGACGATGTGCCAGTACGGAATCGACTGGAAATCCAAAAGCAATACTTGGAAAGAAACAACCTTGACTTTGTGTTTTCAGGGATGGCAGTCATAAATGAAGAAGGGAAGCATTTATATTTCACAGACTTAGAAGAATTGGACCATGAAAGAACCAAGCAGATTCTTGAGATCGCCAGTATTGCCAACCATCCCACGTGGTTTCTAAAAAAAAGCGTGCTAGATAGCATGGGGGGCTATAGAGAAATAGATTATTGCGAAGATTATGATGTGGTATTAAGGGCTATGAAAAAAGGATATCGGATCGGCAAAATGCCAGGACATGTGGTGGCCTATAGGATGAGAGAGAACAGCATTTCAAGGACATACGGTTTGAAACAATTCTTATATGCCAAGAGCATTTTAGAGGCTTACCATAAAGGAAGCCTGTTTAATGACGAGATCATTCCCCAAATTATGCAATTGGGATCCATTGAAGGGACGCAAATAGAAGCTAAAAAATTTGCAAAAGCTGAACAATTATACAATCAAGGCATTATCAATCTGAAAAACAAGAGAAAGGTATGGGGGAGCATCCAATTAATCAAAAGCCTTGGTAGAAGCAAGTACTTTCGCCAGAAATTCAGTAAATTGATTCAATACAAAAAACAAAAGGGACGGTTCCGTTTGTTTTTTGAAAATAAACGGGAACCCTGAAAACCTGTTTTATGGTATAATCTGTTTTACAGATTGAGAAAACAAAGGAGGTTATCATTTGGGAATAGATAAAATTGGCATTGTTGGCATGGGCTCTTTGGGCATGTTGTTTGGTAGTTTGTTGGTAGATGCATTGGGGCAAGATGCAGTGATATTCATCATGGATCAAGAACGGAAAAACAAGTATAACGGCATCATTCGAAAGGTGAATGGGAAACCCTATCCATTTCAAATAGTGTCATGTCAGGACCCAAAGATTCTGGTGGATGTATTAATATTTGCTGTGAAAGGAACTGGATTAAATGATGCCATGGCATTGGCCAAAAACTGGGTAGGAGAGAAAACCACATTGATTTCTCTTTTGAATGGCATCACCAGTGAACAAGTAATTGGAGAACAATTTGGACATAACAAAGTGCTCTATGCGGTGGCTGAGGGCATGGATCCAGTCATTATTGGAGAGGACATGACCTATACCAACAGCGGCTATTTGCGGATTGGGACCGACACTTTGGAAAATGGCAAGAAAGAGCGACTGGATCAGTTGTTGGCGCTATTTGAAAGCATAGGCTTTCCTTATAAAAAAGAAGAAGACGTCAGACATCGCTTGTGGAGCAAGTTCATGTTGAATGTAGGAGTGAACCAAGTGGTGATGGTTTATGAAGGAACTTATGGAACCATTCAAAAAACAGGTGAAGCAAGAGATCTTATGATAGAAGCCATGAAAGAAGTTATTCCATTGGCTCAAAAAGAGGGAGTGGCCATCAATGAACAAGACTTGTGGTTTTATGTGGAATTGGTGGATACTTTAAATCCTCAAGGAATGCCATCCATGCGCCAAGACAGTCTTTATGGCAAAAAAACGGAAGTAGAGATGTTTTCTGGGAAGGTGTTGGAACTTGGGGAAAAACACGGTATGGCAACACCAATAAACTCAAAAATTTATGAGAAAATAAATAAGATGGAGCGATTAATACAATGAAGATCACAGTAGTAGGAGCAGGATATGTGGGACTAGCTAATGGCGTCTTGCTTTCACAAAAAAACCAGGTGACCTTATTGGAAATCGATCCTGACAAAGTCAAGAAGATCAACCATCGCATATCTCCTATTGAGGATCCTGACATAGAAGATTTCCTAAAAACAAAGGCTTTGAAATTAAAGGCAACGACCCATTCAGAAGAAGCTTTTGAGAACGCTGATTATGTGATCATTGCCACGCCAACGGATTACGATACAAAGAGTCAACATTTTGATACAACCGCAGTAGCCTCTGTCATCCGACAAGTGTCAAAAGTGAACCCAGAAGGGCTCATGGTAATTAAATCAACATTGCCAGTGGGGTTCACTGAAAAAGCCAAGAAACAATATCACACAGACAACATCATCTACATGCCAGAATTTTTGAGAGAAGGAAAAGCCTTGTCTGACAACTTGCATCCATGGCGGATTGTGGTAGGTGAAAAATCAAAACGAGCTAGAGCGTTGGCACAATTATGGATAGAAGGGGCGATCAAGGAAGAAATCTCAACCTTGTATGTCAACTCAAGGGAAGCAGAAGCCATTAAACTGTTCGCTAACGCATACCTTGCTTTGAGAGTAGCCTTTTTCAATGAATTGGACGGATATGCTGAAATCAATGGATTGGACACCAGACAAATCATTGACGGCATAGGCTTGGATCCTCGCATTGGGAACCATTATAACAACCCTTCGTTTGGGTATGGAGGCTATTGCTTGCCAAAGGATACGCAGCAATTGTTGACAAATTTCAAAGGCACACCTCAGAAGATCATGACGGCCATTGTGGAAGCAAATTCATGCAGAAAAGACCATATAGCAGATAGAATTCTCGAAAAAAACCCCAAAACTGTTGGCATTTACAGATTGACAGCAAAAGCAAGATCGGACAATATGAGGTGTGGCGCCATACAAGGCGTGATGAACCGCATTCAGTCCAAGGGAGTGGAAGTAGTGGTTTATGAACCTGATTTGACAGAGCAAACCTTTAATCAGGCCAGGGTGATCCCCACATTCCATGAGTTTCAATCCATCTCAGATGTGATTGTGGCCAATCGATGGGCAGAAGAGTTAGTGGCATGCCAACACAAAGTATATACCAGAGATTTGTTCAACATCAACTAACAAAAAACAAAAGGGACGGTTCCTTTTGTTTGGAGCCAAGTTTCATTTGAAAGATGGAGGGAAAAATGGAAAAATCCACAAGAATAAACCCATTCACGCCCATACAGTTGGGCCATTTAACGCTGAAAAACAGGGTGATTTTCCCAGCGATGTGCAATTACTACAGCGATGAGGAAGGTTTTGTCACCCGACAGTTAGAAGCTTTTGTTCAAGCAAGAGCCAAGGGAGGAACCAGTCTTTTTATTCTTCCAGGAAGCCCTCATGGCAAACCAAGTGCTGCCAGACCTGCTCTTTCAGATGAGAAATATTTAGATGGCTGGCGACGTCTTGGAGACATTTGCCATGCTGAGGATTGTAAGCTTTTTGTTCAGTTGCACCCAGCCAAACATCAAGCAGGAAGAGATCCTAATTTGATGTTGCCAGACCACATGCTTGTAGAAGTGATAGAGGAGTTGGTAGAAAGCTATGCCCAAGGCGCATTGCGAGTGAAAAAAGCCAACTTGGATGGGGTTGAGATCCATGGTGCTCATGCCCATGAAGTGGCTCAATTCATGTCACCTTATTACAATCACCGTGAAGATAGCTATGGTGGCAGTCCTGAAAAAAGAGCGTTTTTCCCCAGTCAGATTGTTAGCAGAATTAAAGAAATATGCGGCGATGATTTTCCCGTAATTTTCAAAATCAGTTCTTCTGAAATGATTTCGGGAGGAAGAGAGATCGATGAAACGGTTCAAATCTGCCAAGTTCTTGAAAAGGCTGGTGTGGATGCTTTTGACGTATCCGTTGCCATGCCTGAATCCGAAGCTTATATTTCTGGACCAATGGATTTGCCTGATGCGTTCAACCTTTCTCATATTTACCAGGTGAAGCAATCTGTCCATGTGCCCGTTATTGCCATCAATCGAATCAACACACCTGAATTGGCAGAGAAAATTTTGGCTGAAGAAAAAGCGGACATCGTGGCAATCGGAAGAGGACAATTAGCCGACCCCGATTTTGTGAATAAGATGATCTCAGGAGAACCCATCAATTATTGCGTGGGGTGCAATCAAGGATGCCGAGCTTCTATAACAAAAAAATCCATCTTCTGCATGCAAAACCCTGTAACGGGAAGAGAAAGCACGCTGACCTATCAGCCAGTGTCAGACCAGGAAAAACCGAAAAAAATCCTAGTTGCCGGTGGTGGTCCTTCAGGGCTAGAAGCAGCCCTTGTTTTGGCAAAGCGGGGTTACCAACCTATCCTTTGTGAAAGAAGTGATAAATTGGGAGGCTTGATCAATTATGCCGTATTGCCTCCACATAAAGCCTCTATGACCCGAGTGGTAGATTATCGGAAAAAGATGCTCGAAAAATATGGCGTGGAAGTGAGACTTGGTTGCACGGTGACGCCTGAGTTGGTGGATATAGAACAAGTAGAGCATGTGATTGTAGCCACAGGCAGCCTCTCTCAAATTCCACCTATACCAGGTATTCATCAATCAAATAGCTACACCATAGATGAGATTTTTAATAACAGCCCATTCACAGGAAAACACATCGCCGTTATAGGCGGAGGATTGAACGGATGTGAAGTTGCCGAGTATCTGGTAGCAAATGGAAACACCGCAACCGTGATAGAAATGGAAGAATCTGTAGCCACAGGCTTGAATAAGAACAGACGTTATTTTCTCATAAAAAGACTGAAAGAAGCCAAGGTAGAGATTCATGTCAATACGAAAGTAAAATCGATTGCGTTGCCAGACATACAAGTTGAAACAGAAAACCAAATCCAAACACTATCAGGATTCGATGGCGTGGTTGTGGCTACAGGCCGAAAGCCCAACCAACAGTTGGCAGAAGCGATAGAAAAACACAATCCTAAAGTGAACGTTCATGTGGTGGGAGATGCTAAAACTGTAGGAATGGCATTGGATGCCATATGGGATGGGGCCACTTTGGGGGCAAACATTTAGCAAAAAAACACAAAAAAACAAAAGGGACGGTTCCTTTTGTTTTTTGTGACATTTAATTTGGAAATGGAGGTATGTATGAAAGAGTCTATGGAAACATGCACGCAAAAAGTGGTCATTAGCAATTTGATGCAACCACAAAACTCAAATACTTATGGCAATATCCATGGCGGTGAGATCATGAAGATGATGGACAATGCAGCTGGAATTGTAGCCCGGCGCCATGCAAGGACAAACATTGCCACAGCACGAGTGGATGAAATGGAATTTTATTTACCCATCCATATTGGAGATTTGGTCATTTGTGAAGGAAAGCTAACCTTTGTTGGGAAGCATTCCATGGAAATACAGGTGACTGTATATGTAGATGATCTTGTTAAGGACAGCCCTGTGAAAGTGGCTTTGACTTCATACTTTACACTGGTGGCCATTGACAAAGATGGGCGTCCAACACCTGTACCACCTCTCGAAGTAGTGACGGAAGAAGACAAGCGGTTATATGAGGAGGGAAAAGCCCGTTATTTGGCGTACAAAGCCAAACGAAAAAAGAAGCAACAAGACGAATAGAGACATTTTAGATTGGTAATCTTGAACAACCCAGACACCTAGAGCATAGGAGGTGTTTGCATGATAAAAAATGGTATCATCATCTACCAAGAAATGATGGGAATTCCTGTGGAGACAGATTTGATCGAACCTATCGGGAAAAGAAACGTCCGTACTCTTAAACCGATGACTCCAAAAGGCATTACCTTGCATAACACAGGCAATCTAGACAAAACAGCAGGTGCCCGCCAACACGGTGATTATTTGCAAAAACTGGAAGAAGCGGATGAGGTGTATAAGAGCTGGCATATCACAGTCAGTCATGACAGAATAGTCCAACATCTGCCTTTGACAGAGCAAGCGTACCATGCGGGTGACGGTGATAAGGGCTTTGGCAATGCCAGCACCATCGCTATAGAAATCACAGAAAATGCTGCTTATCATTTGGCAGAGAGCAATGGCATTTATTTAGTAGTGGCCCTGATGTGTCACTATGGTTTTGATAAGGCTCAAGTCCAACCTCACAGACGTTACAGCAGAGAAAGAAAACTGTGTCCCAGTCGAATCTTGCACAGCCAGAAAACATGGGAGACAGATTGGGAGCAATTTATGGATGAAAAGATTTTGCCTTTGCTGAAAGACAACAAAGATGAAACTTTTATGGATTTGGGCGCAGTTCCTGATTGGGGGAAAGCAACAGTAGAAAAACTGGTGAACAAAGGATATTTAAAAGGAAAAGGAGAAACCCTGGAGTTATCAGAGGATATGGTCAGACTCTTGGTGATTCATGACAGAGCTGGTCTGTATGAATGATTGAAAATGGAACGAGAAGCCGAAAGAATGAGGTGAATCAACATGTATTTTGAGTATGGGCAAGAAGTGATGGATTACTTGACGGAAAGAGATCCTGTGTTGGGGGAGGCCATCAGAGAAATTGGGCCTATCCAACGAAAAGTGATGCCAGATTTATTCAAAGGGTTGGTCAGAAACATTATCGGACAGCAAATCGCAAGCAAAGCTGCGGCTACTGTTTGGGATAGATTCCAAAACCATGTGGAAGAAGTCATACCTGAAAAAGTGGCAAAGTTGGAGTTGGAAGAGATTCAGCAATTAGGTATGTCTATGAGAAAAGCCACCTATATTCACGGAATAGCCAAAGAGATAGACCGAGGCGAATTGGACTTGAAAGAACTTTCAAAACTACCAGACGAAGCAGTAGTGAAAGCGCTTCAATCGTTGCCTGGCATCGGCATTTGGACAGCTGAAATGTTGATGATTTTCTCCATGCAACGATTAGATGTATTGAGTTGGGGAGATTTGGGCATTAAAAGAGGCATGATGCGGTTGTATGGTCTTGAAACATTGGATCGAAAAACGTTCGAGTTTTATCGGAGCCTCTATTCCCCCTATGGCAGTGTGGCCGCTTTGTACCTATGGGAGTTGTCAGCCGATTAGTGCTCGTATTCAAATTCCGGTACCGATAGTAGCATTTACCCATTTAGGAAAGTGGATGATGTGAACAAAAAGGAAAAACAAAGACCATTTTAGGAGGACTTTATGGAAAAGATACCGTTAATCATTGATTGTGATCCAGGAGTAGATGATGCGTATGCCATTATTCTAGCCAACCATATACAACGCCTAGATGTTTTGGCTGTCACCACAGTATCCGGAAATGTGGACATTGAGTTAACCACAAAAAATGCATTGATGTTGACAGATTTTCTTGGGATGACTTGTGTTGTCGCAAAAGGGGAGGAAAGACCTCTGGTGAAGGAAAACAAAATGGCTTACAGCACCCATGGATCCGATGGGATAGGAGGCGCAACATCTCTTTTTCCACCGCAATCAGCTAAGAAATTGGATCAAGACAGGGCATTGAAAGTTTTGAAAGACACATTGATGAACGCACCTCAAAAAGTGGCGATTGCTGCCATCGGTCCTCTAACCAACATCGCATTATTGTTGAAAGTTTATCCGGAAGTAAAAGAAAAAATCAAAGTGATCAGTATTATGGGCGGCGCGATCAATCACGGCAACGTGACCCCTTGCTCAGAGTTCAATTTCCATGTGGATCCAGAAGCCGCAAGCATTGTTTTAAATAGTGGTGTTCCCATTATTCTGTCGGGCATTCACTTGACCATAAAGGCTACTTTGACAGAGTCTGACATAAAAATCATTCAAAATTCGGGGACAAAATTATCTAAAATAGTTGTTCAAATGATAGGAGCATACACTTCTAAAGATACCGCTTTTCATGATCCTTGTGCCATTTTGGCCTTGTCTCATCCAGAATTGTTTAAAGGAGAAGATTTGCATGTCCAAGTTGACACGAGAGAGGGTATTACAAGAGGCATGAGTTATGCTGAATATCGACGAAAGCATCAAAAAAAGTCCAATTGTCACGTGCTCAATGAGATAGACTTAGAAGCTTTTAGAAAAATGATGGTCGGCTGTTTTTCATGACATATTTATCCAATTAAAAATTAAAGCAAGCAGGAGCTAAAAGACTCCTGCTTGCTTTAGGGATTCTTCTAGATAGGCATGGGTTTAATATTTCTATCTATGATTAAAGAAGCCTCTGTAATTGCAATTATTTCTTCAACAGTGACACCTGGTGCTATTTCTTTTAGAACTAAACCATCTGGTGTAACTTCGATGAATGCTTTTTCTGTCACGATATAATCAACGACTTCTTTCCCAGTGAGAGGGAAAGTGCATTCTTTAAGTATTTTTGACTTGCCATCTCGTGAAGTGTGTTCTGTTGCAACAATAACTTTTTTTGCTCCCGTAACTAGATCCATTGCACCGCCCATTCCCGCTAACTTTCCGCCAGGAACGATCCAATTTGCCAGATTTCCTTTTTCATCAACTTGTAAAGCACCTAATACAGTGTAATCTAAGTGCCCGCCTCTTATTAGGCCAAATGAAACTGTACTATCGAACGTGCAACCGCCTGGTAACATAGTACAAAATAGCTTGCTAGCATCTACAAAATAAGGATCTGCTTGACCTTCTTTTGCGGGTGGACCACCTCCGATGATACCATTTTCGGCTTGAAGCCATACTTCAACATTTTCCGGAAGAAAATTGGGTACCAATCCTGGAATTCCAACACCTAGATTAACCAATTGATTATCTTTAAACTCTTGAGCAACTCTTTTTGCAATAATTTCTTTAGGACTAAGCTTTTTCATTTATGCCACCTCCCCTTGTACTAATATATCCACAAGTGTTCCAGGAACCATAATAGAATCTGGATCAATTTCTCCAAGCTCTTTAATGGGGGTAGCAACAGATGCTATAACCAGATCACTAGCAAAGCACATGACGTCGTTAAAATTTCGTTGTGTTCCTCTGAAAACCAAATTTCCGTTTTTGTCAGCTGCGTAAGCTTCAACAATTGTAACATTGCCTCTTATGGGGGTGTGGTAAAGCATGTCTTTTCCATTTAGATGGACTCTTTCGCCAATTTTTTTTTCTTCAATCATTGTATCTAGACCTGTAAGTGTAAGAATTCCTTCTAATCCATACCCGCCAGCTCGAATTCGCTCTACGAGTGTTCCTTGAGGATTCAACTCAAGTTCTAGTTGACCACTTTCAACCAACTCTGGAACTAAGGGTGTTAAACCACACCATGACACCATCAATTTTTTAACTCTATTATCATAAATCAGTTTTCCAATACCTTCATTTGGTGTTCCGCCGTCATTGGACACTATTGTAAGATCTTTAATATTTTGACGAATTATTTCATCGACAATATTGTCTGGTGTACCTACAGAGTAAAAACCTCCTGCTAATATTGTATCTCCACTCTTGATTTGTGATACAGCTTCTCTTAAAGTCATAATTTTATTCATAACTACATCCTTTCTTAATTTAAGGTAAAAACATAATGCCTAAACCAAATACAATTCCTGACAAAATAAAGACTAAAACTAAATAACCCATGATGTCTCTAGCGCGAAGGTTTGCAATAGCAAGCAAAGGTAACGCCCAGAATGGTTGGAGCATATTTGTCCATTGATCTCCCCATGCGACAGCCATAGCTGTTCTAGCAAGATCTGCATCCATCATCTTGGCGGCTTCAATCATAATTGGTCCCTGTACCGACCATTGGCTTCCGCCAGAAGGAATAAAGAAATTTGTAATTCCTGCACTGATGAATGTCCACAATGGGAAAGTTGTTGTTGTAGAGATTGATACAAAACCATTTGCTATTTTTGTTGCTAATCCAGTTTGAATCATCATAGCCATAATTCCTGCATACAATGGGAACTGCATTGCTAATGGGCCTAAAGATTTTCCGCCTTCTATACAATTGTCAATAAATCTTCTAGGGGTATCAGTTAAGAGAATTGCAAGTATGAAAAACAACATATTTGTGATATTAATTGTAAGACTTCCACCGCCCACGAAGTGTCTGGAAAGAAATATAATGCCGACAATTCCAACTACAATGTTTATTATGCGAGCATTTTCAATTTTTTCTCCAGGAGTCAATTGACTTTTATCAAGATTAACAGATTTTGAATCGTCACCAAATATTGATGGGTCAACTTCGACTATTTCATCAACACTTGAATCGGGAGCCAGCCTTGTAAGTAAAAGAGGGACCAATATAAATGCAAGCAAGCCAGCGACTATAAGGTTATAAGGGGCTAACATTGTTTGGCTTACAGGTATTAAACCACCTATGATATCTTCCATGAAATTTCCAGGTGTAGCAATAAGCAAAGAGACACTTCCTGTCAATCCTTGTTGGAAGGTTAAAAAGCCTGAGTATCCAGCTGCAACGAGTAGCGGATAATGACACCCTTTAACGCGTTTTGAAAGTTCCCTTGCCATGAAGGCACCAACAATTAATCCCGTTGACCAGCATAGCAAAGAGAATAATCCTGCAACAAATGAAGCCATGAAATAAGCATGCGTTGGCTTCTTTGCCTTATTACAAAACCAGTCCAAAACCTTCTCGATAGCTGGAGTTTTGGCAAATGCGGTACCAAAAACAATAATGGTACACATTTGCATAGTAAATGCTAATAAACCCCATAATCCATTCCCCCAAATACTAATTAGGTTAAACGGAGTCGCATCAGTAAAAACAAGTGAAACAATAAAAACTATAGCAGTTAGAATGACTGCAAACAGGTAAGGATCAGGCATGTATTTCTCTGTAACACCAACAAAAAAACGAGCGATCTTTTTCAACATAGTTTAATCCTCCAGATTTAATTAGATTTCAATATAAACAGCATCGCCTTGTGCCATTCCGCTGCATATCGCGCATATACCATTTTTCTTTTTAGAACGCTTCAATTCATAAATTAAAGTCATTAGGATTCTTGCTCCAGAAGCACCTATTGGATGTCCGACGGCCACTGCAGAACCATTTACATTCACTTTGTTTTCTAGAGTGTGTTCATCAAGACCAAGTACTTTTGCACTTACTAATGGCACCGCAGCAAAGGCTTCATTAATTTCAAACAAATCAATGTCATCATGAGTCTTATTGATTTTTTTGAATAGTTTTTGTATAGCTAAACCTGGTACAGTTGCAATGTACTTAGATTCTCTTGATACTTGAGCATAACCCTTTATTGTTGCTAGAGGCTCAAGTCCAAGTTCTTCGGCTTTATCTTTTGACATAATAACAACTGCCGCTGCGCCATCATTTACTCCAGGGGCATTTCCAGCAGTAACACTACCCGTTTTAGTAAAAACTGGAGGCAATTTACCTAAGCTTTCTAAAGTGGTGTTCGGTCTTGGAAATTCATCTTTTTCAATCATGGTAGTTTTGTCTTTGATTTTAACAGGTACAGGAACAATTTCATCTGAAAATTTACCTTCGCTCTCTGCATGATTCCATCGCATTTGACTCCTGTAAGCCCATTTATCTTGTTGATCCCTGGAAACTTCGTACTCCTCAGCAACCTGACCTCCAATTACAGCCATATGAACATCGTTATCAGGACACCATAAACCGTCTTGAATCATTGCATCTACAGAAACCTGATTGCCCATTTTGGCTCCCCATCTCTCTGTGTAGGACAAAAATGGAATATTCGACATGCTCTCCATGCCACCTGCAACGATCACATCGGCATCACCAGCCTTTATGATTTGTGCACCAAGAGTCACAGCCTTTAAAGCAGAACCACATACTTTGTTGATTGTTACGACAGGGACATGATGGGGGATTCCACCTTTAACAGATGCTTGACGTCCTGGAATTTGACCTGCGCCAGCTGGAACAACAATTCCCATAATCACCTCGTCAACTTGAGACCCCTGAATCTTTGCCCTTGAGAGGGCTTCACTAATTGCGATACCACCTAAATCAGTGGCTTGTAAATTCTTCAATGAACCACCAAATTTTCCAAATGGAGTTCTTGTGGCGCTAACAATAACAACTTCTCTCATTTACTATACCTCCTTTGATACAAGTAATATTTGCAAACAGCATGCCAATTTTAAAGCCCTTCAATTTGAAGGGCTCGGAGTAAGTGAGAAAGATTTCCACGAGAGAGTTAGTCAAAATTGACCATAAAACGAGGAAAATATAGTCACTATTGACTAACGAGACAAAATAACCGCAAAAAAATCGGTTTAGAAAAGACCAATCAAGCAAGAAAACGCTTGCAATTGGAGGGCAGATAGTGTAATAATAAGTCGATGGTCAAAAGTGACTAAATCTTAGGAGGAGCTTTGTTATGGATCTTGGGAAGATGATTTCTGGGAAAAATTTTTACATGGGGCTAGTTAATAAAGACTTTCGTCTTGTCTTTATGAATGATCAGTTCCGCAATCTTTTTTTAGGTAAAAGCAAGAATGATGTCGAGGAAATACTAAAAAAACTAATTGTGGAACGTGTCGACTCAGACAAAATGAAAAAAGCGAGCTTTTTGCCCATCAATAATGCTTATTATAACATTATTGAAATGAGTTTAGTAGAAAACAAAATGTACGTATTTGTAGCGATAGATTATTCAGATGCGTATACGTTGAAAAATTTGGTATCGGATTTAGAAGAAGAAATAGAATTCAACACAGCAGTCATGGACAGTTTACAAGATGGTATTTTTATTACAGATGAAAAAGGTATAGTACTGTACATAAACAAAAATTTTCTCCAATTATCAGGACTAAGCAAGGATGATGTTATCGGGAAAGATGTTTTCTATCTACTTGACAATAAAATTGTACCGAATTCATGTTGTGCTAAAGTGATCGAAAGCAATATGCCTGCTTCAACGATTAACAAGTATTATACGGGCAAAGAGTGCTTAGTCTCTGGAAACCCAATTTTCAACAGACAAGGACAATTGAAGAGAGTGGTTTCTGTTATAAGGGATCTTTCGGAGCTTCAAAAATTGAAGCAAGAACTTGAGAAAACAACGTCTTTATCTAAAATTTACAAACAAAGAATTAATGAGTTAGAGACAGAAAAGCCATCAAGGTTTGTAAGTAATAATAAGGATATGCAGAAAATCGATGATATGGTAACAAGTATAGCTAATATTGATAGCACAATTCTAATAATCGGAGAAACAGGCGTGGGTAAAGATTTCTTGGCAAAAAAAATTCATAATGCAAGTAATAGGAGCAAAGAAGGACCATTCTTGAAGATCAATTGCAGCGCTATTCCTGAGAACCTGTTAGAATCAGAATTATTTGGATACGAAAAAGGTGCATTTACAGGAGCAAATAAAAGTGGCAAACTAGGACTGTTCGAACTTGCAAACGAAGGGACGCTCTTTTTAGATGAAATAGGAGATATGCCATATAACCTGCAATCAAAACTTTTGACGGTCCTGCAAGACAAGGAAATATACAGATTAGGTGGTAATTTACCGATCAAGATTAATTCAAGAATCATTGCTGCAACAAATGCAAATCTAGAAGATTTAATAAACAAAAAAAAGTTTAGAATTGATCTATACTATCGTTTAAATGTCATAAAAATGACCATACCACCATTAAGACAAAGAAAAGAAGACATTATTTCTCTTTCAGACCACTTCTTGTTCAGCTTAAATGAAAAGCATAAAAAGAATAAAATCTTTACATCTGATCTCTATCAAGCCTTGCTAGCCTATTCGTGGCCTGGAAATATAAGAGAGCTTCAAAATACAATAGAAAGACTGGTTATAATGACAAAAGAAGATCAAATAGGAAGTGAGATGTTTAATTACTACATATTGGACTCAAATGATCTGTCAAAAAATCCTCTCGAAGAAGTTCAGAAGGGTGTGTTAAAAGAAGGAACGTTAAGGGAAAGGCTTGAAAGTTTCGAAAAACAGATTTTGGAAGACGCACTAAGGGAGTGTGGAACACTAAATAGTACGGCAAATTTCTTGGACATTACAATGTCTACATTGGTGAGAAGAAAAAGAAAATATGGAATATGATTTTCATGACATATGCTTTCGACTCCATGTCCAAATAAACAAGAAACCAACAGAAGCCAATAAGAAAAACAGAAAAGGATGAGGAGCAGCAAAAGGCAAAAACTTTTTGCTGGCACCTACAACTAGTCCTACAAATACCCAAGACAAGGTTTCTCGATAACGCCGATAAACACGGTCAAGAATATTGGAGAAACCAACAATGCCGATCAAAGAACCCATCAGATAAACACCCAATGTAGACCATTCCAAGTTGGCCAATGCTAATAAAATGGGATAGTAAACGTTCATGATGACCAAAATTGGCCCTCCAGGGACACCTGGAAGAATCATGGCCACACTAGCCAAAGCACCGGCAAACATCAATTTGAGATAACTGGGGGTAGTTGCTTCCAATAAAGGTGTTTCGTTTAAGCCCACCAATAGAAAGCCAACCACCAGCCCAATACCCAAACCCACCAAGCGTTTGAGATTGGGCTGGTGATGCTCTCCAAGAATAGTTCGGATGGAACCATAAATGCATCCAAAAACAAATCCAATTAACAAAGAAGCATAAGAGTCAAGCAAATGCGTGACAATTCGACTGGTTACTAAAATTCCAAGGCCGGCACCAAAGGCAAAAGTCACCCAGCGAAAAATTTTGAAACGCGACAAGTCATGAATCAAGGTCTCGTATAAACCCAACACCAACAAAGCAGTTCCTCCACTCACGGGTGTAAGAATCACTAAGCCTACAATAAAGCCTTTAACTAATTTCTCGATTTCTCCAAACACAATCTTCTGATTCACCCACATGTTTGATCACACTCCATCTAGTCATAGCCAGAAATACCTATCTCCATTCCATTATAGGTGGCAAATCGAAAATAGTCAAAATGGTTGATGTGAAAAATTAGTCAGCTGTGATTGATAATCCAAGAAAAACATAGTAGAATAACAGAGTTAAAAGTGAAAAATATGGGAGGTTACCATGGAACAAAATGTTAGGGAAAGCTGGGGATCTAGAATCGGTTTTCTCATGGCAGCGGCGGGATCTGCAATTGGACTAGGTAATATATGGCGTTTCCCTTATGTGGCTGGAGATAATGGCGGAGGCGCATTTTTAATCATTTATCTGGGCTGTGTGTTTCTTATCATGCTGAATGTGATGATGGCAGAATTGGCCTTAGGTAGAAAAAGTCAGATTAGTGCGGTGGGTGCTTACAAACGTGTAAGTAGAAGATGGACTTTTGTTGGTGTGATGGGCGTACTAAGTGGTTTTTTGATTATGGGATTCTATCCAGTGGTGGGCGGATGGGCTACAGCTTATATTTTCAAGTCATTTACTGGACTTTTGGTGGATCCAGCTGCAATAGCTGGACATTTTGAGGTTTTTATTGAGAATCCCGTTGAACCACTGCTTTGGATGCTGTTATTTTTAGTGGTCAATGTTTTGATCGTCGTAAAAGGAATCAAAGCTGGAATTGAAGTAGCCGGCAAAATTCTAATGCCCTTATTATTCGTTTTACTGATTGTGATTTCTATCAAAAGCATGACTTTGGAAGGTGCTGGTGCGGGATTATCCTTTCTTTTCAAACCAGATTGGGACGCGGTATCTGGACAAACCTTTCTGGCGGCCATAGGCCAAGCTTTTTTCTCGTTAAGTCTGGGGATGGGTTGTATGGTGACTTATGGAAGCTACTTAAATAAAGGAGATCGTCTGCCTCAAAATGCATTTATGATTGTCACGATGGATACCATTGTGGCTATATTGGCTGGATTGGCTTTGTTTCCGGCGTTGTTTGCCTTTGGAATGAAGCCCACGGAGGGACCAGGATTGGTGTTTTCTGTGGCCCCTGCCATTTTTGCAGCCATGGGAAACATTGGCATTGTGCTGTCAGGACTGTTTTTTGTCGCATTGGCTATAGCGGCACTGACATCGTCGGTATCGCTATTGGAAGTGGTGGTTGCCTATATGATTGATGAGCGAGGATTGAAACGAAAAACAGCAGTGGTTTTCTCTGCAAGCATTATGGGAATCATGTGCATAGCGTCGTCCTTATCTTTGGGTATTTGGTCGCATGTGAAGGTTTTAGGAGTAGGCGCCTTTGATATGTTCGATTTTTTAACGGACAAAGTGTTTTTGGCTATTGGCGGATTCTTCACAGCCATTATGGTGGGGTGGTTCATGGATAAAAAAGCTTTAAAAGAAGAATTGAACAACCAAGGAGAGACGCCATTTAAACTGTTTGAAGGTTGGTATTTTTTGATCAAATACGTCATTCCTTTTGCCATCGGCGCGGTAGCTATAACAGGAATTCGATCGGTAGAAGAAACAGGCGTGGTGGTGTTAGGTATGGGTATCATTGCATTATTGGCCTTCATTTCAAAGAAACTGTAACAAAAAACAAAAGGGACGGTTCTTTTTGTTTTTTGTTAGTCAAGAAAACAGACTGGCTTTGTGCAAGAAAAATAGGGAGGGATCATGAAGATCAGAACAGATATTGGGGAAAAAATGCAACGATTAACAGATGGAAGACAAGAGTTGCTAAAGCAAGTGAGCCAAAGAGTTTGGAAACTTGCTGAAGTCAGCAGGCATGAGTTCGAGTCGGCGCAGTTTTTGGTCAATCAGCTGAAATCATTGGGCTTTGACGTGGTTCAAGGTGTAGGTGGTTACCCCACCAGTTTTATTGGAGAATGGAACAATGGAGCAAAAGGACCAGTGGTGGGTTTGTTGTGTGAGTACGATGCCTTGCCGGGATTGTCTTCGGAAGAAGAAGGCAAACCAGGTCATGGATGTGGGCACAATCTGTTTGCAGGCGCCGCGATTACGACTGGAGATATTTTGAAAGCCTATATGGAAGAAGAAGGTATTCCGGGGACCATTAAAGTATTTGGAACACCGTCAGAAGAAAGCTATGGAAGCAAGCCTTTCTTAGTGAAGCAAGGATTCTTTGATGGAGTTGACTTTTTTATTGGGTTTCACCCATTAGAGTTCAATGGAGTTTTATATGCCACCCATAATGCTATGGTCACAAAAAAATATAGGTTTCACGGGAAAACTTCTCATGCCGGGGCAGAACCAGAGTTAGGAATCAGCGCATTGGATGCGGTAGAAATTATGAATGTGGCAGTGAATTATTTGCGAGAACATGTCACCCAAGATGCACGAATTCATTACATTATTACCCATGGTGGGGATGCCCCAAATATCGTGCCTGGATATGCAGAAAGCTTGTACGTGGCACGAGCTCAAGACTTGTCCAATCTAAGAAGCATTACTGAAAAAATCGACAATTGTGCCAAAGGGGCTGCTTTGGCGACGGGAGCCACTTGCGATATAGAGATTGTTGAATCTTTCGCCAACACAGTTTTGAATCGACCCTATTGTGAATTAGGGCATCAATATATCCAATACTTTGGAGCGCCTCCTTATACAGAGTCGGATCAACAATCAGTGGCGGAATTTGGGAAAAAAGAAGGCTTGTTGACAAAGATAGAGTCTTTGCCAGAAACGCAAGGCGCTTATGGGGCATCCACAGATGAAGGCGATGTGTCATGGGTAGGGCCTTGGGCAAGAATTTGCATGGCGGTGTTGGCGGACGGAACACCAGGACATTCTGTTGAAGTGACGCAGCAATCAAATATGTCATTTGCTTTCAAAGGCATGTTGCATAATGTGAAAGTATGGGCATCCACGTTAGGACATCTGATGACAGTTGAAGAAGATTTGAGAAGAGTCAAAGATTATCACCAGGAAGCGATGAAAAACCGTCAATACGATCGGTCTTTTAACGCCATTCCCGATCCCAAATTCTTTCCAAATTCCCCAGGCTTTGAGATCATAGCCTTTGATAGGATACAAGTTGAAGTTAAAAAGAATCCGTTTCTTAGAGAACAACAGAAAGGACAAATCTATTTCACCCAAAAGGGAAACAGAATAGGTGAGAAAAACTTAGAACAACAGGACGAGACCATCTCAGTAGTGTTGAAAAAGGAAATAGAGGAAAAACAGCCTATTTATATTTATTATCAAAATCAAACCGATCAACAGGAAACCTTTTTGGGATATTTGCATAAATAAGATAAAAGACAAAAAACAAAAGGAACCGTCCCTTTTGTTTTTTGTTAGACGATTGTCTTGAGCATTTCTGAGATCTCTAGGCAATAGGGCGACAGTTTGTTGCCTTTTAGATAGACCCCTGAAAACTCGATGCTCAAGGGGGAAACGCCCACATCGAAAAAGACAACATGTTCGATGTCGCTTGCGAATGACAAATAGTTTTCTGGACAAAACCCCACGCCGTAGTTGTAATTCACTAAATTCAACATGGTCATTACCTTACTGACCCTGAACACATTCAACGGGGCCATGCTATGTTCATCCAACATTTTTCGACTGTAAGTGTAGAGGCTCTGGTTCTCGTTTAGGAGTATGAATCGTTCATCTTTGAAATGTTTCAAATCAATCCAAGGATGTTTGCGGCCCTTTACGGTGATTCCTTCACTGATTAAAGGGTTGTTTTTGTGAACAGCAAACAGTAGTTGGTCATGTCGAATGGGAATGTAGGACAGATCCTTGTTTCTTGAAGGACAGTTGCAAAACAAAATATCAATCTGTCCGTTGTACAACATGTCTGTCATATGCCGATAGTTGGCTTCATGCCAGATCAGGTCGATATGGGGATGAGCATCGGTGAACATTTTGATTAATTTAGGAGACAGGTGATTGGAACGCAAATCTTGCATGCCCACTTTTAGGCGTTCTTTGTAATCCCTAAGAAAACTGGACAATTCCATGTCAAAGGTGTTTTTTAGATCGATCATTTGTCTAGCCTTCTCCACATAAAGCTCACCAATGTAGGTGAGGACAAAGCGTTTCCCTGTTCGATCGAATAGTTTGGTTCCTAAGGATTTTTCCAGATTGCTGATGTACAGGCTAAGTGCCGGCTGAGAAATGTAGAGTTCTTTTGCGGCCTGGGTCAAGTTGCCTGTTTCTGCCAAAGTACACACATAACGTTGCTCTTTTAAATTCATTTGGTCACCTCGCATATATTAACAAGAACATGAATAATACAAGTCCAATATATCAAAGATAACACGCAATATCAATATATGAAAAACAAAATAATACATGATATTCATAAGATAAAATTAATGAACAAGATTCTCATTTAAATGAAGAATAAGCCAATAGATTGCAATAACCATTCAAAACAACGTTTTCATATTTCTCGAAATCCTTATAAAGCACTATAAGTATACGTTAATATTTTCATAACATATTTAAAATTAACAAACACTAGATATATTGATATGATAGAAGCCAAGATGAGGATTCATCCAAAGAAACTCAACTAGGAGGATAAATGAAACAACAAATACTTGACTTCATTGATCAAAACTCAGCTGATTTGAATCAGCTCTCAGAAACTATTTTCAACAATCCGGAATTGAAATTTAACGAATACTTCGCAGTTGAGGCTTTAACGAACTGGTTGAATGAAAACGACTTTTGCGTAGAAAAGAATGTATTTGGCCTAGAGACCGCTTTTCGAGCTGTTTTCCAAAACGGCGAAGGAGGACCCTCTATTGGGCTATTATGTGAGTATGATGCATTGGAAGTAGGTCATGCCTGCGGGCATCATATGCAAGGGCCGATCATGTTTTTGGCGGCAAAAGCCTTGAAAGCCCTTTACCATGACAAGCCATACAAGCTGGTGATTTATGGAACTCCCGCAGAAGAAGGTGGACAGGGAAAAAGAATCATGTTGGAACATGGGGGATTTAAAGATATTGACATCGCTTTGATGAACCATGCGGCTTCTAACACAACCGTTGACATTAAATCTTTGGCAGGTGCCAAATTGCAATTTGAGTTTGAAGGCAAGGCAGCACATGAGGCTTTGTTTCCTGAATTGTCTAGAAGTGCCTTTGATGGTATGCTGTTGGCTTTTCAAGGGATTGAATTTTTGAGAGGCCATGTAAAGGATGATGTAAAATTCAAATACTTCATTGATGAGGATAAAGGGAAAGTGAAAAATGATGACACGACAACAGCGTGCTGCCATGTGAACATCCGTACCTACCATGAAGACGATGTAGAAGAATTGATGGATAGAATGATCGCCGTGTTTGAAGGGGCGGCTCTGATGACTGGGACAAAGGTAAAATCGGAGAAAGCTTCAAGGATGAAAAGCAAACTGCCCTCTTTGTCCTTGAACAAAATTATGATGGAAAACGCAGAAAAATTGAAGGCACCTGAAATCATACCCTTCCGCAAAAAGACAGGCAGCACAGATTTTGGTTTTGTTACCCATATATTGCCTGGCGCGGTAATTCGATATCCACTAGCTCCAGAAGGGATAAGCACTCATTCCACAGAATTTTTGGATTATTGTACAGGAGAACATGCCCATAACATGATCCGTTTGGCAGCCAAAATTTTAGCATGGTCCATGTTGGATATCATTGAAAATGGAACAACGCTTCAAAAAGTACAACAGGAGTTTTATGGCAGGAAACAGTCAAAACAGACTGAATTCGAACTGCTCTAAATAAAAAGGAGGGAACCATGAGAAAATTATTAAGTAGGGGAATAGCATTGATGCTAGTAATGGTGATGGTGTTGGCATTGGCAGCATGTGGTGGTGGAAATGATACGCCTGATCAGGGGAACCAACCATCAAACAACACACCAAGTCCAGGTGGGTCTGATTCCACAGAACCTGATGGTGAAAAAGTGTCATCTAAAGACACCATGATTGTAGCCATCGATAGAGAACCAGCCTCTATGGATCCAGCAGGCAACACAGTATCCATGAAACGTTTGATGGAAAATGCGATCTATGACACATTGCTTAAATTTGACAGTGAGTTGACACCCACAGCTGCCTTGGCTGAAAGCTGGGAACAGTTGGATGATCTAACTTGGCAGTTTAATTTGAGAGAAGGCGTGTTGTTCCACAATGGAGAAGAAATGAAAGCCAGTGATGTGGTGTATTCCTTTAAACGATTGGAAGACCATGCGACTTCAGCTCCTAATGTGGCAAAGCTTGATTTGGACGCTTTGGAGGCCAAAGATGATTATACGGTTATCTTGAAAACAACAGAGCCTTATGCTTTCTTGGAAGCGTTGCTGTGTAACCAAGGAATGAGTATTGTCAATGAAAATGTGGTATCAGCTGCAGGAGAGAATTATGGCAGAGAACCAATTGGAACAGGTCCTTTCAAATTCGTATCTTGGGCAGCTGGTGACAATATTGTCATCGAAAGAAACGATGATTATTGGGGAGATGTGGCTTTATTGAAGACCATCACATTCAGAATCATCACAGAAGCAGCTAGTCGAACCATTGATTTGGAAAGTGGTGGTGTGGACATGAACCTATTGGTTTCGGCAACAGATGCAGATCGTATAGACAGTAGCCCAGACACACAACTTTTTAGAAATACCACAACAAACATTCGTTATATCGCTTTTAATACACAAAAAGACGTATTCAAAGACAAATTAGTTCGACAGGCATTCTATCATGCGACAGATGTCGATATCATCAGAGAAGTTGTTTACACTAGCAACTATTCGGCACCGGCCATCTCACCTGTTGGCCCAGGACTACCAGGCAGAAACGAGAATTTGGAACCTTATACCTATGACATCGAAAAAGCAAAACAATTATTGGCAGATGCAGGTTATCCTAATGGCGTAGAAGTTGAGTTCATGTATCTAGCTAACTCTCAAAACAATATGTTGGCAGAAATGTTAATGGATATGTGGAAAGACGCTGGGATTACATTGGTACTAAAACCAACAGAATCCGCTACGTTAACGTCAGCATTGAATGCTGGGGAGCATGAAATGTGTTCGGCTGGAACAAGTTTTCAATTAGTAGACCCAGGCGATGGACTGTACCGATTTTTCCATACAGACAATATGAATGCCAGTACCTCTCGGTCAAAACTGTCCAATCCAGATATAGATGCTTTGTTGGATCAGATTATCGTCACTACAGATGCTGAGAAGAGAAATCAAATGGTGAAAGACGTACAAGTCTTGATCCATGAAGAGGCGCCATTTATCTATTTGGCACATCCAATGGGATTGGTCGGAGCAAGCTCTAACTTGAGAGGATTCAACACAGTTGTAACTTCAATGTACGATTTCAACTATGTCTATTTTGTAGAATAAGCAAAGGCTTTTAAGATGCGGGACAGAGATGATTTTGTCCCGCAAGCTTAATGGAATGAAAAAGAAAAAAATGAGGTGCGGTGGATGACAAAATATATATTGCGTCGGATATTAATGATGATTCCCGTAATGATGGGCGTAACCCTTGTTGTTTTTACGTTGCTGTACATTACACCGGGTGATCCTGTAGATGCGTTGTTGGGGGACGAAGCGACTCCTGAAGCCGCTGAACAGCTACGTGAAGAATTGGGGTTAAATGGGGGTTATTTCACACGGTATTTTACTTATGTTGGAAACTTATTAAAAGGGGATTTAGGAATTTGCTATTCAACCAAACAACCGGTTATGGACAGAATTGCCAGCGCTTTTCCCAATACCATGAAGTTGGCAGGGTTGTCGCTAGCCATAGCGGTTATCACGGGTATGCTGATGGGAACCATATCTGCGATAAAACAAAACTCGATTTTTGACCATGTGGCGATGTTCTTTGCCATGGTGGGGAATGCCATGCCAAATTTCTGGCAAGGTTTATTGTTAATGTTGGTTTTTGCCTTAAATTGGAGATTACTTCCTGCTTCTGGCTTCACGACTTGGCGTCATATGATTTTACCAGCCATTACCATGGGAACCAGTTCGGCTGCTGCACTAGCACGTATGACGCGATCAAGCATGTTGGAAGTCATTCGCCAGGATTATATAGATACCGCACGGGCGAAAGGACAGAGCGAACTAAGGGTCACCATTGACCATGCATTAAAGAACGCTTTGATACCCGTTGTAACCACCATTGGGATGCAATTAGGGCGTCAACTGGGTGGTGCTGTGTTGACAGAATCCATCTTTGCGGTGCCGGGATTGGGAAGATTGATGGTTGATGCCATTCGAGCCAGAAACTATCCCGTTGTTCAAAGCGGCGTTCTTGTGATTGCATTGGTGTTTAGTGTCGTTAATTTGCTAGTAGATATTCTGTATGCGTATATAGATCCTCGAATTGGTGCACGGTATGAGTAAACGAAAACGAGTAAAGGAGAGTATGACGATAATCATCTAATCATACAAGGAATGATATGAGTGTTATAGAAGTTAAACCTGAATTAGATATGAGCGATGTGAAACGTAGAAGCCAACTTCAAGAAATATGGCGGCGTTTCAAAAAGAACAAGCGAGCATTGGTCGGATTGGTGATGTTGGTGATTTTGATTATCGCTGCTTTGTTTGCTCCGGTCCTTACGCCTTACGATCCTTTAGAACCCAATTATGCCAACAGACTTCAATCTCCCAATGGAAGTCATTGGTTTGGTACTGATGAGTTAGGAAGGGATATTCTTACGCGCGTTTTGTACGGGACCAGGATCTCTCTGACAGTGGGATTGATAGCGGTTACCATCTCTTGTATTGCAGGCTGTGTGCTTGGTTCAATCGCGGGATATTATGGTGGAAAAATCGACAATGTAATTATGCGTTTCATTGATGTCATCATGGCCATACCTGCTATCTTGCTTAATATTTCAATTGTGGCGGCTTTGGGTACAGGATTAGAAAATGTGATGATTGCCATAGGGATATCCAGTATTCCAGGCTATTGTCGAATCATGCGAGCCTCTATCCTATCTTTGAGCGGTCAAGAATTTATTGAAGCATCAAAGGCTGCAGGAGCAAAGGATTTGCACATTATTGTGACGCATATTTGGCCCAATTCTCTTGCGCCCATCATCATACAAGCAACTCTTAGAATAGGGGGAGCGATTCTAGCTTGTGCCAGTATGAGCTTTATTGGATTGGGGATTGTACCACCCACACCGGAATGGGGAGCTATGTTGTCAACAGGACGAGATTTCTTGAGAGATGCCCCACATTTAACGGCTTTTCCTGGTATGGCCATCATGTTTTCTGTATTGGCCATGAACTTGATGGGTGACGGTCTAAGAGATGCACTCGATCCAAAACTGAAAGATTAAGGAGAAAGACCATGAGTGATAAGAAAAAAATTCTTGAAATCAATGATCTGACCATTCACTACATGACAATCGACGGGACGGTTCGTGCTGTAGAGGATTTAAATCTTTCTCTAAATGTAGGGGAGACGTTGGGTCTGGTTGGAGAAACTGGAGCTGGAAAGACGACTTCAGTCAAGGCGATCATGCAATTGCTGCCTCATCCACCAGCAAAAGTGCTTTCTGGAGAGATATTGTTCAAAGGGGAAGACATTTTAAAAAAGACGAAAAGAGAAATGAGGAGCATTCGTGGAGAAAAGATATCCATGATATTCCAAGACCCCATGTCCTCACTAAATCCTGTTATGACCGTGTCTAAGCAAATAGAAGAAACCATCAAACTGCACAATCCTAAAAAGAGCAAAAAGCAGATTAAAGAAATGGCAGACGCTATGTTGGAAACAGTGGGAATTAAAGCAGAGAGAAGCACCGATTACCCACATCAATTTTCCGGAGGCATGAAGCAACGTGTAGTCATCGCCATTGCCTTAGCGTGCAACCCGGAACTGATCATAGCAGATGAACCCACAACGGCTTTGGATGTGACCATTCAGGCTCAAGTGTTGGAGCTAATGAAGAAACTTCGAGAAATGCACCAGACATCCATGATCATGATCACCCACGATTTAGGTGTGGTGGCAGATATCTGTGACCAGGTTGCCATCATGTACTCGGGAGAAGTGGTGGAGCATGGTAATAGAAAGCATATTTTCCACAATGGGTTGCACCCCTACACAAAAGGGCTGTTTAATTGTATCCCAAATCTATATGAAGACGAAAGAAGGTTAAGGCCAATCAAAGGTTTGGCACCAGAAGCTTATAACCGTATTGAAGGCTGTCGTTTCCACCCGAGATGTCCGTCAGCTATGGAGATTTGTGTCAAAGAAAACCCTTTAACCATTGAGGTTGAACCTGGGCATACCGTCAAATGTCACCTATACAAGGAGGGCATGTCTTTTGGAGAATAATAATCGTATTATAGAGATTAAGCACTTAAAGAAATATTTTCAAACAAAAAAGGGCTCTTTGCGGGCTGTAGATGATGTCAGTTTTGATATCAAAAAGGGAGAAACCCTAGGGCTTGTAGGGGAATCGGGATGCGGCAAATCAACCATTGGCAGATTGCTTATCCGATTGCTTGAAGCGACTGATGGAGAAATCATCTACAGAGGTGAAAATCTTCGAGATTTGAGCTTCGAAGGGATGCGAAGAATGCGCCGTGAAATGCAGATCGTTTTTCAAGATCCGTATGCCTCCTTGGATGCCAGAAAAAGCATTTTTCAAAGTATTGGAGAACCTTTAAGGGTACAAAAAATTTGCAAAACTCAAAAAGAGTATGAGAAGCGAGTATATGAGCTAATGAGTCTGGTTGGCTTAACAAGACGGTTAGCCAATTCTTATCCACATGAACTGGACGGAGGAAGAAGACAACGTGTGGGTATTGCTAGAGCTTTAGCTTTAAACCCCTCTTTCATTGTTTTAGATGAGCCGGTATCAGCCTTGGATGTGTCTATTCAAGCGCAGATTCTGAATTTGATCCAGGACTTACAGGAAGAACTGGGGCTGACGTATCTGTTCATATCCCATGATTTAGGTGTGGTAAAACACATTAGTGATAATATTGCGGTGATGTATTTGGGAAAACTGGTAGAGAAAGGCGATTATCAATCCATCTTCACCAACCCCTTGCACCCATACACACAAGCGTTGTTAAGTGCGGTACCGGTTCCCTCCATTGACATCGAACAAAAGCGAATTATCCTTGAGGGAGATGTGCCTAGCCCCATCAACCCGAAGCCAGGCTGTCGTTTTGCGGGAAGATGCATGTACCGACAAGAAATTTGTGATCAAAAAGAGCCAGAATTGCGAGAATACATGACTGGTAGATTGGTTGCCTGTCATTTTGCAGGTCAAGTTGGGAAGGATTGACATAAAAAAGCCCTTCCAATTCGGGAGGGCTTTTTATCGACATTACGTTTTATTGAATCAAATCTTTCACGATGGCTTCCGTATCTTGAGCCACGGCCTGCATAACTTCTGCAATCACACCACCGAAGGGTTGAGCTACTTCACCAGAGTTCAATCTAGCGATATAGGTGTTGCCGTCAGCTTTCTCATAAACGGCCAAACGACAAGGCATTAAAGGAGAAACCATTCTTTCATCATCCAACTGAAGGATTTCCGCTGAGTATTTGCCAGAACAAACGGCCAGTATTTTAATGTTGTCAATTTCAAAACCTTTTTCGCCAAGGATTTCTTGATAATCGAACTCACCTACTACAGACCAGCCTGCAGCTGCCACAGATTCTTTAAGAAGAGAAATGGTGGTTTCAAAGTCATACTTGCTGGCATGTTCAAGAATCATTTGCATGGCGGCACCAGAATCATCCTTGAAAAGATGAGGGTAATCTATTTTGAATGCTTCAGCTGCTTCGGGATCATCTAATGGTTGGTTTGCAGCTTCTTTTTGTTGGATGGCAGTTGCATAAGCCGTTAAACCATCTTCACCAGTCTGACGAGCAAACCAAGCCATATGACCTTGGTATCTTTCGGACAGGGGCGAAAGAGCTTGGGCTGGAGCAACCGGGCTTGAAACAACTAAATCTTGAATCATTTCATTGGTTTCATGAGCAACAGCTTGCATAGTTTCGGCAATGACACCGCCAAATGGTTGAGCCACTTCACCTGAGTTTAATTGTGCAATATAGGTCTTACCATCGCTTTTCTCGTAGATAGATACGGTACATGGCATCAAAGGAGAAACCATTCTCTCTTCACTCAAAGATAAGATGGCAGCCGAGTATTTACCAGAGCAAACGGCATAGATGTGTATATTGTCAATATCATATCCTTTTTCGCCAAGAATTTCCTGATAGTCAAATACTTGCACCACCGACCAACCTGCATCAGCTACATTTTCACGAAACCGTTGAGTGGTTTCTTCGAAATCGTAGAGACTTTCATATTCTAAAATCATTTGCATCTGTGGGGGCTGGGAAGCAAAGGCCGACCCTTGGGCAGCACCTAACACTAAAAGCATAGCCATTGTAGCAGTCATGACTCTTTTTACTATTTTGTTAACGTTCATTTGTTAACCTCCTGATTGTTGTATTGTTTGATGTGTTCATCATACGACATTCTTGAGAGCGGTACAGTGACAAAGTCACAGTAATCGAAAAAAGTGAAATCAGAGCCATAGACTTGGATTGACGTTGAAAACCTGGCATGTTAGGATAATGAAAACAGCAATTCAGGAGGGAAAAATGACAGAACAACTCATCACAAAGGAAATGTTCAAAGGATTGCTATTCGCAGAAGCACTAGGCAAAGAAGAAATCAAGCGGGTACAGGAACATGCTTTTCAAGTGGACTACTCCGCAGGAAGAATGTTGGTGGAGAACGGGGCCCTTTGTCAAAATGTATACTGGGTTATGGATGGATTGATTCGAATTTTCAGAATGACAGATGATGGCAAAGAAATCACTTATTATAGGGTAGGCAAAGGAGAGGCTTGCTTATTTACGATGAGCTGCATTTTGGATCACGAACCATTCGAAGCCATTGCACAGATAGAAAAAGACGCCAGATTGTTGGCGTTGCCAGGCTACATTTTTGAAGATCTGATGCAAGGCAATGCGCGGTTTCGTCAATTTATATTTAAAAAATTATTGTCCACCATCGGGGATCTAATGATGCTAACGGAAGAAGTGACTTTTCACAGCATCAACAAACGACTTGCCAATTTTTTACTGGTGGAAAAAGACAAGCAAAGAAAAGAAGCCCTGACCATCACTCATGAAAGCATTGGTCACGAACTTGGAACAGCTAGAGAAGTAATCAGCCGAATGTTGAAAGAGTTTGAAAAGAAAGGTTGGGTAAGTTTGTCTAGAGGAAAAATCACATTGGTGGACATAGAAGCCCTTAGGGAGATTGGCTTGAATTAGAAGATTTTCCTGAAAGCAGATCCTGGATCAAGTTTCGGTCATCTTCCGACAAACGGATCATATGTTGCCGGTGGGCCACATAACAGGCCCCATAGACACCTAATGAGATCACAAGTGCAGGACCGGCAGGAACCGTTAACCCGCTACGTATATCGATCCACGGTTGTGCGAACAACAGAAGAAGTAGAGCTAGTACAACGCCTTCGGGGGCTATTTTTTTTATACCTTTATCCAGAATAAAGGCAGGCCGAACCACCTTATTCATGACCCAATTCATAAGGAATAGGACAACAAGCAAAGTCGGCACGGTTACAGATACAGGCCACTGCAAGCTTCTGCGAAAGATCAATGCGTACACAGCAAACAAAATGAAAAAAGACAAACTCAGCTGTTTTACCAAAGACAATAAGATATCCTTAACGCTAGGACCACGACTGTTTTGTATGATTTCTTCGGTGAAGGCATCTACTGAATCGCCTAACTCTTCCTTCAATGTGGTGCCTCGTATTTTCATTTCTTGGGCCATGCCAATCAAGTCGCGTTGGATGATTAAGGCATCGTAGCTGTTGACCTTAAAAATGGTCATTTTTTTCATGATGGCATCTCGGATGAGAATATAATCATCGGACATCAATTGGTAGGCTTGACGTGTGTTCTCTTTTTTCAATATTTTTAAGACATTCATTTATTATCCTCCAAGATTTCGTCCACTGAATTTCTCACAGATTGCCATACCTGTTGAAATTCAGAAAGATAAGCTTTGCCTAGCGGGGTTAGGGAATAATGCTTTCGTTTTGGTCCAAGGGGAGAAGGCTGGTAAGTGGATGTGATCAATTGTTTTTTTTCCAAGCGTACCAATAAAGGATAAATAGTCCCTTCTTTGGCTTCTTCAAATCCAAAACACTTCAAACGGGAGACAATGGCATATCCGTATGTCTCCTCTTGGCTAATGATTTTGATGATGCACCCTTCCAAAGTGCCTCGCATCAGTTGGGACCGATCGACCATCTCTACCTACCTTGCACAACCTAATAGTATAACTATATGGTACTACATAGTAGTCGACAAGTCAACGATGAATTGAAAAATGAATAACAATATTAATAAATATTAATATAAATTAATCTACATGCATATTGATAATCGAATAACGGAAGCTTATAATTAAAACAGGGGAACAACTGAGTGTACACATCTAATAGATTTAAAGGAGGAATTAAAGATGTATAGGCACTTAAAGAAAATGGCTGTAATTTGCAGTATCTTACTGTTGGTTATGAGTGTTGTCGCTTGTTCAGGCCCAACAGAACCGGAACCTCCGGAAGAGACACCACCAGAGGAAACACCACCAGAAGAAGAACCGGCACTGTACACGCCAGGAACCTATCAAACAGAAGTACCTGGACATAATGCACCTATCAAATTGTCTGTCACCTTCAGTGAAGACGAGATTGTGTCCATAGACATTATAGAACATAGAGAAACAGAAGGCTTGGCAGATCCTGCCCTCAAAGAATTGCCAGAGCGTATCATCCAGCACCAGTCATTGGGCGTAGACACCATGGCGGGAGCCACAATCAGTAGCGTTATGGTCATCAATGGTGTTGCTGATTGTGTGGATCAAGCAGGAGGCAACTCAGGTGAGCTGAGAGCCAAAGCAATCGCGGTTCAACCTGGAGCAAAGATCGTCAAAACAACAGACGTGGTTGTGGTTGGCGGTGGCGGAGCGGGAATGGCAGCAGCAGTCAGCGCTGTTGAAAACGGAGCGTCCGTCATCTTGATCGAGAAGAATGCCGCTCTAGGTGGCAATACATTGGTTTCAGGAGGCGCGTGGAACGCTGCCAACCCAGAGCTTAGCGCGACCCTGGATGCAGCAGCTGGTTTGGATGAAAAGTTGCGATCGTACCTTCAAATGGATGCCAGTGAATTACCAGAAGACTACAGACCTACTTTGAGCGTTCTCAAGGAAAAAATAACTACCTACCTTGAAGGCGATACCAGCAAGCGGTTTGATGCAGTGGAATTGCATATCATCCAAACTTATTTTGCTGGAAAAAGAGAAGCTTTAGATGGAACAGTTATCGAGCCTAAATTCGAGTTTGTTGAAGCCATGTGCAGTCAAAGTCTTGATACCCAGGAGTGGATGAAGGAAACAGTAGGAAGCAGTTTTAGAGATACACTAAGCGAGCCTATTGGATCTCTGTGGTTAAGGTCCAATGGACCAGTTAACAAACTAGACGACTATTTTGTAAAACTAGCCAAGTACATCACCGATAATGGCAGTGAGATCATGCTGGAAACAAAAGGGGAAAGCTTGATTGTTGAAAACGGTCGTGTTGTAGGAATCAACTGCACCATGACAGATGGCACACCTGTGGAGTTAAGAGCTGAGAAAGGGGTTGTGATGGCAACTGGTGGGTTTGGAGGCAACACCCCCATGGTTATTGAGTACAATACGTACTGGCCAACCCTTGATCCAAATATTTTAACAACCAATGTTAAAACTGCCACAGGAGACGGCATTGTCATGGGACTAGATGCTGGGGCTGCTCTTGAAGGCATGGGATTCGCACAAATGATGCCTATTGGTTATGCAGATACAGGGTTCTTGGCATTTGGTGGAGGATCCAACGTCATGTACATTACCCAAGAAGGCAGACGTTTCGTCAACGAATATGCAGAGCGTGACGTGATTTCTATAGGCGCATTCGAAAACGGCACGTTGTTCTATGAATTAAAAACCTTAGGAACCGACCCATTCCCACCTTCAGGTACAACAGAGGACACCAATGTGATTTTCATTGCTGAAACCCTGGAAGAAATGGCAGACAAACTGGGATGCGATGCAGATGTTTTGAAAGAAGAAGTGGAAAGATACAATGGCTTTGTTGAAGCGGGACATGATGATGACTTTGGCAAAACCTCATTTACTTTCAAAGTGGAGTCGCCTTATGTGGCAAGAGCCATGAAACCATCTATTCACCATACTATGGGAGGATTGAAAATCGATACGTCCACACGTGTTTTGAATGAATCTGGACAACCTATTCCAGGATTCTACGCTGCTGGTGAAGTGACCGGAGGCATTCATGCAGGAAATCGTGTAGGTGGAAATGCTATTGCAGACATATTCGTCTTTGGTAGAATTGCAGGAGAAAATGCGGCAAAAGGTGAATGAATGAAGAGTCTATAAAAAGAGCCCCTTTTAAGGGCGGTCAAATAGGGATTTATAATTCCTGAAAAATTCGGCATAGTCGTTGATAGCGGCTATGCCGTTTTTTCATGCTTCTCCGGGATATCAACTGCACCAATACAGTTATAAAAAATGCGAATCCGTTGTTGCCTTTTTCCGTCTACCTTTTCTGCCTTAAATACAATAATTTTGTCTATGAACGCTCGGATGATTTCAGCATCCAGTGTTTTAATCTCGGTGTACTTCTTAACCAGAGAAAGAAAACGGTCTGTGTTCATGGATTGCTCTTTGGCTGATTCCAAGTTCTCTTTTAGGGCGGCTACCTTCCCAGTAAGCTCTTTTTGTTCCGATTCATAGTCGAGTGACATTTTCTTAAAACGCTCATCGGAAATCTTGCCAAACACATTATCCTCATAAAGCTTTTGAATAATTTTATCCAGGGTTGCTATTCTTGCCTTTGCCTGTTCATACTCCTTTTGGTTTTGCTTTAACTCTTGAGCCAGCACCTTTTCAGAATTTTTCATGACTAGCTGGATAAATTCCGCCTCATGTTCCTTGGAAAATCTCAGCACTTTTCTTAAGTCCTCCAACACAAGCTGCTCAACCACTACATTGCGAATCTGGTGGGAAGTACAGCTACCTTTAACTTTTCGGTAAGTGGCACAGACAAAATATTCTTTTTCACGAGGCCACCCTTTTCCTCTTACCTGGTAGAGCTTCGCACCACAATCTGCACAAAACATCATGCCAGACAAAATACCCATTTCTCCTAGACGTGATGGCCTGCGTTTCCCATCTCGGATTTTCTGTACTGTTTCCCATGTAGCCTCATCAATGATTGCCTCATGCGTATTTTTGAAAATCAGCCAGTCTTCAGGATTGTTTTGCATCTTTACCTTGCTTTTGTAGGATTTCTTATAGGTTTTGAAGTTCACTGTGTGCCCCAGGTATTCCATTTTTGCAAGAATATCGGCTACCGATCGAGACTGCCAAGCATAAGGATTTTCAGGCGGTCTTGCCGGGGTATTAATGCCCTTATTCCGAAGATGCACTGTAGGAACATAAATTCTTCTTTCTTCCAGTTGCCTGGCAATCTGCGTTGGCCCAAATCCTGCCATGCAAAGGCTAAAGATCACTCTGACCACCTCTGCAGCTTCTTCATCAACGATCCATTGCAACTTATCTTCTGGGGATTTGAAATACCCATATG
>Ga0334895_1000944_pt1 | contig 33857 bp, 21 predicted proteins | sample GraSluR3_MG_7_FD_207229 | JGI IMG/M metagenome (GOLD analysis project Ga0334895, IMG submission 207229) | Sludge microbial communities from methane-producing bioreactor in Wageningen University, Netherlands - Granular Sludge_31_05-R3 | ecosystem: Engineered > Bioreactor > Anaerobic >... | reverse complement strand
ATAACTAAATTTAAGGATTAATCAATTATAGCCCCGTGGTGTAGAGGCCCAGCATACAGGCCTTTGGAAATCAAAGGTTTGAGGGTGAAACACCCGCCCAATGATTGAAGCTAGCCTGTGACCGCGGAAAGACTTTCTTTTCCGAAAGAACAATCGTTTTTCTACGAAAAACGGTGCCCCGTTCTGAAGGAACGAGGGAGTCCTTCACGTCAAAGAAAAGGAGATACCTCACCGCTTCGCGGTGAGTAATAATTGACAGCGGACTTCGAATCCGCGCGGGGCTATACATTTATGATTAATAAGGCTATCGCCATTCCTACGAATATATCCGGCAATCCACAGCAACCCCCCGCTTATCATTCAGAATAAACGGGTTAATATCCAAGCTTTTAATATCGCTTTTTTCGGCAATCTTTGAGAGGCACATAATTGTCCGCTCAAGGGACTCAAGGCAGTATTTTTTTCCCCTAAACCCCTTTAGGGCGCTATAAATCTTGAGTTCCGACACCATATCCTTGGCATCGGCATGAGTAAGCGGAACCGCCCTAAAAGAAACATCTTTCAAGATCTCAGTAAAGGTTCCCCCTGCCCCGACCATAACAACCTTTCCAAAAGTCTCGTCACGCTGTATCCCTAAAATCAATTCAATCCCATGGATAAGCTCCTGTCCCAAAACCTCACCAAATTCACTCAACTCCCCAAACGCCGGGCCAAAAAAATCCCTGCAATGGACAACTTTTACCATGTTTTTCTCTGTTTTGTGCTCAATTGTGTTCACTTTGAGGACTAATGGAAATTGCTTTGGCGCGGAGGCAATAACCTCGGTATCCGCAACATCAATACCATTCCTCTTTAGGAAATTTAGGCAATCCATCAAGTCCATAAAAATACACTTTGTTTAATTATGGATAAAGTGCTGGAGCTTATCATAAAAGGCTCTGACTGGGAGTCGGTCCTAAAAGAAATTGTTGTTGAGGAGGGGCTTGACCTGTGGAACATAGATATTTCCGCCCTTGCCGACGCTTTGGTTAAATACATCTCGGAGCTTAGCGTTGTGAATTTCAGGATTCCCGCAAGATTTATCCTCATTTCAGCCATACTTCTTCGCCTTAAATCCGAAAGCCTAACAGAAAAAGAGGTTGAAGAGAGGGTTCCCGAAACCTTAGACCTTGAAGGGTTAGAAAGCCTTGAAATGCCCCTAAAAAGGATACCTGTAAGAAATATCTCCTTTGAGGAGCTTACGCTTGCCCTAAAAAAAGTCGTCAGGGGGACGCAAATCAAGGAAGAGCGCAAAATCATAAGGGAACAAAAGATAAGGAATATCCAGAATATTGTCGAAATGGATGTCGATGATTATATCGGAAGAATCTATGATGAAATCAAAAAAATCCGCGCCACAACATTTTTTAGCCTAACCTCCGGAAAAGAGGACCTTGAGTCCGCAAAATATTTTGTCGCAATGCTGCATCTGGCAAACCAGCAGAAAGTCTCAATCCGCCAGGAGCTCTACTTCAAAGACATCGACATTACCCTAAAAGAGCTTGCAGAAATTAACAACATTATTGATGCCGAAAATAATGAAAATATCGGCTTTAGCGAACGACTTGAGGAGGGGATAAAAAACGGCAGATATGTCCTAAACAATGTCACCCTGCCGGCAGATGAAACCGATGATGATGACTTAGAAGAGCCGCCGCCTCCTGCAGGATGAGCCAAACCTATTTCTGAAATCTAAGCCTTATTATGGACGAGGAATTACTATCCATTGTTGGGGAAAAGCTAAGGTATGATTATCCTATAGTCCCAAAGCGAGAATACCTTACAACCCAAAAAATACCCCTGATAAGGCAGGTTTATGCCCGGGCGGCAAAAGAGCTCTATAACCAGTCAAAAAAAGAAGTCTCAATTATCGGATACCTCAAGCCCATAGGAAAAAAAATAACCTTGAATGAGAGAAAGATACTTGAGAGTTTGGGGCTTGACTCCGAATCAATATCAAAATACGCGCTTTTTGCGGAAACCTCGCAGATCCAAAGCGATGTCTTTGTGTTCGCAGAGCCCTATAAAGTGGAAAACTACTTCCTTCCTTTTGAGTGCGACCTAAAAAGGCTTGGGGAAAATCAGTTTTACCTGCTCAAATACAAGCCAACCTACCTTAAGGCTGAAGGCCTTGAGCTGGATAAGCCAAGCCTCACTTATTCGGGGCTGATAAAAGAGCTCTCCAGCTACTCAAGCTTCTCGCCTTTAAGCGGAAAGCATATATTCAGATCGCTTACCTTTCCCTATATAGGGTGCAGTTTTTGCAGAAATATATCTGACGGCTTTGGGGTTGCCCAGATGTCTGAAGATAAGGTCGAGGCGCTTGATATTTTGAAAGAATTTCATAAAAGCCTAAGCTCTGAGAAGCTGGGGGTCCCTTTCAGCGATTTTGGGATTGTAAACCTAGTCGGGGAAAGCGACATAAAAAAGGTTTCGGACTATAGGATAAGGCTAAAGGGGAGGGCAAGAAGCATATCCTGGCTAAACCCCTGCAGCGAAAAAGAAAGCGGACTAATAAAGCTCTCTGAGCTCAAATACCACTCAAGCGAGCCTGTATTTTACAAAGGAGGCTTTAGGGAATTACGGGACAACCTCGACTTAAGGTACAGCCTGCTGCTCTACAGCATAAGGCAGAAAAATTCTGTAAATGAGGCGCTTTGGAAAAAGGGGATAGAAAGCGCTACAAGGGTTTTAGGTGAATATGCCCGCACCCCAAGCGAGAAGAGGGTTGCCTATGGCATAGCGGTTGAGCCCGAAAAAATACCTCTTCTTGTAGGGCGCACACTCTCGCTCTCAGGAGCCATAGGGCTGGACCAAGACGATTCCATGAGGATGCTAAACGAAATTGTGGAGCAGAATTTAGAGGAAATTTCCCTAAATATATCCAAGGAAGCCAAAATAAGAAAGGAAACTTCCGAACTCATAGACCCAAATATCATCGCAAAGATTGTTATTTCCAAAGACACAACCCGGGATGGCATTGTGTCGGCAATAAAGAGCGCAACAGGATGGGGGGAGATAAAAGCAGGGAAGTTTTTCTCCCAAATGGCAAACGAGGGGCATCTTTTAAAAAAGGGGGGTGGATATATGCTTGTTGATTACAGCGACTTTAATTTGGAGGGCTGAGTTTGGAAGAAATCAATAGCATAATTACCCTTCAATCTGCCATAACTTAGGTTTGCTACATTATCTATTGCAAAAATATGCCTCCGCTGGGATTTTCATCCGCACCTCAAATATTTGTTTTCCAAGGGCAAACAGGAACTATTTTCTTTGGGGTGTTGGGCTTTCTTTTCCAAAAAGAAAGCCTGACTTTGAACCCAGACTCACCACCTATCCACCCACAGCCAAATCAGCTCATAACCCATTGCGCAGCAATGAGAAAATTGCTTCTTTTGGAGTTGTCAAACCATTTCTTTGCAAGAAAAGGAATGACTCCGCAGGGTGGCATGTTATCCGGTTACACCACGGAGGCATAACTTAAGCCGCAAAAAAATGAGTAATTAGCTAAGTTAAAATTCCGAATTTTTCGGCTGAATTATTTCTTTTTTCTTTTTACAACGATTATCACTAAAGCAAGCAGTAGCAGGAATATTAATCCGTAAAGCACATTTTGCGGGCTGTTTAAGAACTGGCCTGTAAGCGGGAATATCCCCCAGCCTTGGCTCTCCTTTATTCCGCAATCCTCAGGGCAGTCTTCTCCCGGGCTGCAAATGCCATCCCCGCAGACTACAGCTCCAACAATCGCCTCAGAGCATTCCTGAACCTCAATCGGGCGGTTTTTTTCAGCCGCGCACTCGTTAATATCTATACAGTCCCTTGTCTGGATTCCATCCAGGCACTCCGACCATTCAGAACAGTCCCATTCAGACTCGCAGGCGGCGCTGCCCTCACTTTCCGGTGTTTCCTCCTTTTCTTCTTCCTGAGGCATTACTCCTGAAGAGCCGCCTGAAGAAGAGCTTGCGCCTGATGAGCCTCCGCTAACTACTCCGCCACCGCCAGGAGGGGCGGGGGTTTCAGGCTCGCCGCAATCCTCAGGGCAAGTTTGTTTAGTCTCATCCCCGTTGCATATTGTGTCTCCGCATGCGGGGGCTTCCAGAATAATATCAAGCCGGTCATGGCGGCCCTGAGAAAAGGAAATCACAGGCTCAGCCTCAACAGAGCCAATTTTAAATATTACTTGTGAGCCTTCTTTGGCCTCAAAAATAAGCTGGTAGTATCCGCGAACATATTCTCCGGAGGTATCCTTAAGGCTTTCTCCGATTTTCGCCGAGGCAACTTCAACTCCATTAACCCAAGCGCTTACAGGGGTGCCTTTTGTTGCAAGATCCTCGCCAATATACGCCTTTCCCCAGTAGTCTCCGGGAAAGTTTGCAAGGGATACCGGCATCAGTATTAATGCAAGAAAAAGCCCCGAAAAAATAATGTTCGCTCTCATAATAGATAATTTAATTTATTATACAGGTGTCTGCACACATACATAATCTATACAGCCATAATCCAACCCACAAGTTCCGCAAGTCCCTCCGCAACCGTCATCTCCGCATTCCTTTTCATCGCAATCAGGCGTGCAAATGCAGGCATTATCATCATAACAGGATGTGTCAGCGCAATCAATCAGTTCATTGCAGTTGTCATCAATTCCATTATTGCAGATTTCGATCGCACCGGGGTTTACTTCTGCATTTGTGTCATTGCAATCCCTTCCGGAAGTTGTCTCGGTGTAGCCTGAAGGAATCTCAGCCCCATAGCATATAGCAAATTTATCCTCCTGGTTTTGGTTTGGAGCTCCCCACTTGTGGTAGCCGTCGCCATCCCCATCATAGTAAAATACACCTACCCTCCATGAATTAGGATTGTCGTCATTGCAGTCAGGCTCATCATAAAGGCATCCGTTAGCAAGCCCGTAATATCCGGTCTGGGCGCCATATCCGTCTCCGTCGTTGTCTGTGCATAGGACTTCAGGCTCATATTCATCTCCCGAACAGGTTGCCTGAACTGAAAGGTCATAGAAAACAGGGGTAACTCCACTTAATGTCGATTTTAGTGTTACCTGAACCTCAAGATACTTTCCGTTTGGTGTTGAGGATAACAAGACCCCATTTGAAGCAATCTCCCATGCGGACCATGAAACTCCATCCTCAGAGCTCCTTACCTTTACAGAAACAGAAGTTCCTTCCGGCTCATCGGAATTCCAAAACGCAGCATTAAACTCAGTATCAGGCGCCTCTGAATCAAATACTGCCGACCATGTCCCTATTTGGACTGATGACCTTAGCCCCAAACCGGTTGAATCACTGTAAGTATATGGAGAAAGGCCGGTATCAAACACACCTAAGGGGCTCCCGTCAACTCCGCTGTATTTCGCAAGCTTGCTTTGGTCCCTGTGTATTGCCCAAACATTATCCTCGCTATCCACAGCCATACCCCTTACTTCAGACACTACTTGAGCTACTGACTGCCAAATAACGCTTCCGTTAGGGGCAAATTTAACAACATAGCCGCTTGATGAACTGCCTGCAACAATATTTCCCTGTGAATCGGTTGATATTCCTAAAGTATAAAATTGATTTTGGGCGGGCGTTGAAAATGTCTCTGTAAGGGAATCAAATTGTGTGTATGTGTAAGAGCTTCCCGCAAGGTAAACCTGAGTATTGCCTTGAGAATCATACCCTAGTGCAATTCCATAATCGCCATAAGGCTGATTGTATACCTTAACAGCATGCGTGTTCGTGTCGAGCCTCAAAAGGTAGTATCCAAGCGAAGATCCCCACAAGATTCCATGCTTATCCACCAATGCTCCGTAAGGCGTGTTAGGGCTTACATCAATCGGTCCGGCAAGCAGTGAGCCGTCAGAGCCGTCAAGCTTGTAATAAGCCTGCTCATTATAACAGCCCAGCCATATATTACCCTCCAAATCTATTGCAAGAGACCTCCCCAAACAATTATTTGTGCCAACGGTAGCAACCCAGGCTATCCTTTCATCGGTAATTTCTTCATCATCTATTATTCCATTGCTGTTATTGTCGTAGAAAGGAATCATTTCAGAAGGCTGTATTGTTCCATCAGCATTGGCATCGTATGATGTGTCCAATATGCCATTTCCATTCCTGTCAATCCAATCATCAGAAAAAACCTTTATAACATCTGCCGGGTTTGAGCCAAATTGCCTGTTCGCCACATAGCAATTTCCGTCAATATCAACCGCTGTCCTTGAAGGGGCAGGACCCTCCCAAGCTCCATGATTTCCCAATTCCCCAAACCAAGTATGGTATCGGGCAAGCTCCTTATTTTCTTTTGTGTCCCATTTAGAAAGAGAATCCTCACCCGCATTTGCAACCCACAGCACAGGGTAGGTGGTGGTTTCTTCCAAATTTATCTGAAGCTGGTCTGCAACCGTCTGGTATTCCACCCCGGACAAAACACCCTCATCAAAATCAGCATTCAAGGTGTATATTTTGGAGGTAACACAGCTTTCATCAATAGGCTCCGCCGACTCGGAATCATCATCCTTTGACTCGCAGTTAGGGTCATAAGGGTAGTCCCAGTAGCCGTCGCCGTCGTTGTCAAGCCGGTCCCAGCACTCAGGAAGATTCATTTCGCAACTTTCCTTTAAATCATTGAACACAAGGAAGTAGCTCATGTATCTTGCATCTCCCTTAAGCTTTATGTAGTATCTGCCGGTTTTTGGGCCGAAGGATTCAAGGCTATTCAAAGGCTCACCGGTTTCTTCATCAAGCCTCATAGGGTCAAAGGAAGTCCACTCTCCGGTCAGGTAGTCCTCAAAGTAGACAATCTCATACTGGCCTTCCATGAGCTTTAGGACATTCCATATCCTCAAGTCATCCGTAAACTCGTTGGCTATAAGGCTAGGGTAGTCTATTGCCCTCCATTCCCATCCGTAAAATCCTGCATAGGATATAGGCACTTTGCAAGGGTCGCCCGGGAAGTTCTCTTTTATGACCTCAAAGGTCTCTGTATCTTCGGCGGTGTTTCCAAGGCAATCTGTTGCCTTAATCTGAAGTTTGTGTTTTGAAAGCCCAAGAAGGCTGAATTCTCCTTCATAAACTCTCCAGTCATCCCATTCTCCGGTAACATCCCACCAAATCCTATACTCAAGAGACATCCTGCCTGAAGCGCAAGTGCCGTTAAGGTCATAGGTGTTGTCAAGGTTGATTTTTGTGTCTGTGGTAACCCACCAGTGGTCTTCCTCAGTTACAGGGTCTTTGTTCAGATAGATGCTTGGGAAGCCGACAAGCTTCATAATTTCAGGAGGGGAGTTGTCAACTTTGTGGTATTGGACATGCTCAGCTTCCTTGTTTCCAAGTTTGTCAACAGAATACCATACAATCTTGTGAAGGCATTCCTCATCAAGAGTAAATGAGATTGAGTGGTCGGACTCAAGAGTTTCATTTTTCAGTAAAACCCAGTCTTCCTCTTCTCCGCCGCTCTCACTCCACCACACTTCATATTGGAAGTAATCAACGCCAACTGCGCAAGGCTCTGCATGGTCGGTTGCAGTCAGGGTGATTGTGGTGTTGCTTGTAACATAGAAGGTCTCTATTGCCTCATCAGCAACAAGGCCGAACATCGCAATATCTTCCTCGGTTGCGTTGCAGACCGGGCCTTCAAGGGTTTTTACAGTAACAGGAGGTTGAGAATCAACCCTGTGGTACTGTATGTGCTCCTCTTCTGTGTTTCCAAGAAGGTCAACAGCATACCATTTTATCATATGCAGGCAGTCTTCCTCTATCTGGAAAGCGTAAACCAAGTCTTGAGGAGATACATTCTTCTCCCAGACTAAGGTGTCTACAACATCGTCGCCTGTGGAGTCTCTCCAAAGCTCAATGTGGACATAGTCGGTACCAACAGCGCAAGGCTCCTGTTTGTCTGCGGATGCATCTATAAAGATCCAAGTGCCATCCTGGCTTGTTGTGTTGTCCCTTAGCCAGAAGTTGTTGATTTCGTCCTCAGTCTCAAGGCTGAATTTTATAATATCTTCCTCGCTTGCAGGGTAGGTGGGCCCTTCAAAGTACTTCCAGCTCTCAGGAGGTGTTGAGTCAACCCTGTGGTATTGGATATTTACTTCCTCTGTGTTTCCAAGAAGGTCAACCGCATACCATGAGATTTTGTGGAGGCAGTCCTCTTCAATTGTAAAGTTAACATGGCTTCCCGGAACGGTTATCCAGTCCCCCTCTTCGCATTCATAATTATTCTCTTCCTCAGAGCACAGCTCAACTTTATACCTTATTTCCTTAACCCCGACAATGCAAGGCTCTTCTTTGTCCTCGGAATTAAGGTGGACTTCGGTCACATGGTCCCTTAGCCAGAAGTGGGTTATCTGGTCGCCAGTAAGGCCAAATTTCTCAATATCAGCTTGGCTTGCAGGATAGGTAGGGCCGACAAATGTTTTTGAGGTCACCGGAGGCTGTGAGTCAACTCGGAAGTATTCCAAATCCGCCTCGTTTGTATTGTCAAGACCGTCCCTGCAGAAGAACTCCAATCCGTGAACAGAGTCTTCCTGGAATGTGAAAGTGTAAACTTCTTCGTGCGAAGCATCTGCGCAGCACCATCCGTTGCTGTAATTGCCGCCAAACTGTGTGCAGTACTGCTCAGTCAGCCAAGGTATCTGCGGCACATCAAAGGACATCCTGTAGCAGACTTCTTCCCTGCCGATAGGGTGAGGGTTTTGGTCGGTACAAGTAAGGTTAATCTGAGTTACATGGTCCTGGACCCACCAGCAGTCCCCTTCCGCATAGTCTGCAGTTACTTTAACATCATCTATGAACCAGCCTTCACCGGTGATTATTCCAGATACTGAAGGTCCGTAATGAATATCAAAGACAAGCTCAACAACCTGTCCCGCATACTGGCTTATATCATACTGCATCTTTGTCCAAGGTTTGCAACTCAAGTCTGAATTTGGATAGGTATTCTCCCAAAGGACAGTATAAGGGCCTCCAACAGGACCTATTTTAGCTTCAGCAATAAGGTAATTTGGATAGTCCATTTGCTGTGCCTGCCACCATTCTACAGAGATATCCCCATAAGCTCCAGTCAAGTCCATCACTACAGATTTAAGCTGACCGTCTGTGTAAGGGGCATAGTTTCCATTAAGGTTAGTTACCCAGCATTTGTCTCCGCTGTGGCACCCAAATCCGCAACTTCCGGCAAAAGGTATTCCCCAAGCCCATTCATTAAGGGTTCCTGAGGTTGTGTAACCTCCATTATCTGACTCAAAGTTCTCAAAGTACAATGTGCCGCCTACATAAGACTCGCCGTTTGTTTCGCAGGCAATCTTAGGCTCGCCTACTACTTTTAACCCAACAGGCGCCTGAGTGTCAACAATATCAAGCTCAACCTTCTCTTCTTCTTCATTTCCAAGAGCGTCAACACAGTACCAAGTCAGCCTGTGGAATGAGTCCTCCTCATAGGTGAAGTTAACATATGTTCCGGCCTGGCCTGAATACTTCTCAATCCACTCGTCAGCCCAATTCTCTTTCCACTCAATTGTATAATATAAGGTTTCTCCGCCAACAGGGTGAGGGCTTTGGTCCTCGCAGTAAAGCTCAACCAAAGTTTCTTGAGTTACATAAGCGCAGTCTTCAATCCCGTAAATCTCCCTTTCACTTGCAGAGCACTCAATCTGCTTTCCTGTAAGGACTTTCCATGACTCCGGAGCCTTGTTATCCACAGCATCAATCTCAATCATCTCTTCTGCTGTGTTTCCAAGGGCATCCTCACACCAGTAAACCAATTTGTGGCAGGAGTCTTTAAGGCCTGTGAATTCCTTGTAGCCTTCTGAAGAAGATTCTTCGATAAGTTCCCAATCAGGTTTGATGCACTCTTGACTCCAATAAAGCTTCCAAGATAAGTTTACATCCCCTACAGGGTGAGGCAAAAGGTCTTCGCAGGTAAGCTCGATTTTGGACTCGCTTGTCAAATAGTAGTGGATTGGCTCCTCTCCTATAACTTTAGGCCCGGTCACATTCTTAATAATTTCAGGGGCTTGAGTATCTACAATATCAAGTTCTACCTTTTCTTCCTCTTTGTTTCCAAGGGCGTCTTCGCAGTACCATGAAAGCCTGTGGATGGAGTCATTCTCATATTTGAAGGTAAACTCTGTTGAAGCCTCAATCCATGAACCTTCAGTCCAGGCATCTTCTTCGGTAAGCCTCCAGTCCACTTTGTAGTAAATTGTCTCTCCACCAACAGGGTGAGGGCTTTGGTCTTTGCAATAAAGCGAAATCTCGGTTTCCTGTGTTACATAGTAGTCGCAGATTTCGTTTTTAGGGTTGCACTCAGGATTCACAAGCACACTTGGCTCTCCAACCATTTTCCCGGATTTTGGCTCCTGTGTGTCCACATAAACGCACTGCCTCTTTATCTCTTCAGACTTGTTGACATTGTCAATAGAGTAATATTCTATAAGGTGGCAGGAATCCTGTCCGACATTAAATGGCGCTGAGTAGGATGTAAACGATCCGTCCCCTTGAGCACCCCCACAGGCGCTTTCGCTCACGCAGTAAGAATCACAAACCTGAGTTACCCTGTAATATGTCCCGGCAATTCCTGACTTGTGAGGGCCGCTGTCCTCAACGGTAAGGTTAATCGGTGTCTGCGCGGTAATCCATTTGCTTGTTCCGTCAGTATAATAAGGGGTTCCGTATGTTTTTGTTGTAGTTGGAGGGGTTTTGTCCACATGGAAAGTCTCAATATCCACAACCTCATTTCCAAGAAGGTCGTAGCATGTTATTGTAAGATTGTGTGTTGACTCTTCAGGGAAGCTTATATTGAAAGGCGGATTAATTTGGCTCTGGCCGCTTCCTGTTTTATCGCCGCCAATAACTTCATAATCCCACTCGCAGAGCACGCCGCCGACAGGGTGAGGGCCGCTGCTTATAGCCTCAACCTGAATTGTTGTAACTCCATTAATATAGCAAACATCTTCTTCACTCTGAGGAGGGCAGTCGCCATACTGCGGCCCGTATATTGTCTTAACTATAACAGGAGGCTTTGACTCAACAATATCAAGCTCATATCTCCTTTCCTCTTCCCATCCGCAAAGGTCCTCAGCCCAGAACTCTATAAGGTGGTAGGAGTCCTGAGTGAAGGTAATTTCAACCTGCTCATTAGGGTTTGATTTGCCCTCTTCAAGAATTGTCCAGTCATCAGATTCGTTGTATCTCCACCAAACAATGTAATTTATCATTACCTCATCTGCATACTGCCCCGGAAGGTTGTTATATCCTCCATTTGTTTCATCATCAGGGTTGAAGTCATAAGCGGTAAGGATCACTTTTGTGCCTTGTTTTGCAAAGTAGCATCCGTCAGTAAGGGTTTTTCCGTTTGCCTCATCAATATCGCATTCGATGGAGGTTCCGTTGAAAATAATCTCTTTGTAGGTCTTAGGCGAGGTTGTATCTTTTATGAAGGAATAATTGAAGTTCTGGTTGTAAATTTTTCCCCAATTCTCAACAATATCCTTGCCCCTTATCTGGCTTATATAGTGAGTACCTTCATAAAGCTCCTCCAAGTCTATCTGGGCGGTAATCTCAGAGCAGTATAATCCCAGAGAATTCTTGTAGTGGTTAATAGGTTCAAGCCAGTATCCTGTCCAAGCATCAGGTATAGGCTCAGGAGGGATTAATTTGTTTAGGAAAAATTCTCCGCCCTGTATCTCTGATTGCGTGTCGCAAATAGTAACGGTAAGGTTAGGGTTTGTTCCGCAAACCAAAAGCTCGTGAGGATTCATAACCCCATTTAGGGTTAAGCCTTGCATGAATTCCGGCGGAATGGTATCACTTTCAAAAACTACGCATGCGCAATTGCCCCAATTTTCTTCCTCATCCTTAGCCTGAACGCATATTTTGTTGCTTCCGTCATTTATGAATTCAATTTCATCTTTGCCAATCTCCTCAACAAGCTCATCAAAAGCTCCGTCTAAAGCATATAATGCCTGGCCGGTTCCCGGAGTTCCGCAATTCCTTGAATCGCCGGATTTCCTTAAAAAGTACTCAGCCTGCTCTATGTTTGAGCAAGTGTCTGTTGCAAGAGCAGTAACATTGAATATCCCATTATTGTAAGGAGGAAGGACTTTAAGGTCTGAAACTACAGGCCCTGTGGTGTCCAAAGGCCCTAAAAGATCATCGCAGGTGTCTTTGCACCCCATTGGTGTCTTTGTAAGTGTGCATCCGCCAGGGCTTTCTGAATTAACACAACCCCTTTCTCCCCAGTAGCATACTCCTTCAATCACAGAGCCCAACTCAGGGCAAAACTCTGAAGTGTAACCGCACTCGCAGGAGGAATTGCAGGAGCCATCGTAGTGGCAATAATCATTTTCTAATTTTGCGTTGCAGGGATTTTGAGAGTCGCATTCAGCGTCGCAACCTACATTGCATTCCTGGCTTGTTTGCTTGCAAGAGTATTCTACACAAACCCCACTACTGCAATAGTCCTGTCCATTTTCAGGGAAGTATAACTTATAGGGACTTTGGCAAAATGGGCTTGGGCAAGTTCGCTCAGAACCGCAAGAAGAGCCATTGGGCTTATCCGAATTACTGCAAGTGGCTTTTGTCCCCTCCTCAGTGCAGGAATCCTCAGTGCATTCATTTCCATCGTCGCAATTGTCCTCAGGTGTGGAGGACTTCAGCACACAGGAAACACCCAGATTCTCCTCGCAAGTATATTCATTATAATAAATCTGCAAACCTTCGCAGACTTTCTCATTGTCATCGGCACAGTTGTAAGACTCAGTGGAAGTGCCCTCTCCACAAACACCCTCGTTACAGACCCCCTCAATGTGCATTTTTGAGTCCTGGTCGCAGTAATCCCTGTCTAAGCTATTGCAATCCTCATCAGTTTGGCACTCAGGCTCAATGCATCTTTCGTCATTAGTTGTAATTGTAGGCATGCAAGGCTCGCCGGAGCCGGTTCCATTCTGGCATAGGCAACCCTGTGCATCTGCAGTGCCGCAAATGCCATTAGCAGGATATTCATACCAGTTATTTTCTACACATCCGCTTGTTGGGCAAGGGCAATCTGTAGCCTGTGTTGCGGTGGTGCACTCGGCGTCGCACTTTCCAATCACACATTTTGGATTAGAATAGGTGCATATGCAACCATCACAGGCTATATTAGTATAAAGTTTATGAGATATGGCGGTGCATTTATCAGGGCAGTCGCCTGCAGTTTCGCACTCAGCATCACAAGCCTTACTGCAAGAATTATAAGTGCAGTTATCAGAAGTATCTACACATTTGTTAGTTCCATAAGGATTAGTATAATACCAAGTGGCGCCTCCTTGAGGGTTGCCGCACTGAGGGCACCAATAACAATTAGAACCTTCACATTCACTCTGAGTAGATATCATGTTACAGGTAATACCATCCATACCATCGCAATTCTGGTCAATGCCATCTCCAGGAATCTCGGTTGCACCCGGGTTTATTGAAGCATCGCTATCATCACAATCGTTTCCTTGTGGGCAGGAAACCGCATCATAAGCGTAATATCCGTCGCCATCGGCATCAACACACTTGCAGGTTACCGAAAAGGTCTTGGTTTTATCTGGTGAGGATTGAAAGGTAACCCTGTGCTGATTATTTCCCCCTACATAATATACAGGTATATTCCAAACAGGTTCAACTGAAAAATCTCCATTAGTGTCTGTTGTAATTGTTCCCGAACTGACAATTGTTCCTCCGCTTGGTCCATCCTCAACTATATAACCATAGCCTGTTGAAGCAATAAAATTATCCCCATTCAAATAAACAGTCTCTCCACAGCCAAAGTCATTTTTCTGCTGAGCCACCCCATCGGTGGTCCATACTGAACTGTCTGTAAATGTGGTATATGCGGAATTTGACCCGTCAGAAACATAAGCTGTATATGTGCCTTCCATTCCGTTTAAGGTGTAAGCGTAATTATAAAATTTCCCTTCCCCGTCAGTTGTCGGAAGGTCGCCGCATTTGCCGTCTATCGGGCAGAAATAATCATTATTCAAAGGGTCTGTAATTTTTATCTCAACAAGAAGTGTATTCGGAGTAAATCCTTCCCCTGAGATTAAGGCTGTCTCTCCGGGAGCATAATCTTCCTTGTCGGTCCAAATGCTCGCAGAAGTGGCAAAAACCGCAGAAATAAGGGCTATAAGCAAAATCAGGATTAATACAGCACCTGTTGGCGCGTTATACCCCTTTTTAATTTCCTCTCTCATTTGATACCTCTTCAAATATTAGGAAATCTTAGTATATATACTTTTTTAGGAATAACACTTATTGTAGTCTTTTTGTAATGCTTTTGTAATGCCCCAATAATTATTTGCCTCTTTTGGGGGGTAAATCCCTGTTATTTTGCGCGCCTGAATGGCGCCAAATACCCCCCTCAAAACCACAAAAAGGGCCCCTTACTGCAAAGCATCCCAAATCCTAATAAAACCACTCAAAAGCCTGTTTTTTGCCATTATAGGGCACCTAACAAAATATTTGCGATGCCATCGTAAACAATCAACCAAAAGCTTGCGATGCCATCGTAAACTCCTTAAAACACCCTATTAATCAGGGCTTTTGGCATCTCCAGCTTATAGGCCGCCCAGTCGTAAATTGTGTACAAAAATAGGGTTATTTTGCCACTAAGGCTCCCTTCCCTGAAATAGTGCCTATAATACCCAAAATCCCTGCCTTTATCCTCATAGCTCAGGTTATAATCCAAATTTGGAAAAGTCCGCAAATATTCTTCCCAGTCACACCCTTCATCAATATATCCGTCGCAGTTGTCATCCACCCTGTTGCAGATATCCTCTGAAATGCCTGTAGGAATGCATACCGGATGCCTCAGTTTCCATGCCTCATAAGGGGTAATAAATGTGATTCTGGGGTCGCCGTTCAGCTGCTCAATAGTTTCCGTATAATCACCCCATTTTCCCTCATCTATCTTATTATTAAGGGTAGGGTGCTCAAAGTCCGGCTGGTGGACATATATTGGGACAACAATCCTTCCGTTTATTTTGACTGTAGGGACATCCATCCGCTCATATTCCAAAACCTCCCGTATAATCTCGTCAGGGGACTTAAACTCAGTATCCCTGCCCGCCCTTCCGTCTTTTGTAAAGCTTACCGCATACTGGTACATATCAAGGGTTGCAGTGGGCGCAATGGTCCCCAATTCATCAACATAATACACCCCAAAGTTCACCCTAAAGCCCAGTTCCTCCAAAGCCCGCCTTATGTCCGCTGACATCCTCCCGTAAGGCGCAACATAGGTTACGGGAAAATCTATCCTATCAATTTCCGCCCCAAGGATCTTTTCCATATTCTTAAGGTAAGCAAACCTTCCCCTCTCTATTATATATCTTTGCATCTCAGTAGGGTAGCCTTCAATATGTTTTTCATGTTCGTCCATCTTATAGCCCTTTTGCATTAATTCAATATTCGGGGCCAAATACATCCTTTTGAGAATATCCGAAAAATAATAATCATTCGGCTTCATTTCATCGGGAAAAAAGCTGAATGCCACCGGGAGTTTGTTCCCTTCATAATAGGAGGTAATCCTGTCAAAAAAATGATACCATTGGCGCTCGGCGCTCCCGTCAATATTTCCAACATAGGAGATAACATAAATGCTCCCTTCAGCATCAAGCCGGCAATTACTGCATCCGTCCCCGGAAATATTGTTTCCGTCATCGCATTCCTCCCTCCATAAATCCGCCTTTTCGTTGCCGCAATAAGGGATTTCCGGGAAAAGCCCTATAATCTCAACATTATTTCTCGCCCCTGAAGGGACACTAAACCTATAATATTCTCTCCCCCCTTTTTCATAACCCTCAAACCCGACCTCCTCCCCATTTACAAGAACCTGCTCCAAAACACCATCTCCCGGGTAAATGCTAAGGCTCAGTTCCCTTCCAAAAATCCTGCTGTTAAGCGGGCTTGTGACATCAAAAGAAACACCTCGCTTTCCCTCAATAATATTCTCAATATCCGCTGAATTTCTCTGGGTAATGTATTTGGACACCTCGCCGATAGTGTCAACCCAAAGCCCTTTCTCAACCAAGTAGCCGAATACTTCGGGGTTGTCGCAGCTGTCATGGTAAACATAATTAACCCACTCCTGATGGTTTTTTGCAATATCTGCCAGCAGATAATAGTCCATCGGAAGGCTCCCAAACCCTAAAGTATTGAAGCTCTTATAATTGAGATAATTATCCGGGTTTTTTGACTCCATCATATTCCTGTAATACCCCCTTGCAAAGATATAATAGTCAGAGAGCCAATTCTCATATCGGGCATTTGTAACTCCGCAGGGCCACGCAAAAGAAATAAGCTCCTCTCTTGGCATCCCGACCCCGGATATAATATGCTCAATATTTTTCTCCACATCTTCCCTGAAAAGAGTTTCAGGCATATCCCCTCTGCAGGAATGGCTTAATGAATGCCCCCCTATTTCATGGCCGTATAGATAAGCCTCCCGAAATATTTCCCAGTCGGCCTCGGTATACCTGTCCGTGAAAGAAAGAAAAAAAGTCCCCCTCAGCCCCCGCTCTTCAAGCTCATCTGCGCACACAGCCTCCACCCTACCAAGGGTTTCATGGTAGCCGTCATCATTGGAGATTGATGCGGCTCCGCTAAGGCAGTTATGCCATGCGCATATTTCAACAAATGGCTTATCTTCAGGCCTGAAGCTGAAGGTGTGCCTTGTAGAATAGGGGCTTACTTTTCCATTATCTCCCTCGCATCTGTAATAAACCGAAATAGTTTCCTGTTTTGCGGGCCTCTCGACACTCATTATATGAGAAAACCCGTCTTCTGTTTCCATCAAAAAGCCCTCTCCAAATTCAAATTCTTTGCTAAAGCTAAACTCACACCCGGAAACAATATCAGTCCTTATTTTCGCAACAGTATTTTTTTGGCTGCCATCTATTATTCCCTCTTGCAAGGGGCTGATTAATTCTATTTTTGGAAAAGTGGTTTTTGATCCGCAAAGCTCTACTGAATCAATCGCTGACCATGACCATCCGCAAGGCTGTATTCTAACCCCGGCGGCCTCAAAACCAAGATGCCCCAGCTCAAAGTCCAGCTGGCAGTCCGAACCGATGCCTTTTTCATATACTCCTTTTTTGGCAAGGTACCACTCCCCTTCCCTCAAAAGCCAAACCTTGTTTATGCACAAATCATAATCTCCAATTACCCTAATAGTTTCGGGGTAAACAGGCTCATCAAAATAAAGCTCTATTTGCTCAAGCAAATTCCAGTTATCCTTCATCCAAGACACATTTCCTGCAGGCTCCAGTCCGCACTGCATATCTGAGTCAGGCGGCCCTGTTGCATATATAGCCTCGTGCCCGATAAGCTCATTTGTCGCCTTTGCAAAGGATGCGTATTGGCAAAAACTCTCAGCAAAAACCGGCGAATAAAAAACAGATAAGAAAGCCAAAAGGAACATTGCCCAAATGGAGTTTTTTGCTCTCATTAGATAAACCCGAAGAATTCTATAATATTCTATAATCTCTCCCGCCATAGGGTTTTGATGGTTTGTTTTTGGCAGAGGAAAATAATATATAGTCACGACTATTATAGTTATGGCTATAAAGTTTGTGGACAGGAAAAGCGAACTTAAAAAATTAGAAGAGTATTTCAAGTCCGATAACATAGCCTTAATTTACGGCAGGCGAAGGATAGGTAAAACGCGGCTTGCAATGGAGTTCCTAAAGAACAAAAAAGGCCTCTACCTCTCCGCCATAGACAGGGGTGTCGGCTATAATTTGGCCAAATTTTCAAAAGAGCTCTCGGAAAAATTCAGCACACCCGGCCTGAGATTTGAAAGCTTCATCGAAATGTTCAAATTCCTAAATCATCAGGATATAGACTTCATAGCACTTGATGAATTTGGATACCTTATTTCGGCTCTTCCGGAGTTTCAGGAAATCGCGGATTTCCACCTTAAAAAAAAGCTAATTCTAACAGGCTCAACAGTTTCCCTAATAGAAAGCAGGCTGATGAATTACAAAAACCCGCTCTATGGCAGGATAAACCTGTATATGAAAGTCGGACAGCTAAGCTTTGAAAGCCTTAAGGAGTGGTTTTCTAAGGCAGATACAGAAAGCTTAATAAAGATATACAGCCTAGCCGGAGGAATTCCAAAATACCTTGAATTTTTCCATGGCGACGCTATAGAAAATGAAGCAAAAAAAACGATTTTTGAAGGCACGCATTTCCTCTTTAGGGATGCAAAGTTCCTCCTGGAAGAGGAGCTAAGGGACCCCTCAAGATATTACCTGATTCTTGAGGCCCTGGCAAAGGGCAAAGACACAATTAATGAAATATCGGGCTATACAAAAATAGAGGCCAAAGATATTCCCTTCTACCTCAAAACTCTGGAGAACCTTCACCTCATAAAATCCGAAAGCCCGCTTCTGTTCAAAAAAGGGAAAAAATATCTCTTAGGCGACAATTACTTCCGGTTCTGGTTTACATTCATCTCGCCCTATGAAGACGAGCTTGAAAGAGATTTCAAAGAAAATGCGCTCTCGGAATTTAAGGCGAATTTTAACACTTATCTCGAGCGAATCTTTGAAGATATCTGCAGGGAATATGTCCTCAAAAACCAAAAAATAACTCCCTTTACGCGAACAAAAACCGGGCGCTGGTGGCACAAGGATAGGGAAATAGACATTGTTGCCCTCAATGATGATCAAAAGAAAATTGCTTTCTTTGAGTGCAAATGGAAAGACTTAACCGAAAAGCAGGCAAGATGCTTGCTCAAAGCTCTAGAGGAAAAATCAAAATTCTTTGATTGGAACACAGGCGGCCGAACCGAGTATTTTGGGATTTTTGCAAAGAAAATAGAAAACAAGGCAGCGCTCAATAAGGAGGGTTTTCTGGTATTTGACCTAAGGGATTTTTAGGAGTAGGCGCGAGCCTAAACATTATCTCACAAAAAATGAATAGCTAAAGCAGGCAAAAAACACAAACATTAGGCCGCCAAGAAAAAAATCCTTGCGTTTAGCAGATATGCCAAAATAAGTCTATAATATCCTATAATCTACCTCACTCAGGAAGCTTTATTCCCAAAGTTACATTCCTCAAAAGAAGGGCTTCGGGTCCGTACTCCAAAGTTTTCTGAAACCCCACATACACATCAATCTTTTTCTCAGTCCATCCGTGAAAGGTGTCGTCCGAATAAAATATCTTTGACATCAGCAGGTCGTATACCCACCCCTCAAGATGCCTTGCATCATTCCCCAAATCCACAAATACAATTTTTGAGCCTTTTGGCAGAGGGGGATTTACCGCAACGCTTGGAAATTCTCCGGTCCAGGGGACAAGCTCATTCATAAAAGCCCCGTAAGAGATATCGGACAAATAATGGGTTCTTCCGTCATCAATCCGGTAGTTATAATGGAGGTGCTGTCCGGTATTTCCAACACCATCCCCCACTCCCGAGCCGTCAATTTTCACCTGCCTTAAAAAATCTACCCTATAAATGCCAAGCAAATTTCCATGCTCATCAAAAACCTCCACTTTTTTTCCGCTATACAGCCTTTCATCAATATCCTGATAGGATGTTATTGTCCAGCCCGAAGAAATCTCATAGCCCTCAAGCCTATCCTGAACGCTGTTATTTAATGTATTGCCACCCACCCCCTCGCCGATTTTGGGTTTAGGGTAGGTATCCCTATCCGGTCCGTCAGCTCTGCCAAGGTCCTCCCTGAAATCTCCGGCTATGTGCAAAACCGCAAGAATTGCCGCCGCAAGAATTGCCGCTATTGCGAGCATTCGGCTTTTTCTCAGAACTGCCAATTTTTTTGAATAATTTTTCTTTCCTGCCATAATTATATCTAAACTTTGGCAATATCTTGCCAATTGAATTTATTTTTAACCGCCAAGAACAATTTTCAGGGAACCTTCAACTTTCTGTATTTCTTCTTCAGACATTGAAGGGTATATCGGAACAGATACCGCCTTTTTTTGGGCTGAGACTGTGTTTAAAAAATCCCCTTCATCAAGCCCGAGGTAATTGTGCAGTGGCATGAAAACCGGCTTTGCGCAAGCCACCCCAAAACCACCCATCTTTTCTATAAATTTATCGGGGCTGTCTGTTTCAATAATATACCTAAAAAATATTTCTCCGTCGCACCGACTTGCATTTTGGCCGCAATCGGCCAGAATTTTACCATATCTTGCCGCAATTTGCCGCCTTTTTTCAATAAATTGCCCAAGCCTCCTCAATTGGCTTCTCCCAAGCGCCGCCTGAAAATCCGACATTGAATAATTATAAGATTCCCTATACTCCGGCCTGCAGTCATACCTTGTCAGATCCTCTAAGGCCTCTAAGAGCTCTTTGGAATCTGTAAGAACCATCCCCCCATGTCCGGTGGTAAGGACTTTGGTCGCATAAAATGAAAAAATCGACAAAACCCCAAAATTTCCAAGTTTCCTTCCCTTATACTCCCCTCCTACAGACTGAGCGCAGTCCTCTATTATTGGGATACCAATATTTAGCAGTTCTTCGAGATTGGCGGGGGCGCCAAACATGTGCGGAACAATTATCGCTTTCGCGCGGGAGGTTATTTTTTTGGCCGCCGACTTCGGGCAGATATTATACCCTTGGCTTTCAATATCCGCGAGAACCGGCTTTGCTCCTGTATTATTAACAGCGCTCATAACCGATGCGCAGACATAACTCGGCAAAACCACCTCATCGCCGTTTTTTATGCCAAGGGCTTTTAAAGCAAGAAAAAGTGCGTTTGTCCCAGAATTCACGGCAACTCCCCCAAGAGCCCCGATATAACCGCTCATCTCCTTTTCAAAAATCCTAACTTCGCCGCCGGTCGCGATTTTTCCGCTTTTTAGGTTTGACACTACACAGGATATGTCTTCTTCATTTATCGTCGGCCTTGAGTGCGGGATTTCCATAATTATCCTTCAATTGCTTTTAGCGCTTCGCAAACAAAGCCCTCATAAATTTCCCTGCCTTTGTTTTCGTCAATATGCAATTTTCCCTCTGCCAAAAACTTCCTAATCCGTTTTTCATCGGCGTATTGCCGAAGAACCTGAAATTCTTTCCCGTATTTTTTCTCGTTTTCCCCTAGAAACCAAAAGCCTGAAAGTCCAAAGAGCGGAGGCCACTTCCTTAAAACTTGCTCTGCGCCTTGCTCTCTTGCGACTCTGTGAATCAAATCAACACCCTCATCTTTTAAGTGCCCCAGAAACTTTAGCAGGGAATGTTCCTCATCGCATGCGTGCATCCCGAATTCTGCCCCCGGAAAAACGCAGGTGGTTTTGACGCCGAGTTTTTCCTTGATCAAGGGGCCAAACTCCCTCGGGATTCCCCCGTGACCTGCAACAATTACCAATTCAAGCTTTTCATTCTCCCCAACCCGGCCGCCGAGTTTCAGAATCCTTTCCTGTTCATCAATTATTGACTTCACAAAACTGAGAGATTTTTCATAGAACTCTTTGACAGGCAGATATGCGGGCATCCATGCCTTTGACATATCCCCGACTCTGTCGGTCGTGAAAGGTATATGCCCGGCATAAATCGCGCCAGTTCTTTTTGCCGCATCCGTGGCGGCTCTAATAGCAAAAAACGAGTCGGTATCATGGAACAATGCAGGACCGTGGGACTCGCAGTCATTTCCGATGCTCAAAACCAATTTGCCCGCTTTTTTCGTCCCGGTCAGCATTTCGCCAAATTCGCCTTCCATAATATTACCTTAAGCTAAACAAACTTATGGGGGGGTTCCCAATGGCCGCCTACCTCCTTTGCAAATTCCTCATCAAGACTATGCTCCCCCTCCACGATACTTACGACTCCATCCACGAAGCCTTCATACAACACCTTACCGTGTTCTGGGTTTGCATAAATCCTTCCCCTCTCAAAATATTCAACCTCTTCTGTTATAGAGTTTACAGAATAGCCCCCTCTCAAAAAACAATCAACCCTTCTTCCTTTAAATTTCCTCCGCTCCTCGTTCCCACCAAGAGCCTGGAAGTCGGACCCATACCTATCTATTGAATATTCCCCAAGCGCCCAGTACCCTGAAAGACCCAAAAGAGTGGGGCATATTTTCAGGACTTTTTCGGGATCTTCTGCGGCAACCCTGTGGATTAAATCCTCACCTTTTTGATAATAATAACCCAAATACTTCATAAGCGAATGCTCCTCATCTCCAGAATGCATGCCATAGTTTTTTCCGGGATAAACACAGGTCGTTTTGACCTCCAACTCTCTTTCAACAACTGAAGCAAATTCGGCAGGAATTCCCCCATGTCCAACAGCGATTACCACCTCGACATCTTTCTTTAAGAGTTCCCGGTACCCATCTACAATAGGTCTCAGGTAAGCCGCCGAAAGCGCACAAAAGAAATTTTTTGGCAGATAAGCGCGCGACCAACTCGCCGCTAAATCTCCCCCATCGGTAGTGTATGGTATATGTCCCCCATAGTAAGCCCCTGTCAACCTGGCTGCTTTTAGGGCAGCAAGTGTCGCAAAGATAGAATCAGTATATCGCGGCAAAGCCCAACTGTGATTTTCATCAGGATTTCCAACCGCAAAAATCAAACAGGGTCGCTCTGCCTTTTCCAATCCTACCTCGCATAAGCCTTCCATTTTCACCCACAATTCTTATCGAGAAGCTTCTCATAAACAATCCTCTCCAATCCGTCATCCCCTCGCGCCAACCCAATCCTCTTATAACCCAATCCCAAATAAAACCTGTTCGCCGCCTCATTTTCAACCAGAGCCTTAAGCTCAAGCCTTTCTATTCCCGCCTTTCGGCAAGATTCAAAGTACTTCTCCATCAGCATCTTTCCAATGCCTATTTCCCGAAAGGCAGAATCAACAAGAATCTTGTTCACCCTCGAGGTTTTTTCATCAAACTTTGACCCTATAATATACCCGGCAATTTTCCCGTCAACCTCAGCGGCAAAACTTAGCTCCCACTTCAATTGAAGCTCCATTAAAAAACTTTCCTTTGTCCAGGCCCTCTCGCCTAAAGCTGTCCAGTTATGCTCCAGTTCAAAGAATTTGCCAAGGTTTTCAAGGATATAGCCGGAAGTTATTTTTACAAAATTTACCTTCTCTAAGTCATCCCTCCCCCTTCCAAAATCTTTCCCCGCCATAATTACCATTTATTTCCCCACCGTTTATCCCTGCCGGTTGCCGCATCAAAAACCATATTTGAAAATGCCAAAACCCATAGGGCTGAGGACATATACTTAAACGCAAGAATCTGGTGGTAATGCCTTATCGTGTGCAGAATTTCCCTTGGAATCCTATGAATTTCCCTTGAAAAAACAGCCCCCATTATCGGGGCAATAAACGAAAGAACAGTATCACCTATCAAAAAATATGCCGCATATACAGGAAAAAAATAAAGCGTGAGCGGAAAAAGCAGGACAGAAAGCGTATACATTGAAGTCTCAATCAGGCCGGGAAGGACACTTAGGTATGCCAGGGATTTTGCTTTTGACTTTCGCCCAAAAACATGCCTCCTTGTATAAATTACCTGCCAGGTCCCAAAATACCACCTATAGCTCTGCCTGAGCTGTTTTTTGAGTGTGGGGACATCCGGAGTTATGACGGCGGCATCAGCAGCAAAGCTTATTTTGTGGCCCTCCTCCTGAAGCTTCCATGTGTAGGCCGTGTCTTCAGTCTTTACATTTGTTGGTATGGATATCTCTTTTACAATATCCGACCTTACAAGAAAAGACGCCCCGCAGACAACAAACATCCCTCTCCGATAGCTTTGTGCATTTTTCCTGAACTTGCTGATGCGGTTAATCCACTCTTTACCGTAGTGGAAATATTTTGCAAAATAGTTTTTTGGGGTTGTTGTATATCCAAATGATGTGGCTGCAACCGCCCCCTCCAAAACAGCCCTTTCAACAAGCCGGATTATTGTTCCCTGCTTTATAACCAGCCCCGAATCTATGAAATAGACATACTCCCCAAGCTTAACTTTCGGGTCTGAGACAAGGCAATTAAGCTTTTCAGATTTGGCGGTCACTCCCTCCTTTGACCAGTAATATATCCTTGGAAACCTTTTTTGGAATTTGGCAATTCTTTTTTTCAGGCACTCCACCTCCCTTTTAGTATTATCAAGGTTTGAATCCGAAATATAAATATTTTTTATCGGGTAATCCTGCCTTAAGACGCTCCTTATTGAATTTTCCATCAGTTCCGCTTCCCTGTGCGCGGAAATCACAACAGTAACTGTTCTAAAGCCCTTGTTTCCAATCCTTTTTGAGGGCGCAAGCTCTCCGGGAAGGCTCTCCAAGCGCCCCCCTCTTTCTTTGCGGGTTTTTGATGCAAGAGACGCGCGTCGATATGCTAAAGTCAGCAGGTCAATAGTTAGAGTAAACGGGAGCAGTATAAAGGGGATAACAATTATCGCCAAAATAACTGAGGCTATGGACATTTTATGCCCTCTTTTGGTCCATCACCTTTTTTAATACCCTCTTTTTCTCTATCCTCTTTTTGTCCATCACCTTTTTTAATACCCTCTTTTTCTCTATCCTCTTTTAAAATTGATTCTCCTGAGCTCAAAAGCCGCCCGACATTAAAAAGAGCATCAATTGCCGACAGGTAAGGCTCAAAGCCAAAAAACCTTTGTGGATAAGCTGGATGCTTATAATTCTGAAACCTCACCTCAATCCCCTTAAATGCGTCCATCTCCATATATTCTCTCCCGCCATCTCCCGACAGGTAAATATCAGCTCCAAGAGCTTTTGCAATATTTGCAAGGGTTTTTGAGGGATTGCCGGTTTCTGTATTTTCGGGAAGCTCAGAGAACATCACAAATTTGGCCTTTATCCCAAAGCATTTTGAGAGGTAAACTATAATCCTCATATTGAAGTCCAAAAGGCTGTCTCCGGGCTCATTGTAGATTTCGCTAAGCCCTGAAAAATGCTTTTCAAAAAAGGGGGCCTTTTTGTAATTTGCCTCAATGAGCCTGAGATGGTATTTGTTCCAGGGGGCATTTTTTATCCTCGCGTCTTTTTTTATCCTTATTTCGCTTATTGGAGCAGGCCTTTTTTCAACAGGAACATTAATCCAAACCCAACCCTCATTTATTCTGATTTTGTTTCTGCTGTGAAAATCGCTACCTACATATTGGCAGTCCTCCCTTACCACAAAAATTCCTCTTCCCTCCCCAATTTCGCAAACCGCCTTCATCTTGTCAAAAAAGCCAAGATAGGGCAGGAAATTCGGCTGGTGGGCAGACATTGCTTTTGCCATATTTTTCACCTAATCGAGATTCAATATAAAATGGTTAGCGCAAAAAGGCTCTGCAAAGAATTTTCCGTTAAGCCGCAGGCTTGCCGCGTAATAGCAGGCGTCAATCTTCACCCTTCTTAAGTCAAGCTTATTATACTTAGCAATTTGGGATTTGTAAGCCATAATAGCCGCTTCCTTTTTTTTGAAATCATCCTCCGAACCTATATGGAACAGATGAGGGTGGAATTCTGAATTAATGGTTGAGGGGGATTTGTAAGTGAGTATTACCGGCACTTTTCTGCAGGCAATGGATGAGGCCTGCGAGACTACCCGATGGTCCTGATGTGTGTCTTCGCTAAAATGCGTATATACAAAATTGGGCTTCTCCTTTTCAATTATTTTTTCCAAAAGGTCTTTTAGCGCAATAAGGTCTTGTATTTTTGTATCAGGCAGATGCAGAGTATAAATCTTATTTAGGCCAAGAATTTTTGCGGATGCTTCCGCTTCTTTAAGCCTTTCTTTCGGGTCGCCCCCTTTCTCGCCGTCAGAGCACAGTATGCCGACAACCCTGTCCTTTTTTGCAGTGTGGTGCATTATTCTCATTCCCGCGCCTATCTCAAAATCATCTGGATGCGCCCCAATTACAACCACCCGGGATTTTTTTCTGCTCATATATTTTATTACATATTAAAATATTAATTATTAGTGGTAACTATTAGTCTGTATATATTTTTCGTTCCACCCTAAGCCTCCCGGGGCAATCCCCTCAAGATAATTCTATTTAACAGATGCAATTATGGCATGCATTTGCGGCGGAAGGAAAATCTATTATACCCGGCCTTATGAGGGGCAGGAACTATGCAAAAAATGCTTTATTCAATCCGTTGAAAAAAAGGTCAAGCGGGGGGTAAGGCAAAACAAGCTTCTTTTGTCCGGAGATAAAATTGGGGTTGCCCTCTCGGGGGGCAAAGACAGCTCGGCCGCCCTCTACATTATGTCCCAAATAGCAAAAAAACGCCGGGATATGGAGATTTTCGCAATTTCCATAGACGAAGGGCTTGGAAAGTACAGAAATGACACTATTAAAAAAAGCGCGGAGCTGTGCAAGATGCTTGATGTCCCGCATTATATTTATTCGTTTAAAGTGGAGCTTGGCAAAAGCCTGCCTGAGATGATGAAAAAAGATCCCACCCTCAACGCCTGCACATTCTGCGGGGTTGCCCGAAGGGATTTGCTTAACCGAAAGGCCCGCGAGCTTGGCGCAACAAAGCTTGCTTTCGGATTCAACCTCAATGACGAGGCAGAGTCCGTCTTTATGAATTTTATTTTCGGAAATTTGGACAAATTCACCCGCCTTGGGCCTAAAGTTGAGAACAAAAATATCCCCCAATTCGTGCCCCGGCTCAAGCCCCTTCGCGAAATCCCTGAAAAAGAGCTTTTTGCCTACTGCGATGCGGCAGGCCTGCCTTACTTCAGCAAAAAAATATGCCCTTACGGAAAAGAATCGGTAAGAAAATCCATAAGGAAATGCCTCTATGAAATGGAGGAAAAATACCCCGGAACTCTCTTCCAGATTGTCAAGTTTGCCGACCTTATAATCCCGCCAATTAGAGATAGTTTCCGGAAAGAAGGCAAGCTCAAATTCTGCAAAATATGCGGAGAGCCTTCCTCAAAAGAGACCTGCAAGGCGTGCATACTTCTTGGCAGGCAAAAATAGGCTATACAAAGCCCGAAGGTATTTCAAGATAGGGGGATTATATCCGGAAATTATAACAAAGATGTGGGGCCTGCCGCATTTATTATCCCCAACAATCTGCCTTTAATCAAATTTCCATCAAAAATTATGGAATTATGATAGCAGACCTCAGTTCAATCGGGCTTCCAATAATGTATGCAATATCCTATTTCCTGCTTTTTAACGGGATATACCTGCTTTTTGTGAGGCTCGAAAACCAAAATAATATGGAAAGCCCAAAGCCTGACAAAAAATACAGCATCACAGTAATTGTGCCTATGTACAACGGGGCAAAGCATATAAAAGAATGCGTAGACTCCCTTCTTAATATGGATTACCCTAAGGAAAAGGTGGAAATTTTGGTAATTGACGACGGCTCAACCGACAATTCTTACGAGATTGCAAAAAAAATCAAGGGAATAAAGGCTTACAGAAAAAACCACGCCGGAAAATCCGCGGCAGTCAATTACGGCATAAAAAAAGCCAAAGGCGAGCTTATCGGAATACTTGATGTGGACTCGAGCGTAAGCCAAAACGCGCTCATAAAAATGGTCGGCTTTTTTAAGGACAAAAAAGTCGCGGCAGTCCACTCCGGGCTTAGGGCCAAGAACAACGACAGATTTATAGAAAAATTCCAGGAGCTTGAGTACATGTTCTCCCTATTCTTCAAAAAAATGTTCTCCATGATAGACGGGCTTTATGTTACTCCGGGGGTATTTTCTGTATTTCGGGCAAGCGTTTTTAGGGAGATTGGGGTTTTTGACACTTCAGAGATGTCTGAAGACCTTGAGATTGCATTTAGGATTATAAGCAAGAAATATGTCATAAAATGCGCAATAGACGCCAAGACCTACACTGTTGTGCCTGACAAGTTCAAAGACCTCACTCGCCAAAGGGTTCGATGGAATTGCGGGCTTGCCAGAAACTTAAGCCGATATCGGCACCTGCTTTCAACAAATTACGGGGAATTGGGCTATTTTGTCCTTCCTTTCACAATTATCGGCCACCTTACTATCATGGTATTTTTCTCCTATGTGCTGGCAAATTTTACGATAACCCTCATAAACAACCTGATTCTTATGTCCATAATAGGCGTTGAAACTTACCTTCGCGGCATGCTCACCTTTAATATGGCATGGGGATTTTTGCAGTCAAAAATATTCTTCTACACCCTCTTGACAACGGCTCTTGGAATAATATTTCTCTATTACTCAAAAAAATACACCGGCTCAAAAAAGAAATGGGGTATTCTTGCAATTCACTATACGCTCTATATTATGGTCGCCGGGTTTGTCTATTTTTATTTCTGGATTGCCACATTTTATCGGATTTTTCGAAAAGATGTGCGCTGGTAGGCTCCCGTTCAGGCTGTGGATTTTGGGTCAAGCCTCCCCTATATAGGATTTTTTGAAAAGATATTTAATGGTAAACTACAGGATGCTCACGGTATTTGCAATAACCACGCTGATATTTCTTATCGGCATATTTTTGGGCCAGGCAATAGCCCAGTATCACCTGTCTGACGCAAAAAAGTCCCAAAACAAGCTCATTGCTGACCTTGCCGGTTATGAGCTTGCCTGCGAAATCCTTTCAGAACAGGACCTCTGCTCAATAGATTTTACTCCAATCCAGAAAGACAGGTTTGAACTGGGCCAGAAAGTCTCAGCCCTTGAAGAAGAGTTCGGCAGGAATAATGCGCAGACCGCCTCCCTTTCCGAACTCTACCATACATACCAACTTAGAGAATACCTTCTTGTAAAGGAAGCAAAAAATGCCTGCTCGCAGGATACCCCCCTTATAATATTTTTTTACAGGCTTGACGACACAGACTCAATTGCCCAGGGAAGAATACTTGACAGGTTAAGCGAAAAATACAACCTTACTGCAATCTATGCGATAAATTCCTATGCTGACAATCCTGCAGTAAGGACTATTAAATCTGTTTACAATGTCCATACTGCCCCTGCGCTTGTAATCAATGAAGTAACCTACAACAAATATATGCGGCTTGAGGAAATAGAAGAGGTATTATATAAAAATATAAAAATCAGATAGCCGGCTTAGTATTCCACCCTAAGCCCGATATGCCAAGCGGTATAATAATATAGGGGGACTATGCGTCCCGGTTCAAATCCAAATTAAAATTAATATAAAGCCTTAAGGCAAGAATTAAAAAAAATTTTAAGAAACTGAAAGAAAAAAAAGAAAAAAGGCATCCTTACGGAAGCGCCACCCTAACCTTACTGCATTGCAGAAAGAGTAGGAGTAGTTGTGCCCGAGACTCTTACAGCAGTGCCGGTCAAGTCGTTATATGCGCTGAATTGCTGAAGTACGCTGCATGCTGCTCGGGTGTTTTCCGCATCCCAACCAGCTACTACAAGCGCTACCCTTCCGCCGTTAAACGCATCGTTTACGAGCTTGATCATTGCTGCGCCCTCAGGTACAGTTGAGTCAGCGCCGTATGAAGGATATGCAAGGCCCAATGCCTGCGCGGTTAGCCTGTTTACGGCAGGCCCGCCGACAAGAATAAGGTTCTTGCTCTGCTTCATGGCTTCTGTGACTTCTGTATCTATTCGGGCAATATTGTCTACAATCGGAACAGCTTTCTTAATGGTGCTTCCAGGGGTGGTTGTTGATGTTGAACCAGGGCCTTCCACAATGACAGTTGCCTTTACCTGTTCGCTTGGAACGGCAAATGCAAGCACATCACGGTCGCCGTTGCTCTTAGGGTTTCGGACTATGAACCCGTATTGGGTCCTGTAATCTTCTTCCACAGTTCCAATAGAATTTCCATCTATTGTAAGCTCAACGGCTTCGGCTTGTTTGCTCTCAGCGCCCAATATTCTTTGGGCGATGTCTACATCCCAGACGATATTCCCTTCAGTTCCTTCCGCAATGGTAAATGCCAATGCGGCAGGGTTGTCGGTATAGGTAACTGCCTTTTCGGTGTCTTGGTAGTAAACAGTGAGCTCACTGGTTACAGTACCTGTGTTGTTTGCGTTAGTACCTATGTTGAAAATCTGGATGTAGCCGTCAGAGTTCTCAAAGGCGCCTATAGTCTGGTTAACTGCATTTCTAAGGATATATACTGTGTCAGTCTCAGTCCATGCTGAATTTACCTTAACCCTAAATCCTGTGTTGGATTCGCTTGAGGTAAGGACAAATGCAGGCAATCTCTCATAAGAGGTTGTTTCATCCCCGTTTTCATCCTGATCAACGGTTACTGAAATCATGAACTTGCCTTCAATATCTGCGTAGCTGTCTGTGTTTAGCCTGTTGATGGAAACTTTGGCATAGTTGTTAGGCAATGTCAAATATTCGCCTACACCCTTGAGGTCATCTGTGTGGTCCAAAAGGTATTGGTTAAATAATGCGCCTATGTTCAATTTAGTTGTGTCTGCATTGTCAGCATCAATATACCATACCCAATTGGCGTCTCTCGCCCTATCAGGCTCGCCGAAAACTTCCATTGAATCTCCATTCTCAACAGTCTTTAGTATGTCAGAACCAACAGTCAAATCAACCTGCCTGCTGTTGACATCATCCGTGTAAAGGATTGAGTTAATGCTAACTGTCACAGGCCCAAAGTCGTATTCACTGGAGGTGGCTATAATTCGGGTTAAATCACCTACAGTAACAGATACGCTGTTTGAACCAATAGAGTTAATCTTAACTGTGGTCCCGTCAACGGTGACTGTGTCGCCCATTCCAAGAACGGCATCCTCTCCAAGCTTGAAGGTAATGCTGTCCTTTGTTCCGTTTGTTACATCGATTATCTCAAAATTCTTGTTTAAGAACTTGATTTCGAGTTTCTTGGAACTTGAATCGGCAACCGCAGTGTAGTCAAAGTTAGAGCCGCTAATCTCATAGGTGTACAGGAATTTATTTGTGCTCATATCTGTTACTGTACCTAAGAAGACGCCGCTACCCAACTCCGAGTCATCAACAGATGTCTTAAGGTCAAGCCCTTTAACCATCAAGTTTTCCTTAACGGTAACATCCTTGCTGTCCCACCTGACTTTTGTATCAATGAAGCCCGCAAGCTTGTTGGCCCTAAGTGTTGTTGCAGTAACTTCGCTCAGGGTAAGGTCAAGAGCAACATCTTTGCTCTCCCCGCCGGTTACGACGGTCCCGCCTGTGCCTATAGTCACATACTCTCCACTTTCAGCGCCAAGCCTTACAGCAACATTTATTGCGCCAACAACATCAGCAGGGTTTGCCGCTCCGCCAACAACCATAAGGAAATTTGTGTTTCCGTTATCGATGAAAGGCGCAGGATAATCCTCAAGGGCATAACTTGCCATTGCGACAGGCGCAAAAACGGTTGCTCCAAGCATAGCTGTTCCTAATACACTAGCTCCGATTGCTTTTATTTTTGCTTTCATATTTTTATTTTCTCTATCAAAATGAATCTCCCCGGCTTTTATCCCGGCTCCCGGATTCGGTGCGTCGCTTTTCATATAACTATATACGCATCTATAACTATATATAGCCTCAAAGAAACAGTTCCCGGTGAATATCCCTCCCAAATCTTATTAGTTTTTAGGTGTTTTAAATAAATATTATTGAATTTAATTGTTTATAAACTAAAAATATATAATATTAAACCTAAAGAAATTAAAATAAAAAATAAAACCGATTTTACCAAAACTACATCAAATTCACCTTCTTTTTTTTGGCAATATCCTTCTTTGGAAGCTCTACCTCAAGCAGGCCTTCAGAAAAGGTAGTCTTTGCCTTCCTGATATCAACCCTCTCCGGAAGAGGGATTGTCCTTTGTATTCTGTTTGAGCTTCGCTCGCGAAGGTAATAGTTCTCTTTAGCCACTGAGCGCTCTTCTTTTCTTGAAGCGGAAATGGTCAGGGTGTCTTCTGTAGCCTCTACGCTAATATCTTTTTTGTCAAAACCCGGAAGGTCTGCCCTGACAACAATATCTTTTTCGCGCTCAGCCAAGTCTACAGGCATTTCATTCAAAAATGTCCTGCCAAGCCCCCGCGCCCCCTTTAAAAAATCCCTTGAAAGCCCTATAAACAGGTCTTCAATTGGCTCAAGAGCCCGCCCTTCACCGGGAGATTTTCTTTTCTTTGCCATATTTATTTTTGGCAGGCTGAGTATTTAATCATTTTTATCCCTATTCTTTCATCAAGTCTGAAGCGCTTTTACGGTCTTTTGCCTTTTTCTGAGAATAGCCTCTGCACTCCTCCTCAAGGGACTTTCCGCCTTTTGCATCGCAAACCTTCTTTTCCCTCACCTTTACAAAAAGCGGAAACTGGCTGGCTTCCCCAACAAGGACAGCCTCTCCAACTTCAAGGGAAGTAATGGCATTAAGAAGCTCAGGCGTTAATCCTTCACTGCTCTCCCCAATGTGTTTCTTGTCGTAGGGATTTGTTATTCTCAGATACATGTGGGTGTTGCACTGGGAAAGCGCAGTGGTGGACAGGCGGACCGGGCGTTGGGATATAAGGCACACTATTGCATTGAACTTTCGCCCTTCCCTTGCAATCCTCTCAATCACAGGCTTTGAGAAATTTGTTTTTGAGCTTTTTTCGGGAGCAAAATTATGGGCCTCCTCTATAAAAGCTATAAAAGGGGGAACCGATGCTGAAATCCTCCTGTTAAAAAGCTCGCCCAAAAAATAAGCCGCAATCATCTGCATTTTTGTCCTGCTCATCAGGTCGGAAACATCAAAGACGGTAATTTTTCCGGGAGACACAGCCATAGCCACAGAGGGCTCGTCATAATACCCAAATATATTTTGCCGCTCAAGGGAATCTATGCTTGAGAGCAGAATGTCTTTTGTTGCCTGCTTTATTGAATCGTCGCCTATTACCGCTTGGGACAATTCCTTTAGGCTAAAAACATCCTCGCCCTTCTTTAGACCTTCAAAAGCCCTAATCAAGTCTCGTTTTTGGGGGAAGCTCAGATGAGGCAAAAAAACCTCAAGATAATGCGGTGAGAGCGTCGGCAGCCCGATCCTTATATCCTTGCCCCTTATTAAGCGCGATTTTGCAGAAAATTTTTCGTCATATGCAAATGCCGAATATTCCCCATGCGGGTCAAACACAATCAGCCCGACCCTGCCTTGCTCCTCGCTTCGCCCCAAAAGCTCTTCAACAAGGACTGCTGTGGCATAGCTTTTTCCGGCGCCCGACAATGCAAGCACGGCCAGATGCTTTTGGAAAAGGCGGTTAAGGTCAAGCTTTACCAAGACATCATGCCCGATAAGAGAACCAAGATGAAGACCCTCGTCCCGAAAACGGAATATCTTTTTGAGATTCTCTTCCTTTGCCGGCAACACATCTTTTCCGGGGGATGCGGGATAGTTAGCGCGGCGGGTCAGCTCACCGAGTATTCCCAGCGCCCTGACTTTGCACATAAGGTATTCCCATTTTTCGGTCGGGAAGTGCGAACTTATAGACACATCATAATTGGCAATAGTTTCGGGCTGCATAAAATAGCGGTTTGCAATTACAAGCTCCTCAATCCTTCCTATGAGAACCCCCTCTTTTGTCAATACTTCAACAAACCTGCCTTTTTTGACTTTGTCCTTTTCCTCCGCCACAAAATAAAACTCATTTGTATTCGGGGAATCTATTGTTGAAATAACCGTGCCAAGTCTTGTCTCCATAAATTACTGAACTAAAATAGGTTAAATCCCCCAACCAAAACAAACCGCAAAATCCTAAAAAAATATTGAAAAAAATTGCGTAGTGGATTTAGACAAAAGATACCGCATAAAAACTTTAGACAAAAGATACTGCATAAGCGGTTTAGATGAAAAAATACAAATCTCTCTGCAGGTGCAACTATTTATTTACAGGGTATTTAATTTGGGGCTTACGCTCCAAAATCTTTCATGAAAACA
>Ga0334895_1000939_pt1 | contig 34029 bp, 29 predicted proteins | sample GraSluR3_MG_7_FD_207229 | JGI IMG/M metagenome (GOLD analysis project Ga0334895, IMG submission 207229) | Sludge microbial communities from methane-producing bioreactor in Wageningen University, Netherlands - Granular Sludge_31_05-R3 | ecosystem: Engineered > Bioreactor > Anaerobic >... | reverse complement strand
AATTTGTGTCAATATGTGGACAGATTATGGATTCCGGATAAGCCTCACTCCGTTCGACTTTCCGGAATGACTGGTGTAGGGGTGGCTTGTAGCCGCCCATAGTAGGCGCGAGATCTTGTCGCGTGGGATGATAGCCGCCCATTCGGGCAGGAAGCAGGGATATGCTTCTCAAGCTTCAAAACCTTCTAAGTCTAATCTGTGCAAATTTGTGTCAATCTGTGGACAGATTATGGATTCCGGATAAGCCTCACTCCGTTCGACTTTCCGGAATGACTGGTGTAGGGGTGGCTTGTAGCCGCCCATAGTAGACGCGACATCTTGTCGCGTGGGATGATAGCCGCCCATCCGGGCAGGAAGCAGGGATATGCTTCTCAAGCTTCAAAACCTTCTAAGTCTAATCTGTGCAAATTTGTGTCAATCTGTGGACAGATTATAGATTCCGGATAAGCCTCACTCCGTTCGACTTTCCGGAATGACTGGTGTAGGGGTGGCTTGTAGCCGCCCATAGTAGGCGCGACATCTTGTCGCGTGGGATGATAGCCGCCCATTCGGGCAGGAAGCAGGGATATGCTTCTCAAGCTTCAAAACCTTCTAAGCCTAATCTGTGCAAATTTGTGTCAATCTGTGGACAGATTATAGATTCCGGATAAGCCTCACTCCGTTCGACTTTCCGGAATGACTGGTGTAGGGGTGGCTTGTAGCCGCCCATAGTAGGCGCGAGATCTTGTCGCGTGGGGTGGCATCCGCCCATAGTAGGCGCGAGATCTTGTCGCGTGGGATGATAGCCGCCCATTCGGGCAGGAAGCAGGGATATGCTTCTCAAGCTTCTAAGCCTAATCTGTGCAAATTTGTGTCAATCTGTGGACAGATTATAGATTCCGGATAAGCCTCACTACGTTCGACTTTCCGGAATGACTGGTGTAGGGGTGGCTTGTAGCCGCCCATAGTAGACGCGACATCTTGTCGCGTGGGATGATAGCCGCCCATTCGGGCAGGAAGCAGGGATATGCTTCTCAAGCTTCTAAGTCTAATCTGTGCAAATTTGTGTCAATCTGTGGACAGATTATAGATTCCGGATAAGCCTCACTACGTTCGACTTTCCGGAATGACTAGTCTAGGGCTGCTGGGTAATTTCTATAGATTCCGGATACACTTCTTAGCCCCACAAAACTCCAGCACTCCAGCACTCCAGCACTTTGGAACTTCAGCACTCCAAAACCAAATCATAAGAATCCGTCAAATCAGTTAAATCTGCGTTCTATATTCATTGATCTACAGCGCCAAAAGCGACACGATTATTCTGAATTTTCAATTAGATTAACCGCGAAGTGACCGCCAACTAAGAACTAAGAACTAAGAACTAAGAACTCTCTAAGTCCCTATTTTCTCACCGCTTGCACGCTCGACCGGTGAGCGACCGGTGAGGGAGGCGTGAGGAGCCCATATATTGCAAGCATTTACGAGCCCGAAAAATCGAGGATTTTGCCAATATGCTTGTGGCTTGTTATATGAAAATTCAAGAATCCTCTTGACAAATATCTAGGCCTAGAATTTAAGGAAAAGACCACGTGGAGGATTAGTCCTAATTGGTAAGGCAGCGGTCTTGAAAACCGCCGGGTTCTGCCCATGGGGGTTCGAGTCCCTCATCCTCCGCCATCATATAGTTGTGATTTATTTTAGTGCCTGGAGAGGTGACCGAGCTGGCTTAAGGTGCACGCCTGCTAAGCGTGTGTAGGTCAAAAGCCTACCGAGGGTTCGAATCCCTCCCTCTCCGCCACTTATCTTATAGTGTTGGGCAGTCGCCAAGCGGTAAGGCAGCAGGTTTTGGTCCTGCCATACGGGGGTTCGAATCCTCCCTGCCCAGCCATGATACTTTTGATGGGATGTCGTCTAATGGTAGGACAGCGGACTCTGGATCCGTACGTGAGGGTTCAAATCCTTCCATCCCAGCCAATCAATTGCCCGGCTAGACCGGGTTTTTTTATAGGAAAAATTTGGGGTGATCCTGCATTAAGCAAGATCACCCCTTTGTTATTTAACGCTGGTTTATTGGTTTTTACATGCCTCAAAGAGCTCTTTGGCGGCGTCGCCTGCGGCGTCCGCAAAGTCTTCGTTGTTGGAGGCGAAGATGATGCCTCGAGAGCTATTGATCAAGATGCGGGGCTCCTGTGGGCTATGGGTCGCATGCTCAAGGACAGCCTTGAGATCTCCTCCCTGAGCGCCCACTCCGGGGATCAGGAAGAGCCTTTCCGGCATCGCTTCGCGCATCATCTTCAGGTCGTTAACCTGAGTGGCTCCGACCACTGCGCCAAAGCGCTCAATCGGATAATCTGCCAGCCAAGCGGGCACAGCGTCTTTGAGATGATGGCGGTGGAAGAAGTCGTCGGCTGAGGGGTTTGACGTGAGCGCCAGAGCAAAGCCAAAGCTGTTTTCAATCTCCAAAAGCGGTTTTACGACATCAGCGCCCATGAGGGGATTGATGGTGATCGCGTCCACTTTCAGTTCTTTGAAGAAAGCGCTTACATAATTTGCCATAGTCGAGCCGATATCGCCAACCTTGCAATCCAAGATCACGGGGATTTCCTGTGGAATGCTTACAATGCTGTCGTAGAGGGCGGTCAAGCCCCGAAGGCCATCTGCCAGATAAAATGCCAGATTCGGTTTGTATGCCGTGGCATAGTCCTGAGTCTTCAGAATGATGGCTTCATTGAAGTCCCGAATGGGATTTGCGGAGCTCATCACGCATTTTGGCAGGCGATCAAGCTGGGAATCCAGCCCGATGCAGACATGGCTGCCGAGTTTCTTGACACGATCTTGATATTTAAGCCAAAACGATTTTGACACTGTCTTCTCCATCAATATCTTCGAGGGCTACTTTGATGATTTCTTCTTTTGAGGTGGGCACGTTTTTGCCCACATAATCTGCTTTGATGGGCAATTCGCGATGTCCGCGATCGATCAGGACTGCCAGTTGGATGTGTTTTGGGCGTCCAAAATCCATGAGGGCATCGATGGCAGCACGCACTGTTCTGCCGGTGAAGAGCACATCGTCTACCAGGACCACGATCGCGTCTTCGATCTCAAAATCCAATTGCGATCCCTTGATCACGGGTTGGTGAGCAATGGTGGATAGATCGTCCCGGTACAAAGTGATATCCAAGATACCAACCGGGATTTCCTGATTTGAGATCAATCTCAAATAATCCGAGAGGCGATTCGCAATCGGCACACCACGGGAGCGGATGCCGACCAAGCGGATCTTCTCCAAGCCACGGTTTTGTTCGATAATCTCGTGTGCCATACGCTGAAGGCTGCGCTCCATCTGAGCGCTGTCCATGATCTGACTTTTTGTCTTCATAAATCTCTCCTTAGTCTGCTTTGACTATTGCCAAGGTGTCGCCTTTGCTGACGTTTGCGCCGGATGAAAGCGGAGTCGCGGATACTGTTCCGTCCACCGGGGAGGGGATGTTGTTATACATCTTCATAGCTTCGAGCACGAGCAGGGTCTCGCCGCGCTTGATCTTTTCGCCCACTTGCTTTTCATATTTGATCAGCATTCCGGGCATGGGAGCGGCGATCTTTTCACCATCCGCAGTTGCCGGAGCGGCAGCAGGAGCAGGGGCTTTAGCAGGAGCCGGACTTGCGGCTTGTGGAGCCGGAGCTGGTGCAGGGGCAGCATCTGCGGGTCTTGGAGCGGGGGCAGCCGGACGACTGGAGACTATCCGGGGACTTCCACCTTTTTCGGCAACTTCCACCTTGAAATAGCTTCCGTCGATAAAGACGTCAAATTCTCTGGCATCTTCCGGTTTTGCGGGCGCTTCAGGCTTTTCAACTAGTTTGCCGGCGAGGGCTTTTTTGATCAGCTCATCCTGTGCCTTCACCTCTTCCATGGAAGTGGCTTTCATCTCTTCCGGCATGGGGTCCATGCCATATTTGATGCGCAGGAATTTCTTGCCGGTCACGTTGTATAGCGCTACGATCAATTGGTCATCAAGATCTCGGGCGAGTCCTTCGGTCTCTTTCTTGACGTCTTCCAAAGCAGGAGGGATCACGTCTCCGGGGCGCACTGTGATGGGAGTCTCGCCTTTGGGATACCCCTTAAGCGCTCTGGCTTGCAGTTCTTTGTCCATGGGCAAAGTGGTCTTGCCATAGAGGCCATAGCAGAGGTCTTTGACTTGCTCGGTGATGCGGGCATATTCACCGGGTTTTTCATCGAAGAGGGCGTTGTTTACGCTTTGGATGCCCACGATCTGACTTGTGGGAGTCACCAGCGGGATCTGACCCAGGTCTTTGCGGACTTTGGGGATTTCCTCAAAAACATCGTCCAGCTTATCTAGGGCGTCCATTTGCTTGAGTTGATTGACCAAGTTTGAGAGCATCCCGCCCGGGGTTTGGTGGATGATGACGTCTGTGTCGATGATTGAGTATTTTGTGCTGTTTGCAAATTGCAGGTATTTTGGGATGTCCTTTTCCATCTCTTTGCCGATCTTATTGAGCAGATTGATGTCCATTCCGGTGTCGCGGTTTGTTCCCAAAAGTGAGATGATCAGGGGTTCGACTCCGGGATGGGAAGTGCGATATGCATAAGGTCCCATGCAGGTGTCGATGATATCCACTCCGGCTTCGATGGCTTTGAACAAGGAGAGATCTCCCATTCCTGAGGTGAAGTGCGTGTGGAGGTGGATCGGTGCTTTAACGTTTGCTTTGAGGGCTTGCACAAGGTTGTAGGCATCATACGGAGCGATCAGCCCTGCCATATCCTTTATGCAGATGCTGTCGGCACCCATATTTTCGAGTTGTTTGGCTTTTTGGACGTAATAGTCGACGTTGTAGATGTCTCCGCCCATTCTTTGCTCAGTGAGCGAATAGCAGATGCTGCCTTGGAAGTGTTTTTTGTTCTTTTGCACGATCTTCACGGCGGTTTCAAAATTGCGGAAGTCATTGAGGGCATCAAAGATCCGGAAGATATCTATGCCGTTGTCGCAGGCGCGCTGCACAAAGGCTTCCACCACGTCGTCGGCGTAGTTTTGATATCCCACTAGGTTTTGCCCTCTGAGGAGCATGGAGAAGGGGGTCTTTTTGATGTGTTTTTTCAGAGTGCGGATGCGCTCCCAAGGGTCTTCTCCGAGAAAGCGGTGCATGGCGTCAAAAGTGGCTCCGCCCCATACTTCCATGGAGTAGTAGCCTACTTGGTCCATAAGCTCCGCTACATGCAAGAGATCTTCGGTCCTGCCTCTGGTGGCAAAGAGCGATTGATGTCCATCGCGAAAACTGAGGTCTTGTATCTTGATTGGATTTGCGGCTTTGGGTCTGTCATCCGCATATTGCATCTTGGTCATTTCGAGGATGCCGTGCTTATCCATTGTTTCTCCTTTTATCTGCTTCTTTTTATTATTCTTCTTTGACAAATGTCGCGGTATTGCATGGTTGAGCTGCGGCCATATGCCGCCCATGGATGGGAGGGATTCCCGGGGATGGGGGCTTGATAGCCGGGTGCACTATTCTCTGAGGAGATCAGCGCCAAAACAGCTGAGATAGCGGCAAGTTCACGTTTGTCTTTGTGCATATTCTTCTATCCTTAGGCTGGGATGTTGCCGTGTTTTTTGGGTGGCAAGCTTTCGCTCTTGGTGCTCAGGATTTCCAGAGCATCCACCAGGCGTTTTCTGGTCTCAGACGGCAAAATCACTGCGTCCACATAGCCCCGTGATGCTGCCACGTAGGGGTTGTTGAAGCGCTCTTCATAATCTGCGATCAGCTCATTACGCTTTGTGGCTTGGTCTTCTGCTGCGGCGATTTCCTTGCGGAAGATGATGTTTGCCGCTCCCTGCGCGCCCATCACGGCGATCTCGGCAGATGGCCAAGCAAAGACCATGTCCGCGCCCAAGTGACGTGAACTCATGGCGATATAGCTGCCGCCGTAGTCCTTGCGGGTGACCACTGTCAGTTTTGGCACGGTGGCTTCCGAATAGCACCACAAAAGTTTGGCGCCATGACGGATGATTCCGCTGTGCTCCTGATGTGTGCCGGGTAGATATCCCGGGACGTCTACGAACGTGATCAGCGGGATATTGAAGGAATCGCAAAAGCGGATGAAGCGAGTCGCTTTGTCTGATGCGTCGATGTCCAGACATCCTGCGAGCACCATGGGCTGGTTTGCCACGATACCGACGCTGCGGCCATTTAAGCGGGCAAAGCCTACGATGATGTTCTGAGCATAAAAGAGATGGGGCTCAAAAAAGATGCCGTCATCCACTACGCGCTTGATCACATCGCGCATGTCATAGCTCATGCGGGGGTTGTCCGGAATCATGGTGTTTAGCTCTTGGCATTCACGCCAAGGATCGTCGTTGCACTCAGTGCGGGGTGGATCTTCCATGTTGTTTGCCGGCAAAAACGAAAGCAGCATCTTGATCTGCTCGATGGCGTCTTGATCGCTCTCGCATGCAAAATGGGCATTTCCGCTTTTGCTGTTGTGTGCCATGGCTCCACCAAGCTCTTCTTGGTTGGTCACTTCACCGGTGACGGCTTTGATCACGTCCGGTCCGGTGATAAACATAAAACTGGTATTTTTGACCATGAAGACAAAGTCCGTCATGGCGGGTGAATATACAGCGCCTCCGGCGCAAGGACCCATGATCGCGGTGAGCTGAGGGATCACGCCGCTGGCACGGGAGTTCCTGAAAAAGATGTCTCCATATCCCTTTAGGGCGTCGACACCTTCTTGGATGCGGGCTCCACCGGAGTCGTTTATCCCCACGCAAGGGACTCCGCTCTTCAGAGCCATGTCCATCACTTTGCAGATCTTGGCAGCATGCATCTCTCCCAAAGAGCCTCCGCGGGCAGTGAAATCCTGCGAAAAGGCAAAGACAGGACGTCCATTTACCAAGCCGTGACCGGTGATAACCCCATCCGAAGGGATGTCGATATCTTGCATGCCAAAATTGTCACAACGATGCTTAACAAACATGTCCAGCTCACGAAAGCTGCCCGGATCAAACAAGAGATCCAAGCGTTCGCGGGCGGTGAGTTTTCCGGCAGATTTTTGTTTGGCGATCGCTTTGTCGCCACCCATCTGCGTAATCTTCTTTTCTCGTTCCAGAAGGCTTTGGATATTTTCCTGTGTAGTGTGCATTTATACCTCGTTTTTTGTTCTTTTAAATCATTAAAGTCTGTTTAGCGACATAGCCGGGAAAGGCATGGCTCTGTCAATGAAAATCGTTCCAAACTTAGCTATTTAGTGGTTTATCAAAGCCGACGATATGCGGATTCAAACTCAAGCAGCCTATGCTCGGCATCGGGTCTTGGAAGATTTAATGGGCCCCTGCAGCTGATCTTGTGATCTTGGACACAAACAAGCTGCTGCCTGAGCCGCTGAGATGGAAGAAAATCCACTCTCCGAGTGCCACGTTTGCCCGATTATCTCTTGACAAGTTGCCGGCTCAAGCTGATGTAGCAAGATATATAAAGGAGTATCTTATGAAAACACAGCTGATAGCACTTTTTATCTTGTTTGCATTGAGCGCTACATCCTGCATCATCATCGAAGAAGAAATGCCACAGCATAATGCAGAAATCCGCATCACGGAAGCGTTCTCATATGGAAGCCTGATATTATCGACGGGAACAGCAAGCTTGGATCTTCGCGGAATCCCCTCGGATATGGTGGATCTCCTGATCACATACAAAGAACATGAGCCTTCCGATGCCGTATTATCACTCACACGAAGAGGGATCGAGACCGAGACTAAGTCCGGCAAGAACGTGCTCATCACATCCATAAGCGGAACCGTCCCGGAAAATCTGGATATCTTTGTGAATACAGGGACAGGCGCGGTCAATCTCAAATCAATCTACCATAGTGCCACGATTGAAGTTAAAAGCGGGACAGGAGCGGTGGACATGTCTGATATTCAGTCAGTGAAGCGTGTGAAGGTAAACTCAGGCACGGGACGATTCCGGCTCGAAGAAGCAGATATCGATGAGCTGCTTGTTACGACCGGCACTGGAAGCGTCACCTTAATCGGCAGTAAGATCGACTATGCCTCCATCGACACAGGAACGGGAAGTATCCGCTTGGAAAAAACCGCCATTGCAGAGCAAGAGCTACATACTCAAACGGGAAGGATCATCCGGGATAAAGCCTTTTAGCTGATGGCATAAAAGAGTTAGACACTTGCCCAATGCAAACAAAGATGCGGCCGGAGCACAAAAAAAGCGCATCCTGATCGCTCAGAATACGCTTGAAAATGGGGTGGATGATGGGACTCGAACCCACAACGCCCGGAACCACAATCCGGTGCTCTGCCATTGAACTACACCCACCACAGATCTATATGGGGATATCTTTGTATTAGCTGGCACGCCAGAAGGGATTCGAACCCCTGACCCGCAGCTTAGAAGGCTGCTGCTCTATCCTGCTGAGCTACTGGCGCAGTCAATATATAGTGGTAGCGGCGCAGGGATTTGAACCCCGGACCTGCGGATTATGATTCCGACGCTCTAACCAGGCTGAGCTACACCGCCACACTATAAAAAAAACGAGGGTCTCTCGCTTGTCTTGTATAAAGTTTGGTAGCGAGGGGAGGATTCGAACCTCCGACCTTCGGGTTATGAGCCCGACGAGCTACCAGCTGCTCCACCTCGCGTCATTGTTCTACCAAGATTATTCAGCCGAACAATCTGTCAAGAAAAATCTTTGGCAATCCGCTGATGAAGAGGCCTCATGCCGCTGATTTACGTGCTTTTACCCGGTGGCTCACCGAGTCTGATCATCAAGCATCAAAGCTAGTCACTTCAGATAAACCGCCGCAAAACTGTACTGGCATGACCCCACGGAATCCCGCAACACCCCGAGTCTCTCGCAGAACAGAGCCAATCTCCAAAGATAAGCTCAGCTGGAGATCACTTTTTTGTTGACATATTGAGGACTATAGATGTGATGGAATAACAGGTGGAAAAGTATTAATATGGAAATCATAAGAACCAATGGCCTCATCAAAGATTACCTTCTAGGCAAGGTAAAAGTGCGAGCTCTAGCCGGGATCGATATCGGTGTCGACAAGGGTGAGTTTGTCGCCATCATGGGTCCTTCTGGATCAGGGAAAAGCACCTTGATGCACATTATCGGCTGCCTTGATAGCCCCAGCATGGGCGAATACTATCTCGATGGCGACTTGGTGAGCAAGCTGCCAAAGCGAGCTCTATCCGGAATCCGCAATCGAAAAATTGGCTTTGTGTTTCAATCATTCAACCTGCTCCCACATTTGAATATCCTCAAGAACGTCGAGCTTCCTCTCATGTATTCCGGTCTGGGTGCAGCAGCTCGCAAGAGTCAGGCCATGAAGATCTTGGATAGCGTGGGGCTCTCTGATCGCTTAAAACACAGGCCAAATGAGCTTTCGGGAGGGCAAAGGCAACGAGTGGCAATCGCTCGTGCCATCGTGAACTCCCCCTCCATTCTCCTCGCTGATGAGCCCACAGGCAATTTGGATAGCCAAGCCGGCGGAGACATCCTGGAGATCTTTTCTGATCTTCACAAAGCCGGGAACACAGTGATAATGGTCACCCATGATTCCCAAGTGGCAGACCGAGCAGATAGAATCATCAAGATTCAGGACGGCATGATCGCAGATGGCAATCTCTCTGACTGAATCCCTGCAAATCGGCATCAGCGACATCTTGATGCGCAAGGTGCGCAGCTTGGTGACCGTGCTCGGGATTGTCCTTGGAGTGATGTGCATCATGGTGGTCTTGGCGATCATCAGCGGGATGAATGAAAGCACCATGGAGTGGATGACGCAGCGTGGTGGCTTGAACAAAATAGAGATTCAGCAAAACTGGAACTATGATTTTCGCCAAGGCGGGACAGCTACCCTAAGTCTCAGTGAGTTGAACATTCTGCGGGGGCAGATTCCCGAAGCCAAGGCGATCAATCCATCAGTCTCGCTTTATTCCGCAGCTTTGCAATATCGTGGCTTTACCTATTCCGGAGAAGTCATCGGAGCTTTGCCGGATATGCAGATTGTGGAGGATTGGCGTCCAACGCGGGGTCGTTTCTTTGGTGAGATTGATCTGCGGGAAAACTCAAACGTGATCGTTCTCGGCTCTTCTGTCGCCCGTGATCTCTTCAAGGGACAGGATCCCATCGGCCGTCAGATCCAGGTCAATGATCATATCATGGAAGTCATTGGCATCATGGACACGAAGTTTTGGGAGAATCCCGGCGGAGGCGCTTGGGGCGGCAATCACCTAGAATACATGAATCGCCAAGCTTTCATCCCTTTATCCACGATGATGAACAAGCTCAGTGCCGGCAGTGAGATCAGCTCGATTCAGATCACCGCCGCAAGCCCGGAGGAAGCGCTGAGTCTCCAGCAGAAGGTCAATATGCTGCTGCTCAGGATCAAGAATGGCCGCGCAGTCTTTCGGGTGGACTCAGCGCAGCAGATGATGATGCAGATGGAGCAAAACAGTCAGATCTTCAGCATGATCTTCATCATGATCGGCATGATCTCTCTGACTGTGGGCGGGATTGTGATCATGAACATCATGCTGGCGTCGATCAAAGAGCGCACCCGTGAGATAGGCGTACGCTTGGCAGTTGGCGCCAGGCGCGTAGATATTTTCGTCCAGTTTTTGGTGCAGACCATCTTGATCACTGTATTGGGCGGGATCTTTGGCATCATTTTGGGATTCTCGATTCTTGACCTAGTGAGCGGTTATCTGGAGATGAAGCTTTTGGCTGAGCCCAAGATGATAGTCATATCGTTGCTCATCTCAGCCGGAGTCGGTTTGGTTTTTGGGATAGTCCCAGCGGTCAAGGCGAGCAAGCTTGATCCGGTCGTGGCGCTAAGGGAGGACTAGGATGGGCAGGAGAAAGGACAATCTGTTTTCAGGGATTCGCAAGATTCTATATCCATACACAAGGGCGCTGACGCTCTGGATGTATCGCCTTTGGCTGCATGTCGCCATGGCGAGTCGTCGTAAGATAGTTCTGCGCCGGATCGGCACCTTCTTCCGCCTCTGGGTAAGCAGGATCATCAAGGAGAAAGTTCCTCGTGAATCGGGCAGCTTGGCATATGTGACGATTCTGGGTTTCATTCCCTTTATCACGTTTATCTTGATGCTGGCTCCGGATCTCCCATTCCTCAATCTCAAAGAGAAGATCGCAGATGTAGTCGCGCAGAACTTCATCCCCGGTTCCGCAGAAGCCGTGATGGAGATGATCAACGAGATGATCGCACGCCGGATGGGGCTGAACATCATGGTCTTCGTCATCCTTCTCATATCCTCATATCTGCTTTTTAACAATATCCGCTCCACCTTTGACAGGATTCTCAGCACTCACGCCCCCGGCGGCACGGATCTGCTCAGCCAGTTTGTGAAGTTCTTTGGCACCTTGGTGTTTGGTCTATTCATCATCGTATTGCTCTTTTCCAGCTCATCGATGCCGATCATATCTCGTCTCTTGAAGCTGCGCTTCTTCATCTGGATTGGCTACATAGTTCCTTTTTTGTTACAGTTTTTTGCCCTCTTTTTTCTTTATATGCTCATGCCCTCGATCAAGGTCAAGCGCAAAAGCCTCATCCAAGGAGCGTTTTGGACCACCCTCCTTTGGGTCTTGATCAAGAGTGGCTTTGATTATTACATATACAATCTCACCAGCTTTCAAGCTGTATATGGCGTGATCGCAGCTTTGCCCATATTCCTCTTTTGGATATATGTCAATTGGATCATCATTCTCAGCGGGATTGTCCTAGTCAGCGTGATCGACAAGGGTGTACGCGAAGAAGTGATCCAAAAAACGCCCAAACGTGTGGTGAGATTGACCATGGAAATGTATAGCGACGACAAATTGAATCGCCGCCTTGAAACCTTTATAGAAAAGAAAGATATTACAGATTTAGTCGAGCAAATCGACGAGGACGGACAAGCATGAAAAAATACGCACTAATCAGCGTATCAGACAAGACAGCCATCGAGACTATGGCAATGGAATTGGAGAATCTAGGATATACTATTCTTTCCACATCAAACACCGCAAAGCACCTAAGGCAATTTTGCTCTTCCTTGATAGAAGTCAGTGATTACACCGGCTTCCCCGAGATTCTTGATGGACGGGTCAAGACCTTGCATCCCAAGATTCACGGAGCCATCTTGGCTGATCGGAGCAAGGATGAGCATGTGCGTAGCCTGCAGGAGCATGAGATTGGGCAGATCGATATCGTCATCGTAAACCTATATCCCTTTGCTCAGGTGCGCGCTCGGGAAGACAGCAGTCACCAAGAGATTATTGAAAACATCGACATTGGCGGCCCCTGCCTGATCCGCGCTGCTGCCAAAAACTACCGAAACGTGACTGTCTTGATTGATCCGCGAGACTACGTTCCCACGCTCGAACACCTCAAGCAGGACACCCAGATCCCGGAGTGTTGGAGCAGCTATCTGGCGCAAAAGGCTTTTGCCATGGTGTCTCACTACGACGCCATCATCGCAGACTATCTGGAAGAGTTTCGCAGTGAAAGCACCGACATTCGAGATATGCCGCCGCACATCGATATCCAAGCAAACATGCATCAGCCCTTGCGTTATGGCGAAAACCCTCACCAGAAAGCAGCTTTTTACACAAACCGCACCGACGGCTGGGAAGTATTGCATGGCAAAGAACTATCCTTTAACAACATCATGGATATCGACAGCTCCCTTCGCGCCATCCGCCTATTTAGCGAACCCACTGTGATCATCGTAAAACATTGCAATCCTTGTGGAATCGGCAGCGGTAGCAAGCTCTCTGAGGCATATCGCAAAGCTTTTGCGACGGATACCGTAGCGCCCTTTGGCGGGATAGTGGTGGTAAATCGGAGTCTGGATCTGGAGACCGCCGTGATGATCAATCGCATCTTCACCGAGATCATCATCGCTCCCGGCTATGACGAGGGTGTCTTGGACGTTCTCATGAAAAAGAAGAGCCGCAGATTGATCTCATATCATCCAAACTTCCTGATCCGCGAATCCAATCCGCGTGAGATCAAGACCATGCTCTGGGGATATCTCGCCCAAGATTGGGATCAGGTGTCCGAAAGCATCGAAGATTGGCAGGTCGTGACCCACAAACAGCCCTCGCAAGAAGAATTTGCCGCCATGATCTATGGCTGGAAAGCCGTGTCTCTTCTAAAGTCAAATGCTATCGCTTTGGCATATTCAGATCGTGTGTTGGGCCTGGGCATCGGGCAGACCAGTCGGATCGACAGCACCTCCATCGCGATCTGGAAAGCAAAGAAATTCAAACACGATCTTTCTCATGCCGTCTGCGCTTCCGATGGGTTTTTCCCATATCGCGACAGCATCGATGAGATCTACCAAGCCGGCATCAAAGCCGTGATCCAGCCCGGTGGCTCAAAAGGAGATGCCGAGTGCATCCAAGCCTGTGATGAGCTTGATATGGCGATGGTTTTCACCGGATATCGTCACTTTAAACACTAAAATGTTTGACAGAATACGCCCTGTGAAAAGATTGGCAATTGCCCTTGCGGAGATGTGTCCGAGTTGGCTGAAGGAGCACGATTGGAAATCGTGTAAACGTGTGAGCGTTTCTAGGGTTCGAATCCCTACATCTCCGCCATTTTTCTATCATGAATTTTGGCAGTTTCCTTACTCGGGGCGTCTGAAACGTTTTTCCCAAATCACAGACGTAAGCTGCTCGCTTGCGTTTCCACATTTTTCTACTCATTTTTCACACTTTAAAAGGAGGCTCAAATGAGCACCAAAAAAATCGTTTTAATCATTCTAATAGTACTGATAGCCTTGACCGGCTTGTCATACTGGATGGGAAGGCAGATGAGCAAATTCGCGTTTAGCGCGGCTCCTTCCACCATCGTCAGTGATGATAGCTGGCTCAGCCTCAATCCCGGTGCATATATCCCGGAATACAACGAGATGATGCCCCTCAACTTCATGAGCAATAAAGATATCAACAGCATGCAAAACATGAGCATGAAGATCCGTCGCGCCAAGCATGATCGACGCATCAGCGGATTAATCATCGAACCCTTTGGCGCGTCACTATCTTTGGCAAGCTTGCATGAGCTGGGTGTCGCCATCCAGGACTTTAAGTCCAGCGGTAAACCGGTGATAGCATTTGGCGACATGCTGACCCAAGGGGACTATCTTCTTGCCAGCTATGCCGATGAGATATATATGGAGCCCTCTGCTTCAGCAGGGCTCATCCTCACGGGTAGCTCGGCAAACACTCTTTTCTACAAAGAACTCTTCGATAAGATAGGCGTCAAAATGCATATCATCCAAGCGGGCGAATTCAAAGGCGCCGGCGAACCCTATAGCCAAACTTCCTTTTCTGAAGGAACACGCCGCAACATCGAAGATATGCTATTGGATCGATTCAATCTCATCATCGATGGCATTGCAGAACGCAGAGATCTCACTCACGATGACGTCAAAGCGGTTTACAACAACCGTCGGGACTTCATTCTCTCAGCTGCTCAGGCGCAAGAGCTTCGCTTAATCGACCACGCCAAGAGCAAGAAGCAGATGCAAGCCGAACAAGGCATCGACCCCGAAAAGGTCGTCGGCATCAGCTCCTATTCTCCGCGTCAGTTACCGGTTCGTGGCGACAAAGTAGCAGTGCTCTTTTTGGAAGGAAATATCACCCCGATGAGCGGGGGCTTCAACCAATCCATCATTTCTCACAGTAAAGTGAGACGAGCAATCAAAGATATCAAGGACGATTCATCCATCAAAGCAGTCGTGATTCGCATAAACAGCCCCGGTGGCAGTGCTTTGGAAAGTGAGCTGATCTACCAAGAGCTGCTGGATCTCAAAAGCGAAAAGCCGATCCTGGTCTCCATGGGCGGCGTAGCAGCATCCGGCGGTTATTACATAGCCTGCGCGGCAGATCAGATCATAGCCGATCCCGGAACCATTACCGGCTCCATCGGCGTGATCATGATGCTCCCCGAAGCCACTGAATTGGGTCGTAAGCTGGGTCTAAGGTCCCAGACCGTCGGCTATGGCAAGTTCTCTTCTGCGATTAGTCCCTTTGAGCCATACTCCAATGATCTCTTAGCCTCGCTCAAAAGAAACTCCATCGGGACCTACGATGAATTCAAATCCCGGGTGATGACCGCTCGTCAGATCAGTCCCGACAAGATAAACAGCATCGCTGAAGGACGCATCTATAGCGCAAAAGACGCCATGGCACTGAACTTGGTTGATGATTTGGGCTATCTCGATGATGCCATCGCGATCGCCGCTGAAATGGCTGATATCGCCCAATATCAGGTGCAATATCTTCCTCGCAAAATCAGCTTCTTTGAGGCCATAAAAGACATGGATTTTATGGGCATGCAGATGAGAAATCTCATGGGAAACAGATGGTGGGATATTGAAGCAAAGATCGCCCAAAAGCTGGAAAGCATCCCCATGAATGAATGGCTCTATCTCATGCCATACTCGGTGGATTGATATGCGAAAAAGCAATGTAAATACAGAGATCATCGTAAACGTCCACCCACTTGAAAAAAGGGTGGCAGTCCTGGAAGACAACCGCCTGGTAGAGCTCTTTGTAGAGCGCAAAGACCACCAAAATCCGGTCGGCAATATCTACAAAGGCATCGTCAAAGACGTACTTCCCGGCATGGGCGCAGCCTTCATTGAGATCGGATTGGAACGCACCGCCTTTTTGCACTATAGTGACATCGTGCTCGACTTCCTAGATAGCTTTGAAGATGACAAACCGCGCAAACGCTTCAACCCTTCTGATAGCTCTCAGATCAACAAACTGCTCAAACCCGGCCAAGAGATCATTGTCCAAGTGCACAAAGGACCCATCGGCTCAAAAGGTGCTCGCCTCACCGGACAAATCTCCATTCCCGGCAAATACTTGGTTCTATTTCCAAACAAAAGCAAGATCGCCATCTCCCGCAAAATCTATTCCCAAGGAGAGCGCAGCCGCATCCGCAATATCCTCAGCGAAGTTAAAGACCCCAGCTACGGACTCATCGTCCGCACCGAAGCTGATGGAGCCGATGAAGACGATATGCGCAACGAATACAAGGCGCTCACAAAGACCTGGCGCCTCATAGAAAAACAGCTGAAATATGCCAAAGCGCCGGTCTGCGTATTCGAAGAAAATGCCCTTGAAAACTATCTGATCCGCGATCTCTTCGGAGAACACGTGGATCGCCTCGTCATCGACGACAAGGCCTTCCACAAAAGTATCATCAGCCAATTGGAGGATATCTCCGCGGATCTCATCCCATCGGTGGAGCTCTATAAAGAAGATTCCCCGATCTTTGATGCATGGTCGATCGAGAAAAAGATAGAAACCATCTTCCACAGCAGGATCTATCTACCCTCAGGCGGGAATATCAAAATCGAGCAAACCGAAGCCCTCGTCGCCATCGATATCAATACCGGCAGCTTCACCGGCAAAAGTCACTATGAAGAGACAGTCCGCAAGACAAACATCGAAGCCGCTGCCGAATCCGCCCGCCAGATCAGACTCAGAGATCTCTCCGGAGTGATCGTGATCGACTTCATAGATATGGCAGACGAAAAGGCAAAAAATGAGGTGCTGGATACCCTACGAAAAGGGCTAAAACGCGATCGCGCCAGAAACAAGGTCTATCCCTTCACCGATCTCGGGATGGTCGAAGTCACCAGAAAACGCATGCGCGCGACCATCATGGCAAACTTCTCCGAGCCTTGCCCATTCTGCAACGGAAGCGGACGCATCGTCAGCAAAGATGCCGTCACTATGCGCATCTACCGCTGGCTCGTCAGAAGTGAATATTTCATCAAAAACAAACGCCTGCGCATTTCGGTGAATCCGGATCTGCTCAATCACATCAAGATCCACAACGAGGAATTTATCAGCTACAAAGATCAGATCGATTTCGCGGAAGACGCCACCATCCGCGTCGATCAATTTAAGGTCTATAGCCTGCCAGGCAATGAAGATGTGACCTCAAAATATTCCTAGTAGGAAATCTTAGATAAGACAATATGCCCGGTCATGCGATCGGGCTTTTTTTGTGATCTTGCATCTCCTTCTCTGCTAATTTTCCTTAAAAACAGGCTCGTAAGTGCTTGCAAAATAGGGCGCGCTCATGCCTCTCTCACCCCTTGCTCACCGGTCGAGCGTGCAAGCGGTGAGAAAATAAGGACTTAGGCGATTTACGGCTACGCCGCAAATCGAATGTTCAATGTACGATTTACGATGGACAATTAGGGTGTAGTTGCACAAATCGGATTGAGAATTGAGAATGGATACTCAAGGGGTCGTTACGCAAATCGAATGTACAATGTACGATTTACGATGTAGAATTAGGGTGTCGCTGCGCACGTATCTGCCTTATTACTACCAACCCAAAACCAGTCACTCCGTTTCCTCACTTCCAGCCATACATTAGTCATTCCGGAACGCGAAGCGAAGCGATTCGGGGTCCCCGCAAAATTGCGCAGCAGTTATGTGGGGCTAAGAAGTGTATCCGGAATCCATCTAATATCTTCGTTTTGCCGGTGGCTAAAGCCCACCGGAAATCATCTCAATTCCAAAACTTGAGATGCTGAATACACGGCAGCTAAAGCAGCCGCCCATCATCTTTGCTGCGTCCATGTCAAGAGGAGGAGCGGTTTTTAACCGCTCAATGTCTCAGGCGCAATTACCTGCGTTTAACTAAAACCATTCTTTCAGAGTGGAAGCGACATCTTGTCGCTTTATCGTCCCGGCGGGACGGGAGATTTGCCCTTGACCGGGAGTCTGGAACCCACCCCTAGGTCTATAGTATGAATTGCCAGCGCTAATCCTTTTCTGAGCTTGATCGTGGCAAGATCTTCGGTGAGCACGTTGCTGATCCCGCGGCTTTGATGCTTTGCAATCACAAGATCTTTGAGTGAGTATTGCAGGTTTTCCGAATCTTCCAATTGAATCTCTTCACTATACGCGATTAGTGAGAGCAGGTCACCCTTTTTGCCGTTGATATGCGTCTGAGGGTCGAGGAAAAAGATCTTCTGCGTGCCGGTGTAGATCGTAGCGGAGATGGCTTTTTGGTGCAGCTCTATGAGGTTTTGGATGATTGCTGCGCTGTGGTCAAAGCGGCCTTGCATATCGTTACAAATCACGATCGAGCCATATCCTTCTTGAGCGCACCAAGCTAGAGCCAGCTCGGTATCTGTTTCGTTTTTTTCACTTTGAAATCTCAGCTTGGGAATGTCATGATAAAGCGGTAAAAGATCCATGTCAATAGAGTCAAAGTCTCCGATGATGATCTTGGGAGTCAGCCCGAGATTATGAACTATTCTTAGTCCGCCATCGACTGCGATGATGTCTTTTGCAAAGCCTAAAAGGCCTGAGGATAAGAGCTTGGGAGCGTGAGTCGTGATCAGATATGCCGTAGCATCATTTTTTGGCATATTCTTCGACCCGGTTTAGGAAGTTTGCCGGATTGAGCTTTCGGGAGTTGTAGATCACTTCATAGTGCAGATGTGGTCCGGTGGAGAGTCCGGTGCTACCCATTTTCCCGATGATCTGCCCCTTAGTGACCTTGTCACCTTTTTTGATATCGAAGGATTGCAGATGGGCATATAGGGTTTTGTAGCCATTGCCATGATCGATCACGATATGGCGGCCATAGCCGCGGGTGTAGATGGTTTTGCTCACAGTTCCGGCAGCAGTGGCGTAGATGGGAGTTCCGCGGATGTTTGAGATGTCTATTCCATGGTGAAACTCCAAGTTTTTGGTGATCGGGTGGATCCGTGATCCCCATGAATCCGAGAGCCTGCCAAAGGTCGGATAGATGCTGGGGATATCTCCCAAGAAGTCTTCTTCATCGAGCTGTGGGATTAGGGGACTGGCAAATTTTGGTTCAACAAAGGAAAGAATCTGATAGAGCTTTTCCTCGGTGCTTTCCATCTCCAGCTTCAGTTCCGGATCGCGTGAGTAGCCCACAAAGTCTGCAGCTCCACCGCTGTAGTAGGGATAGTCACGTTGGTCTTTTTTGGTGAGCCCCAGCGAGTCAAGCATATTGTAAATGGAATCTACCGTGGTGGAATACTGCTCCACCTTTGCCCTCAGAAGCTCGTTTTCTTCTTCAAGCAATTGTAGCCGTTGGATCTCATTTCTGCCGGCTAAGATGCTGCCCAGAAATGCGGTCACGACTAAAAGTGCCAGCAAAACGATGACTTTGCTGAGATTTGATACACTGCTTTTCTCTTTGTATTCTCCCAGACCCAGCTTGTCCAAGTCGGGCTTTGTATTTAATTCTTTCTTATTATTCATAGCTTTATAATTACTATGCAATTATTATGCCAGAACATGAGATATCCGATAAACAAGATAAATCTGTGCAATCAACCACAGCAGGATGACAGCATCCCAAAATCCGAAAGCATGACGATATAGGCTGCTAGTCTTACCCTTGCTGCGAAAGCCACGCAATTCCAGGGCAATGGACTGTCTGCCGCTTTGCAGGATGAGCTCGGCAATGGTCGCCAATGCCAGGATTCGGTATACCGTGAGTTTTTGGCGAAAGCCGATCTTCTTCAGGCTGAGGCCACGCTCTTTGAGCTCAGTGCTCTCTTCTTTGAAGCGAGCGGCAAATCTTGGGATGAGCTGAGCCATATATGAGATCATAAAGCTGATCTCTTCGGGCAGTCTGATGCTGGAAAAGGCGGAGCGGTAGAGGCAAAAATCCAGCTTACTCAGGCTGGAAGCGCTTAGGAAGATTATCATGATGCGCAGTGAGATCTGGGCGGCATAATATAGGCTTGCTCTTGGGATCTTCAGAAAAGCAAAGAGCGTGAGGGTATCCGCGCTTCGGCGAAAGATGAGCTGGATGATGAATATCGACAGCAGGAGCCAGGCTATCTTTTTGAGGCTAAGGAGTCTTTTGGCAATCGGGACAGTCCCTTCTCGGAAGTCGATAAGCAGTGCCAAGAACAAGACCCACAAAAGCTGCAGCGGATGGCTCAAAGCTATTGCGAGACTACTGTATCCCACGCACAATAGGATGTATGAAAGCGGATGCAAAAGGCGCTTCATGGCTTGCTCCTGTCACCAAGCAGGATCTGAGCGTCAAAATCCATCTCAGGGATTTGGTGGCTGACCAAGATCAGTCCCTTTTGCTTTGCCAGGCGAGATGTGAAGATCTCTTGTCGGCGCTTGTCCAAGGCGGGATATGGTTCGTCCAGCACCAAGAAATCGGCATCGTGGCTTAGGGCTATAGCGAGCAGATACGCTTGTTTTGTTCCCGCAGAAAGCTCATAAAGAGGGATCTGCCAAAATTCCGGGGCAAAGTCTGCCACCAGTGCGTCGCGCATCAGCAGCTTGGTGTCCAAGCCTGCCATCTCCCAAAGCATCAGATCCTGCTCAAGATTGATTCCCAGGATCCTGCGATCAGCTTTTTGGGGCAGGTAGAAGTAATTGCGTCTGCTCATGCGCCTGATCTGCCCGCCATCGGGCTGCAATCTTCCGCAGAGAAGCTTGAGCAGGGTGCTCTTTCCGGAGCCATTTTCACCAAGAATGAGCATTTTGTCTTCCGGCTGCAGCTTGAAGGAAAGACCCCTTAGCAGCAGCGGCTTCCCGGGGTAGCCAAATCTGAGACGATGCACCTCAAACACTTGATAGCCTTATCTCTTTGTCTGCCAGAGCGATGATCTCTTCATTGTGAGTGGCTATGAAGCTGATGACTCCTCTTTGGCGGAGCTCTCTAAGCCAATCTGTAAGTATGGACATGGAGCCATGGGAGAGTCCTGTCTCAGGTTCATCCAACAGCAGGATCGGGTTTTGCAGGCTTTCACAGATGGCAAAGATGAGCAGCCTTTGCTCGCCGCCGCTCAGCTTTTGCGGGCATTCAAAGATCAAGGGATCCAGCCCAAAGCGCTTCAGAGAGGCATCTATCCTGCTGCGGATAATGCTCGGCTGCATACCCCGATTTTCCAAAGCAAAGGCCAGCTCCAATTCGCAGCTTGGGAAGAAGAGCTGCATGCTCGCATCACAAAGTGCCACGCTCATATGTTGGTAAGTCTCACACAGCGGGACTTTCTTAAGATCAATATCCCCAAAGCTGATCTCACCCGAGAGATCGGCAGGAATGCTCTGAGGGATGATCCCGCATAGGCTGTGAATCACGCAGCTTTTGCCGCTGGCGTTGGCTCCTGTGATGACGGTGAGGGTGCCAGGATCTGCCTCAAAAGACAGCCCCTTGAGGACGGGCGTCTCAAGATCGGGAAAGATGAGGCGGAGATCTTTAACTCTGAGTTTAGGGGACAAGCTGAAAGTCTCGGATGCCGTCAAAGATCATGGGCTCTCCGATGGCGTCGCCAAAATGTTCAGTTTCTGATCTATCCGGGTAGTTTAGGATCACTTGAGTCGAAGGACCCAGCTTCCACTGAAGACTTTTGGCGATCGGAATGATCCCGGCGATGTAGCGTAGATCGATCAGGGCAAGGTCATCACACTGAAGATAGACGATGTTTTTCATCCACATCCCACCCGGGATCTGCGGGCTTTTGAGGTTGAAGCTGCCTTCGGGGCTAAGCTCCAAGACAGCGCCGGCGAGCTGAGAGGGATAGCTCAGGTTTTGGATCAAGCCATCCTTGCTGTAGAGAACTATGTCCTTGATGGGCTTATCGCTCAGATCATCCAAAAAGTCGTCGAAGCGATAGCCTTGCATCCGCACAAAAGGTTTGGGATCCTTGAGCAGCTCTTGCTCGGCAAAGAAGCTGCGCATCGCAAAGAATCTGCCAGGGATGGGGATTTCTTTGTGGTTTTCGAGATGCACTTCGACCAAGTCGCGCACCCAGAATTGACTGCGCAGATGCGGAAAGATCAGTCTCAATTGCTCATTGGGGAAGACAGTGCCTTCCTCACTATGTGCCAGCCAAGCCGTGAGCGTATCCCACTCGGCATGATTGAAGACTACTTCGTAGCGATCCGAAGACACAAAACGGATGCGATGAAAATCGCCCAGTCTCTGTTCCTTGAGCCAGGTATCAAAGCGGATGCCTTTCCAGGTGGTGAGGACGATCTCTCTGTCCACTTCCCTTTCGGTGACAAAATCTCTGCCCTGTATGCGGAAAAAGCTGTCGTAGGGATATCTGTGATAGATCCCTTCATTGTCCACGACCACGAGCGCTGCTGCCTGCAAAGACAGACAGATAATCACGATGCTAAGTATATATTTCATATTATCCTCATTTTCTTAAGACTGCTATGGATTGCAAAGCTCAGATAGCCACCCACGATGCCGGATCCGATCGACAAAGAGGCAATCCCGATCATGATCAAAGGGGGATGGCGAAAGATCAGCGCGGCAGACATCAAGGCTCCGCTCACATTTGCCAGAGAGCACAGAAGCAGGTGGGCTGCAAGGCCTTTTCTCTGCCGAATCAGGCCATATATAAGATCCGCCACCAAGCCCGGAACGGTGTAAGTGATAAGAGACACTGCTCCTTGATTGCCGGCGATCCCAAAGATCAAAACACCCAGCCCTTGCAAGATGCCAAACACTGTGCCGGTCGTGGCTTTGTCCACTATCACGACGGCGAGCACCAGCCAGAGCATATAAAATCCTCCGGCAAAAGAGCCTCCGGGTATGCCCAGGGGAGTCGAGATCATCTTCACCATCGGTCCCACGATCGGCTTGATGGCTATCCCGATGGCGGCAAAAGCCGCGATCAAGATCAGGTCGCGAACGCTAAAACGCTTTAGCATCAGCAGATCCTTTGACAGCTGCCATCTTCCGGATCCAAGAGGATCAGCTCGATGCCGGCTTCACCCATAAGCTGCAGCGCTAATTCATCCGGATAGCTATGGGCGATATACACCCGTTTGATCTCCGCATTGATAATCATCCTGGCACAGATGCTGCAAGGCTGATGCGTGCAATATAGCTCGGCACCGCGTGTGCTGCTGCCGTTGATCGCCGCTTGGATGATGGCGTTTTGCTCGGCGTGAACCCCTCGGCAGAGCTCGTGTTTTTCGCCTGATGGGACATTCTTGGCTTCTCTTAAACAGCCCACTTCGCTGCAATGAGGACTGCTTTTAGGGCTGCCATTGTAGCCCGTGGCGATGATCTGATTGTCACGCACCAAAGCCGCACCGACCGCTCTGCGCAGACAGGTGCTCCGGGTGGCAGCAAGTAGTGCCATTTGCATGAAGTATTCTTGCCAGGATGGACGTTGTGTCATCATATCTACCTTTGTTTATCATCTTTCTAGCTTAGGATACAAGATCGGCATGGAAGCTTCTTTGAACATTGTAAGCTGGCTGCCGCATTGTGTTCGCCGAGTAAAAGCCAAGTTCGGGCTTGACAGATTTCTGTCAAGAAAGAAGAGAGTAATATCAAAAGCAAAAGGAAGGAAAGCTCGTGAAAATACCCGGTTCAAAATCCGTCTTGCAAAGATTCATGCTCGCCATGGCATACGCCAGAAGCGATATGCGATTTGAGAACTACAATCCTTGCAGTGATGTGATGGAGCTGGAAGAAGCGCTTAGGACATTCGGCTATGAGGTCTCAGGCTTGGGCGAGCTAAGATCCTTCCACTTCTCTGTGTCGTCAAATCAGCAGAGCAAGCATAGCTATCAGTTCCATTACAATGCCACCGGTTTTCGGCTCTGGCTCAGCTTTCTGGCGGCACAAGCGGGTCTGAGATCTCGCGTCTGGATATCGGATATCCTTCTGCAGCGGGGCTATGCTCCTCTGACGCAGGCCTTGCAAGCAATGGGCGCAAAGATAGAGCTAAATGGTAATTTGCTTCAGATCCAAGGAGCCGAGCTCACGGGAGGGCAGCATCATCTGGCGGGAGATATCAGCAGCCAATATGCCAGCTCACTCATCCTTGCGTCCCCAGCCATGCAGCAGGATCTTAGCCTGGAGCTGAGCCCGTTTCAGGTCTCGCAGAGCTACATCCACCTCACCATCAGGATCATGGAGCTTTTGGGCGCGCAGACCCAAAGAGAGGGCAACTCACTGATGATCAAAGCTACCTCCATGAAGATCCCGTCCAGCTATGCTGTGGATTCTGATCTGTCAACGGTTGCCTACTACGCCATCCTAGCGGTTTTAGAAGGCGAAATGCTGCAGATCCCCATTCATAGAACTCTGAGCTTGGAGCAACCGGATATCAGGATCTACGATTACCTGCGTCAAATGGGGGTTGGCGTGCGACGCAGCAAGAGCTATATCAAAATCCTCCCGGCGAAGCTCAAAGGCACTGTCCTGGATCTGCGAGATTGTCCGGATCTGATGCCGGTGCTCAGCATCCTGGCGCTGTTTTGTGAGGATACTCTCACCCTGAAAAACATCGGCAGGTTGCGCTACAAAGAGAGCGATCGCATCTCGGGAATCACCAAGGCTTTTGATCTGATCGGCGCGGATTACCTCTTTGATGGTGACTCACTGACGATAGAGCCATTTACCGGGCAGATATCTGAGCTTGAGCTGGATAGTCAGAATGACCACCGCATGGTGATGGCATTCACGCTTCTGAGATCACGCTTTACGGGAGTCACGATTAACGACACAAGTCCCCTTTACAAGTCCTTCCCATACGACTACGCGGATCTTTGCAGCCTCCATCCCACTGATATCTGAGCCGCCGAGCAAGTGATATCTCCCTTATTAAATAAGATTTACCTTGACACTTGAGCACAGTGCCTTATACTAAAACAAATCTTAAAAAGCAGGTTCACTATGGCCGATAAACTTTATGCCGAAAGCATCAGGATCATCCAGATGAAGAAGAACGAGCTGGCTGAGCGCATTTTCCAGCTGCAGATGCAGCGCAATCTGCGCCTTGACGAGGGCTATACTCCATATCAAAAGAGCAAATGCCTGCAGGATGCCCTATACAATTTGGAGTATATAGCTGAGAGTCTTTCCATGGATTCCGATGAGATCTGGATTAACTATCTCAACTGGCTCAAGACACTGCTCATCACCCTGGGGGTAAAGGCTTCGGACATAGCGGAACATATGCTGATCATATCAGAAGTCCTAGAGGAATATCTCTCAGAGCATGATCTTGACAAGATTCGTAAGCTTATCGAGATTGCGGTCAAGATCTTCTACAATCAAGATGTAGAGCTCAGACAAAGCTTGGATAAGGGAAATCCACGATACACAGAGGCCAAGCGCTACATGAACCTGCTGCTTTCCTCACGACGCAATGATGCCATCCAATACATGATGTCGCTTGCGTCCGACAAACACGCGATCAGGGATATCTATCTGAACATCCTCCAGCCGGTGCAGCGAGAGATCGGCTTTTTGTGGCATACTCACAAGATCTCTGTGGCGCAAGAACACTATTGCACCGGAGTGACGCAGCTTCTGATCGCCCAATTTTACCCCTTGATATTTGACGCAACTGACAAAGATCTGAAGTTGGTCGGCACTTGTGTGAGCGGAGAGCTTCATGAGATCGGGCTCAGAATGGTCTCCGACATTATGGAGATAGATGGCTGGGACACAGTATATTTGGGAGCAAACATGCCAAATGGTGGGATATTGGAGACCATTGCCAGAGAGAGGGCGGACTTGGTGGCGATCTCGGTCACCTTCCCGCTCAACCTTCACAAAGCCGAAGATCTGATAGCTAAGATTAGGGCTAATTCGGACACAGCCAAGACCAAGATCATGGTGGGCGGATATCCTTTCTTGACTGATGCCGGATTGTGGAAGAAGATCGGAGCGGATGCCTACGCAATCGATGCTTCCATGGCGGATTCAGTAGCCAGAAAATTGGTGAAGGGGTTTTGAGATGAAACACAGATTCCTAATCATCAGCGCTGATGAACTGGATACAATCGAGGAGATCATTCTTAAGACTCTTGACGAAAAGCAGTTGCAACCGGGAGTTGATTTTCATATCCGCCAAAATGAACCAATGACAGAGGAAGAGTTAATAAAGCCCAAGAGTGAAGATAGATTCTATTTCGATGAGTTGACTCGGCTGAACAACGAGTTTGTCCGCAGCCAACGTGATCTGGCGAAAGCTAATGCGGAGCTTCAAAAGCTCATCGAGATTCGCAATCGCTTCGTCGGCATGGCTGCCCACGATCTGCGCAATCCCATCGGCATCATCCGTAGCTTCAGCGAAGTAATGATGACAGACAGCAAGCTTGAGCAGGATTCCCTTGAGATCGCGGGGATCATCCATTCAACTGCTATCTACATGCAGAAGCTTGTAGATAGCATCTTGGATCTTTCCGCTATGCAGAGTGGGAAAGTCGTCTTAAGTCTGGCAGATACTGACCTGAAGCAGATCTTCGATCAGGCGATCTCCCAAACCCGAATTTTAGCAAATCAGCACGATATAAAGATAAGATTCATTGCCGATGATGAAGAGATGATCGCCCATGTAGACAGCATCAAGATCCGGCAAGTGGTCAATAACCTTCTGAACAATTCGATAAAATATAGTCCTGAAGGCAGCACCATCACCTGCTCCGCCGTCATCGACAATGGCTACTGCCGGTTTTGCGTTCAAGACGAAGGTCCCGGCGTTCCTGCGAACTCCTATTCTTCGATCTTTGAGCCGTTTAAAAGGCTTTCAAATAGTGAAGGCAGACATAAATCCGTGGGACTGGGACTATCAATCTGCAAAAACATCATAGATGCCCACAGTGGAAAGATTTGGGTCAGCGGTGAAGAAGGGATGGGGGCGAATTTCTGCTTTGCCATCAAGCTCAAACAAAGCGGATAGGACTCGCTTCAGTGACGATAAATCAGCGTAAGTTTTTCCTGATCAAGTCCATTAAAGGCTGGTGATCAAAGCTTTTTTCCATCAAGCCGACCACACCCAGTGTGTCGAGATCTTTGCCGTCTGCCTCGCGAATCATCCCGGACAGCAGGATGGCAGGTTGGTCAAAACCGGCATCACGGATGATCTTAAGAGCATCTCTGCCCTGCATCTCTCCCAGATTCACATCGATGATGAGGATGTCATAATCATTGTTTTTCAAAAGGAGCAGCCCCGAGCTCAGATCCTCAGAACAATCAGCCGAAAAGCCGTGTTTAATGCAAGATCTCTGCAGGATCTTGGAGATCTGGACGTCATCATCCATAATCAGCAATCTTCCTGAGCGATCCTTGCCCGAAAGGATGTCCTCGATCACTGGGGCGATTTCCTTGGCGCTAAAGGGTTTTTGGATGAGAGGACTGCTATCTTCCCAAACGCCGTGCTTGGCGATGATGTCGTCAGCAAAGCCTGACATAAAGAGTATCTTGATCCCGGGTGAGATCCTACTCACCTCATCAGCAAGCTGTTTGCCGTCCATCGCAGGCATCACCACATCGGTGATGAGAAGGTCCGGAGTCTCGCCCTTTTTGATCTTTTGCAGCGCTTGCTTGGGCTCGATAAAGGTCCGGACTTTGTAGCCCAGATTTGTCAACATCCGATTCAGCAGCTGACATAAAGCGGCTTCGTTTTCCACGACCATGATATAAGGCTTGTCTGTTTCTTGGACATTCAGGGATATCTTGGGTTTGCTATGGGTCTCGGTACACACGGGGATCAAGATGTTTATCCGAGTGCCCCGCCCAAGCTCGCTATAGAGATTGATGTGTCCGTCAAATTGCTTCACCACTCCCCATGAAGTGGAGAGTCCAAGCCCCTTGGCATCTGTCTTGGTAGTAAAGAATGGCTCAAATACCTTTTCTTGCAGAGCTTTTTCGATTCCTATGCCTGTGTCAGCGACGCTGATCTGCACATATTCTCCGGTCTGGATGCCGCCATGACGATGGGAATAGCCGTCTTCCACCTTCAGGTTTTGAGTGCTGATCGCGATCTCACCACCGGTCGGCATGGCTTCGCGAGCATTAAGGATGAGATTGATCAGCATCTGCTCCAACTGCCCCGGATCTGCTTTGACGTTTTTGAGATCTTCTGCCAAGAAAAGCCGGATCTTGGTATCTTCACCTGCCAGCCTAATGATGATGTCTTGAAGATTTCTTATGATGCTGTTGCAGTCAAGCAGATGATTGTGGATCAATTGCTTGCGGCTGAATGCGAGAAGCTGGCGGGTCAGATTTGCCGCCTTCATCCCCGCGGTCACAATCTCTTGAGCCGGCTCATATAGAGGATCTTCTTCCGATAGCTCATCCAAAAAGTCTTCCGAATATCCCAAAATGACGGTGAGGAGATTGTTAAAATCGTGGGCGATCCCTCCAGCTAATTTGCCGATGGCATCCATCTTTTGGCTGGAAAGCAGCTGTTCTCTGAGGCTCTTGCTCTCAGTGATGTCCAGATTTGTTCCCTCCATGATGGTCCTGCCCTCAGAATCTGTGGAGAGGCGTACATACATGGACACCCAAAACTTCTCTTTGTTCTTCTTATACAGCTCGCATTCAAAGCTCTCTACCTCTCCCTTTTGGAAGAGAAGGTCTTTAAGAAGCAGGCGCTGAGCGGGATCCACATAGAGATCTTTGATGTCTTTTACTTCGCTGAGCATTGCTTCGGGAGATGAATAGCCAAACATGTGCGCAAAAGCTTTGTTTACTTTGAGATAGTGGTCATCCATAGTGGATTGGAAGACTCCGACTACGGCGTTTTCAAAGAGCAGGCGATAGCTTTCTTCGCTTCGTTTAAGATCCAGCACGGCGCATTTTTGAGTCGTGATATCCGTCATAATGCCCACTGAGCCGATAATCTCCCCGCTTTGATCGTGGATGGGTGCGCCATTGATTCTGAGCCAGATGATCCTGCCGTCTGCGGTTTTTCCGCGCAGTTCATATTGATCTGAGATCCCCTTTGTTCTTTCCCTGTTTTTGTTGATAAGAAACTCATGATCATCTTCCGTGAGCAGGAGCTCATAGCCTTTTTGACCGATAGCGTCTTCTTTCTTGATGCCAAACAGCTCGCAACAATAGGGGTTGATATAGAGGATATTGTCATCATTATCGACCATTATCACACCCTCACGCATAGTGCTTAAGAGCAGCTGCTGAAGCTCTTCCCGTTCTTTGAGAGAGATCTCTGCAGTTTTACGTTTGTGGACGCTGTGAGCGATCGCGACGACCGAGCATAGCTTGCCATCTTCATCCAAGATCGGGGAGAGATTAGCTGTATGCCAGCGATATTGACCGTCAGCATGTTTGATCCGATATTCAAAATCAGTCTTTACTTCTTTGCTGGATATGGCTTCCCTAAGCAGCGCAATCGCGCGCGGAGCATCATCAGGATGAAAAAGGCGTGTGAAGAAGTCATCCACCATGACGCTTTGAGGAGTGTAGCCCAATTGCCGGATCCAGTTTTTTGTGGTGTATATGATCTTTCCGTTTTTGTCATATTCCGCGATGGTATCGCTGGCATTTTCGACATAGGATCGATATCTGTCCCGTTCTGACTCAAGACATTGATTGTCATTGACCAGGTCCTGAATCATGGTTTCCACCGCCGTAAGCTCATCTCTAAGATGAGGGTTATCTTGCAGGATTCGGGTCAAACGAGCCGTGAGCTCTGTCGTCAGCATTGGCACTCCTTGCTATATCTTAATTGTATTGATAAAGCGGAATACCGCCATCGGTGTCAAAGGCTTTTTTACGGGATCCCTCAAGCTCGGCTCTGGTCAGGTTTTAGCAAAACCCAGCATATCTATGGCAGACAGTCCGATAGCCATCTTTTGGCTGTTGAATATCATCCACTAGCCGCCTGTCAAACCATGTTTTTGGCTAGATATTGAGCAGGATCAGGCTGAGAACCAGAAGGGCCCAGAGCAGATAGTCCTTGCCGGAGGCTTGCTTTTTCCAGATAAAGATGTCGCTGATAATACTCATCACCACGATCGCGACAGCCAAAAGCGGATAGGCGATCGCTGCGGGTATGCTATCTAAAGCTTTGAGGAAAAACACAGTGGAATATCTGTTTGGGATGCCCAAAGCAAAGCCATAGAGGATGTAGCGGGGCTGAAACTTAAGCTTTGAGATCAATATCGATGCCAGAGTATACACAAAGGCAGAGCTGAAGATCAGATAGACAAAGAGTGCTTCGTTGCCGCTGCCAAGCTCTTTGAAGATCTTCATGCTGGCGTCATTGAGTCCTGAGATCGCAAAGAGTGCAATGATCCACAGCATATTGTGCAAAGCTTTGGGATCTGCCTTGAGACTAAAGGCAAGGATGCCGAGAATGATCCCGATCAGATTTAGGAGTCCCAAGCTCTCGCCGAAAAAGATCAGAGCGATCAAGATCGGCACTATCATGGCGATGCGCATGGCTCCCACAGACAGGGATAGGCCATTGGCTAGGATGCACTTTTGATAGACCCAAAAGTTGAGCAAAAAGACAGCTCCGATGAGGATGCCAAAGATGATGTCAAAGCCCGAGAATCCGCCAGGTGCGATGCTCATACCAAAAGCAGAACTGAGGCTCGCCACAAAATAGTTTCCCAAAAAGATGGGCAACATGCTCATCGTGCCTTTTCTGCCGACCACCATCAGGAAGTTGGCTATCAAGACCGAGCACAAAACGCTCAAAAAAAGATATATCATGCTATTTGCTAACTGTTTCCAAGTCATCCCCGGGCTTTAGCAGACGCCAGACTTCGGGAAGCAATTCATAGATAACGCAGTCTTCATCCAGAGGATCTTGCCAATAATCATAGATAAAGGGCGCAAAATCGGCAAGCTGTTTTTTTAATGGCGGCGCAGAGACCGTCTTTGCTACGCAAGCTATTCTCAGATATCCGTTTGCTCCTTCATCTTTGAGTGGCAGCATGATCTCGACATGGGGGTTTATTGCCAATTGCCCAACCTTGGCGTCTTTTTTCCCCGTCGCCAAAAAGAGGCGCTGCTCAAAACAGATGAGAGTCATCGGGCGCAGCATGGGCTTCATCCCGTCCACTGTTGCCACCGAGACGGCTTGGGTGCCAAAGAGATATTCCCAGTTACTCATCAATCCGCCTCACGGGGGATGAAGAATCTGTCAAAGCGCTTCACCAGATAGAGCCGGATCGCCAGATAATCCGTCAGGCAGACTCCCGAAAAGATGGCGATCATGATCATCATCTGATATTTGATTGCGACCAATGGGCTGGCTCCACCCAAGATCTGCCCCGTCATCATCCCGGGAAGACTCACCACACCCATGGAGGCGACACTGAGCAGCTGCGGCAAAAGCGAAGCATGCATGGCTTTGCGGAATGTGGGTAGCGCCGCTTCCCAGAGATTTGCCCCTAGGCTGATGCGTGTGTAATACGCTCGCCAATTGTCACTCAAACCATTCTCAAAGCGCTCCAACGCCAAGGCGCAGCTATTCATGCTGTTGCCTAGCACCATGCCATAGATCGGGATTGCATACATCGGTGCAAAAAGCGGATCCGGCTTGATGATCATGATCAAAATCCACGGCATGATGATCAGGCTGGCGGAAAAAAGTGCCACCGTGAGAATTGGTAAAAGGATCTTGCGCTGAAATTCGAGCCGCCCCTTCAGGGTGAAGATGGCATTTGTGATCATTACCAGCATCCACAAAAGAGTCAGCCAACCGCTTTCCTGATTGAAAAGAAACTGGAGCCAGACCCCCATCAAGCTGAGTTGCAATATCATCCTAGCAAAAGAGATAAAAAGCTGTTTGGAGAGCTTTAGCTTAAGATGCGAAAAGATCAAGAGCGGATAGAGCAACAAGAGCAGGGCTAGTGCGAGACCGAGATAGCTGATATCCATTAGTTCTGTTCCTTATTGTCGATTACTCTGTCGCCTTCCAATCTCCACGATCTGCTCCAATGCTTTTGCCATAGCGGATCGTGGGAGATAGCGATCACTGTGCCGGGGAAATTGTCAAAGATGCATTTGGAGATAATCCCTGAGGTCTCTTGGTCCAAAGCCGAACTGATCTCATCCAATAGCAAGATCTGTGGTCTCAAAAGTAGCGCGCGAATGAGAGCAACGCGCTGCTTTTCCCCACCTGAGAGCAGATCAGCCTTCTTGTCGAGATATTTGATGGGCAATTGAAAGCTCTCAAAAAGAGAGGCAGTTCTTATGTCTCGATCTTCATGGTCATAGGCTTTTATCGCAGCGTAACTTAGGGGCTCATCAAGCACATCCTGCACCGTTCCTTCTCCCAGAAAAGGCTCTTGCATCACCATGCAGATCCGAGTCCTGAGAAGCTGCGGCGGATAGGCTTGAAGGGGAATGCCCTCAAAAAGGATCTCGCCATCATAGCTTTGATTCATCAGATTAAATGTATTTAACAGCGAACTTTTGCCGCCTCCAGTGGGACCGATGATGATGATCCTTTCATCGCTTTGGACGCGAAGCGACAGATCCCGCATCAGCGTCAGATCCTTGTGATACAATCTCTTGATGTTTACAGAAAGCAGATTCGGCATTGTCTCTCCTATGATAAAATGAAAATGAGTCTCATAACTATAAATCAAGATCCTGCTCTGCCTTTTTTGTCAAGCCAATACTTGGCATGACAATTACCCCATTAATGGCTCTCGCCTGGTTCGGATCGCCAATATCGACCTGTGATACTACTTCACCAGCATCATCTTATGCGTGCGCTTCTGTTTGCCGCTTTCTATCCTGGCAAAATAGATTCCGGAACTCACCGTCCGGCCACTATGGTCTGTGCCATCCCACACAAAATTGTGGTTTCCGGCATTGATGATGCCACTAAATAGCTCGTTTCCTTCCTTCTTGGTCATAAACTCTTCTATCTTTGTCACTGATATTTGGCTTGCCTCTACCTCTATATGCTTCACATTTTGGTCACAAATCGGCTCTTTCCCCAGATATAGTCCTCCGCCTTCATGGTGGAGGATTATCGACAGCAGTTATGTAGAAGACCCTGATCTGATGCTTGAAAAAAAGCTCAAAACTTTTCATAGCATAGAGATCAAATACAATTTGAACAACCAGTAGAGTCCCAAATGTTGGCGTAAATTCCAACTCATTGTTTCTCAGGTATTATGATGACATTTTTGCTGCCTCGTTTCTTACGCTGCATATAAGTTCAAGCTACTTTTCGCTTTGTTTATCATCTTTGTTTCCACGTCAGGAACTACTTTAAAAGTGACCTCATTGCGACGGGTTGAAGCTCTGCGGAGGAGGTTTAGCCGACTTAAGCAGGGCTTCAGCCCATTGGAAACAGTTCACTACGACATGTTCTGTTTCCAATAGCTTATCTTATCTGACAGTCGAAAAAGTGGGCGAAACACCCAAAAATCAGTTTTGATAGCTGGGTTGACAAGGGATGTAAAGATACGCCTTGAACCACTGCGACAGCAGGACAGGGAGGGTGGTTTCCTAAGTCTTAAGAAAGATCTCAGGGAAGGCATCCTCGCTTATCACCGGGTCCCGGCAAGGATTGTCTCACAGCTTATCCCAGGACAGCTTGGTGGCGATAACCGCAGTGATATGGATATGTTCTACTACCAGTTCAATGACCTCTCCAATCGATCAGCCCATTACTGGCAGGGACTGGCAGAGCACACAGCACTGAGAATACGTGAGTTCGGAAGACTGCAAGGCTACAAGAAAGCCAAAGCCAGATACTCGTCATTCCGGACTTGATCCGGAATCCATTTATTAACATCCTGGATGACCGCACCAGTGACATCTGCAGGGCTCTAGCGGCTCAGGACAGGATATATCCCCTAAACGATGCCCATAAATAGCCGTCATTCCGGATTTAGTCCGGAACCTAGGCACTGGACACCAAGTCCAACAACCTCGATGATGCCCGGGAATACATTAAGGCACTTGCTCCCTGGATCAAAGACGATCAGATCGAGTATGGCTCAGAGATGAATCCGGTAGGTGTATCCGGAGCGCATACTCCGTTTCCGCCATTTCACTGGAAGTGTAGGACGACTACTGAACTGGTAAGCTGATGTATGGGATCGTGCATAGTCACATGATTTGGATTTAAACAGAGCGAAATATCTCGGCTATCTTATGTATGTTACCTTTTTTGTGATGACATTTCTACCATTTACAATCAGATTAATAAAGTAAATTCCGCTTGAGCATCTGGTATTTTCTGCATCTCTACCATCCCAGAAAG
>Ga0334895_1000937_pt1 | contig 34059 bp, 25 predicted proteins | sample GraSluR3_MG_7_FD_207229 | JGI IMG/M metagenome (GOLD analysis project Ga0334895, IMG submission 207229) | Sludge microbial communities from methane-producing bioreactor in Wageningen University, Netherlands - Granular Sludge_31_05-R3 | ecosystem: Engineered > Bioreactor > Anaerobic >... | reverse complement strand
CATCCGAGTCAAACAGACCACCCGGATCGGTCGCCGTGAACGTGATCGTCTCCGACCCGTTCCACTGAGCACTCGGAACCGTGATCGTGGCCACATTGGCCGTGATATCGACCAGCAGCTCGGTATTACCTGAGTATGTCCAGATAATCTCCGTTGCCACGTCGTTGTCAGGATCAGTCACGTAATCGGTCAGGTTGATGGCCGTAAAGCTGCCCCCCTCGGCGATCGTCTGATCAGGGATATCACTGACCACCGGCGGGTCATTGACCGCTGTCACTGTGAAGGTCGCCGCATCCGAGTCAAACAGACCACCCGGATCAGTCGCCGTGAACGTGATCGTCTCACTGCCGTTCCACAGAGGGTCAGGAACCGTGATCGTGGCCACATTGGCCGTGATATCGACCAGCAGCTCGGTATTCCCTGCGTATGTCCAGGTAATCTCCGTCGCCACGTCATTGTCAGGATCAGTCACATAGTCAGTCAGGTTGATGGCCGTAAAGCTCTCACCCTCGGCGATCGTCTGATCCGGGATACCACTGACCACCGGCGGGTCATTGACCGCTGTCACTGTAAACGTCGCCGCATCCGAGTCAAACAGACCACCCGGATCGGTCGCCGTAAACGTGATCGTCTCCGACCCGTTCCACTGAGCATCAGGAACCGTGATCGTGGCCACGTTGGCCGTGATATCGACCAGCAGCTCGGTGTTCCCTGAGTATGTCCAGATAATCTCCGTCGCCACGTCGTTATCGGGATCAGTCACATAGTCAGTCAGGTTGATGGCCGTGAAGCTGCCCCCCTCGGCGATCGTCTGATCAGGGATATCACTGACCACCGGCGGGTCATTGACCGCTGTCACTGTAAACGTCGCCGCATCCGAGTCAAACAGACCACCCGGATCGGTCGCCGTAAACGTGATCGTCTCCGACCCGTTCCACTGAGCATCAGGAACCGTGATCGTGGCCACGTTGGCCGTGATATCGACCAGCAGCTCGGTGTTCCCTGAGTATGTCCAGATAATCTCCGTCGCCACGTCGTTGTCAGGATCAGTCACGTAATCGGTCAGGTTGATGGCCGTGAAGCTGCCCCCCTCGGCAATCGTCTGATCAGGAATATCACTGACCACCGGCGGGTCATTGACCGCTGTCACTGTGAAGGTCGCCGCATCCGAGTCAAACAAACCACCCGGATCAGTCGCCGTGAACGTGATCGTCTCCGACCCGTTCCACTGAGCACTCGGAACCGTGATCGTGGCCACATTGGCCGTGATATCGACCAGCAGCTCGGTGTTCCCTGCGTATGTCCAGGTAATCTCCGTCGCCACGTCATTGTCAGGATCAGTCACATAGTCAGTCAGGTTGATGGCCGTAAAGCTCTCACCCTCGGCGATCGTCTGATCAGGGATATCACTGACCACCGGCGGGTCATTGACCGCTGTCACTGTAAACGTCGCCGCATCCGAGTCAAACAAACCACCCGGATCGGTCGCCGTGAACGTGATCGTCTCACTGCCGTTCCACTGAGCATCAGGAACCGTAATCGTGGCCACATTGGCCGTGATATCGACCAGCAGCTCGGTATTCCCTGCGTATGTCCAGGTAATCTCCGTCGCCACGTCATTGTCAGGATCAGTCACATAGTCAGTCAGGTTGATGGCCGTAAAGCTCTCACCCTCGGCGATCGTCTGATCCGGGATACCACTGACCACCGGCGGGTCATTGACCGCTGTCACTGTAAACGTCGCCGCATCCGAGTCAAACAGACCACCCGGATCGGTCGCCGTAAACGTGATCGTCTCCGACCCGTTCCACTGAGCACTCGGAACCGTGATCGTGGCCACGTTGGCCGTGATATCAACCAGCAGCTCGGTATTACCTGAGTACGTCCAGATAATCTCCGTCGCCACGTCGTTGTCAGGATCAGTCACATAGTCAGTCAGATTGATGGCCGTAAAGCTCTCACCCTCGGCGATCGTCTGATCAGGGATATCACTGACCACGGGTGCTTCTTGCGCCCAGGCTGCTCCGGACAGGAGCACCAGAGCTGTCAGCGTATATAGAAGCTTGCGAACTAACATGTTTCTGTTACCTCCCTGTCCTTACTTCAACAACAGCATTTTCTTGGCTTCGCTCTGGTCACCGACCTGGAGCCGATAGAAATAGACTCCGGTGGCAACCCGCTCTCCATCCTGCGAGGTGGCATCCCAGTCAACCTGGTGCATACCCGGCAGGCGTGTCTCGCTCAGCAGATTCCGCACCCTCTGGCCCAGCACATTGAAGATATCTAGGCTGACCTCGGCGGGACTGCTGCCCATAATCTCGAACTCTATAGTCGTTGTCGGATTGAACGGGTTCGGATAGTTCTGATACAGACGGAATGTACTCGGCAACACTGCTCCACCCATACCTTCGACAGCTACGGACGAAGCCTCCGAGGTTGCCAGCAGCGCCTTGCTCAGTCTCATGGCCGTGGAGTCACCGGACTCCAGATCGGCCCGTGACTGAATGGGTATCTTCAGAAGCTCCGCGTTGCCGGCTCTGACGAGCTGGTCGGTGGAGGCGGGGTTCCGGAAGTGCATCAGTATCAGCAGCCGTCCGTTACCGTCATCGCGATACCGCAGCGTCATGCCGTCAGCATCAGACGCCAGCGTCGGCGCTCCCATAGTCACCTTGTTGGGGTCATACATCAGCTCGAGCTGGGCGCCCGCGATGTCGGTAGGAAGCTCCGAGCGCACTGTCAGTATATCGCTCGACCCGTAATACAGATCGCCGTGATCCAGTTTCACCCGGGCGAAACCACCCGCAAACGGTGTGCCTGCCGACGGGGTCACGTCGATCTCGTAAATCATGTTGATCACCGCAACCAGGTCGAAGACATCAACAACCATGTCTGTTGTCACATCGGCAACCGCGAACTGGCGATTTGTAAAACCGAAATCTCCAATAATGTAACCCACGATATTCACCAGGTCGGCAACGTTGACCATCTTATCAAGGTTCACGTCACCCGGCCGGTCCACCTGAACAACGCCGTTGTCCACCAGCAGCTCCAGCGAGGGGAAACTCGGATCCGGGTTGATCGACTCCCAGCCGTTCTCGATCCGGAATTCATAATCACCCGGGGTGGCATCCTCGTCAATCGACAGCACCACCCACAGGATCTCCGAGGAGGCCGCCTGCTGAATCGTCTCGTTGGCCATACCGAACGTGATCACCCGCACCTGTCCGGGTGTCTGACCAATATTGTCCCAGACCACGAAATCGGCCGTCCGGGATGTGGTAATGATCGAATCTATATCAAAGAGGCTTTCGTCGTAAATGAGGTCAAACTGGACACCGTACACCTGCTGTGCGGTCACCAGGTTGATCGGGAAATAGACAGCATCAGTGCCGGCTATCCCCCCCACCGGGGCAAACCCCGGGGCCGAGGTCGTGAACAACCGGTCACGGTCGATCTCCTTGACTATCACCGTGAGCGTCACCGACTTGCTTGCCGGCGGAGCAAAATCATCGGTCGCCGTGAACGTGAAATTGTAGGTCCCACTCTGATTGATGTCCGGCGTGAAACTGAAATTACCCACCACCGTCCCGGTCCCGACCACCGGATTCGTCGGCCCGAAAGTCGCATTCGGCGGCAAGATGCTGCTTGGCGCCAGCGTTAACCCGTCGCCGTCGGGATCAGTTGCCGTCAAAGTGAACGCCACCGATCCCCCCTGCTCTATCTCCACCGTCGTCTGCGACGGGCTGGTCGAGATCGTCGGCGCGTTGTTGACCGGCGGTGCGTCTCCGATTGGCACCGTCAGCGATTGTGTCACCTGACCAAACCGGTTGACCGCCGTCAACGTATAGGGGTTTGACTGCCTCACTGTCACCACCTGCGATCCGCTGTTCCCCATATACCACTGGTCAATCAGACCGAAATCGTCAAACAGCCGCACCGAGTCGGCCAGGTTGCACTGCCAGCTCAAGGTTGACTGGTCGCCCGAGGCATCGACCGACGACGGGTTCGCGGTGAAGCTCTGGATGCTCGGAGGTGTCTGACTGGTGTCAATCGTCAGCAGTGTCTGCCGCGTGTGGAACCGAAATGAGTTGGCCTCTTCATCGGAATACTGCGAATACACACAGGAGTTGGCTACCGTGTCTCCCCAGGGATCACCGGGATCGGAGTAGTCTATAACCCAGATCGTCTCCTTGTAGAAATTGATGGCGCTCTGGGTGCCGTGCTCCAGATTCGGGTTGATAACCATAGACACATAGAGGACTGGGAATGTCCCAGCATTGATTATCGGTCCCCAAGCGTCCTGACCGATGCCCGGAACCCCCTGTGCCTGCACTTTCATGCGGTGGCGACTGGGATTGGTTGCGGGGAAGTCACTCTCAGAAACAACAAGAGCCGGAGCGACATTCGCATACTGGTCTTCAACCGGATCATAGCCCTGATAATACGAACTCGGCTTGAAGTCATAATAGTCTATCGTGACGCCGCCGGACTGCTGGCTGCCAGTGACGATCGGCTTCATCACAGTCGAATCGAACTCCACATACGCCAGGAACTGATACAGCGGACGAGTGGTCGAAATGACCAAGGGCAGCAGCAGCGTATCTCCCGGCAGCGCGTTCTTGGGCTGCACATATACCGTGTCGCCGAACGAGGGCTGGATGCCATCGCAATCAATAAACTGCGCCCAGGCGCCCGAAGCCATCACCAGCAGGACTGCCGCACACAATAGTGGGATCCTCATGAACTTCATTACAATACCTCCAAAAACAGCCATATTATGTAACTCATACTCCCGAATATGTCCTGACCACAGCCATTATCTACTTCAGCAGCAACATCTTACGTGCCTCTGAAAAGACCGCGCTCTCCAGCCGGTACATATACACACCGGAGGCCACGCGCCGACCGTGATCATCCGTCCCGTCCCATTCGACCCGGTGAGGGCCGGCGGGCAGAACGTCATCTATCAAAACACTAACTTGTTGTCCCAAAGCATTATAAACAGCCAGTCGCACCTGCCGAGCGCCTGCCCCCACAATATCAAACGTAATCGTCGTAACCGGATTGAACGGGTTCGGATAACTCTGATGCAAGCTGAACTCCTTCGGCATTTCCGCCACCGGGGAGTGCTGCACAACCGCCGAAAGCATCTCACCTGTGGCCGAAGCCAACTCAACCACGGCCCCTTTCACCTGAGTTTCTGCAGCAAGACCGGCCAACTGCCCCGTGCCCATCGGTAAGCTGTTACCCTGCATGCTGTAAACAAGCACACGCAACTGCCCATTGACCGTGTCCGCGGCCACATCCATCCCGTGAGGAGCTGTCACAACCGTAGCCGGATCAGCCGGCTCCACAAGATCGACCACAATCAGGGCCGCCCCCAGCGCTTCCGATGATTCATAGCCGATGCTCAGCCCCCAGCCGGAATCCTTTAACACCGCGTCAACCGGCTCCCGGCCACCCACACTCGGGCGGGCAAAGCTCGGACCCTGAACAACCCAGTTGATCAGCCGGACCAGATCCGCCACCGTTCCCAGATATCCGTCCTGGTTGACATCCGTGTTGGCCATCTGCAAGGCATTCAACGGATAGTGTACCGGGTTAATGAAGTAATTCGTAAACAGAACAGCGTCACCCACATCAGCGACGATGCTGTTCAAATTGATATCCCCTATGCGGATCGCCCCTATCGAATCGACAAATACCCACCCGTTGTAGTAGGTGATGTCCGATCTCCCCACAAAGACCCCAAACTCGTCAACGAGCGTATTGGCGTCATTATCAAGGTACTCAAAGCGTACCGGCAGCGAAAAACCGGAATAGGCCGAGTTGGAAACCACCCGGAAGACAAACCGGCAAATCTCACCACTGCCGGAATCAAGCGGCGGCGTGGCCGGCTGCCCCAGAATGTCAGCTATCGCCAATACCCGTATGTTTCCCGGATTCCCCGAGGCATCAAACTGAAACTCAAGGTACTCGAAATCGGACGCGCGCGTGCCCTCCAGCGTCACCCCCTCAGGAATAAGCCCCAGAGGATCATGATGAATCAACAACTCAAATGACGCCACCCCCCGTGTGTTGTCCAGAGACAAGCCAAGCGGCACCCGCGCCCCGGGCTGAACGCTGGCTGTGTCCAGACGCATCACAAAATCGTCCTGCGCCGCAGCCGACACCCCGCAAAATACCCAAAACAGCACCAAAATACTGCACATTGATGCCTGCCGGTGTCGGCCAATACGGCCCGTGTTCCTATGTGTCAAAATATCCACCATGCCACCTATGTATCTGAGCAATATCCAGACCGGATATCCGTTTCTCTTACGGTTATCTCGTCCGTCCGTGACTATGACAACCGGACACCTTTTGATTGTGTGCGGGGGCGCCTAAGTCCCTGTAAGGTCAGCCCTGGCAATAACTTATCGGCCCAGTTCCGGGCCTGAACATAGTCCGTATCAAGGATCTATGCTTTCCCCTCCAAGACTCGACATGGCGGCAATGAGCAAACGTGAGGTGCATTTCGCTGCGGCGAAATGAAAATGTGTGCAGTACTGCAGTCTGGTGCACAAAGCCGAATTCAATGCTGGTAACTCGCTACAAACGAAAAAATGATGACCTGCGCATGCGGCGTTCTCTCGCCCAGCAGAATATCCTGCCTTAGTCATCATGAGTCTCTCTTCTCTTAGTTTAGCCTGACTTCGTGCGTTAGCAAAAGTTCTGTGTCCTTACCTCCTCCCGTCAGTTTGAAATCCCCGGAGAGGGATTAACCTCTCCGGGGGATATTCAGAAGGTTCTGAACCTGAATTACTTCAGGAGCATCATCTTCTTGGTAGCCGAGAAGTTTTCAGTCTCGAGCTTGTAGAAATACACACCAGAGGCCTGGCCGTTGGCATCCCAAACAACCGACTCATTACCGTTGCCGCTGAACTCGGCGACCTTCTGACCGGTCACGTTGTAAATCGACAGGGTGAAGTCACCATTGGACTTAACGTCAATGGTGGTCGTCGGGTTGAACGGGTTCGGATAGTTCTGAGCCAGCTCAAAGGTGTTCGGCACAGTGGTGCCCTTCGCAACCACGGTGGCGCCTTCCGGCGAGCCGAACTCAATGCTGACGACATTGCCGCCGGCATTCAGGAACTCACCCTGGAAGGTGTTGGCGTCCATGCTGAAGACCAGCACGTGCGTGTTCTGACCATCGTAGTTGAACTTCATCTCCATGCCATCAGCCATCAGCTGCGGGGCAGCATCGCCGGCCACGACGACATAGGCAGCGCCCATCTCGTCAGCCACGGAGACGGTGGTGCCGCTCACGGTGTACTCGGTGTTCACCGGGGAGAGCTTCACTGTCGGGAAGGCATCGCCACGGATCACACGGATCAAGTAAACCAGGTCGGCAACACTCAGGGTGATACCGTCGGCGTTCACATCGGAAGCCGCGATCTGACCCTGCAGGTTGATGTGGAACACACCCAGACCATAAACGAAATAGTTCGAGAACAGAACCGCGTCAGCGATTTCGTACGGAATCTCGTTCAGGTTGAGGTCGCCACGAGCGTCGATCGAGTCGGCGCAAACGATGTCAATACCACCGTTGAAGAAGTCAATGAATTCCGCCGGCGGGAACTTGCCCTCCGGAAGATCTACGAAGCAGTCTTCCTGAATACCGGTGTAAGTCGGGTAGCCGGTGGTCTTATTCTGGATGTAGACCCAGTAGTCTTCATCGTCAAACGCGAAGTCGACAATGTTACGGTTGACAAACAGGGTGTCACCAGTCTTGGAGGAAATGGCGTTGTCGCCACAATCCATCCAGTAGAACCGGATCGGAACATACTGACACTCCAGCGTAGCATCAGAGCTGACACGGAAGTCCAGAGTGAACAGAACCGCCGGGAACTCCGGATTGAAGCAAGCCGGGTGGTTCGGGCCGTTGTTCGTCTCGGCAATACCGATTACACGAAGCATACCGGACGGGCACGGGCCACCACAGTTGCCCTGCGGGCCAAAGCGGTAGGTGAAGTACTCCCAGCCACAGCCCACAGGAGGCTGAGCATAGAACTCTTCACCGGGAATGGCAGCGTTGAACGTCAGAGCAGAAGCGTCATAAGCGATCAGGAAGTCGAAACCACCCATCAGCTCAGAACCCTCTTCCACCGTGATGTCAACATACTCATGCAGACCGATGTAGGAATTGTGCGTCTTCTCGATCACAACCTTGAAGGGCTGGGTAACCAGCACGACAAAGGAAGTCACGCACTCCACGAAATCACCAGCTTCGTCAGTGACGCGCACGGTGAAGTCGAAGGTGTTGCCACCGTCGGCGATTTCCGTGTTGAACGTGAGAAGACCAGTGTTGGCGTTGATGCTGTACGAGCCAACCGGAGCCGGGGTAACGTCAGTGATGCTGAAGCTGATCGGATCACAGTCGCCGTCAACCGCAGTCATCTGAATGGTCGAGGTGTTACCCATGCCAACTTCCTTCAGCAGACCACAGCCGCCGGTGAACGACGGACCAATGTTCGTGAATTCGAAGTTGACCGTGTACTCACTGCAAGCACCACGATGGTCACAGACCTCGAAGGTCGAGAACAGCGAAGCACCCACGTCGGCAGCCGACGGACTGTACGACCAGGTAGCCGAACCGGAGCCATTGTCAGGACCGAAAGAACCGATACCGTCAATGACATTCCAGATGAACGGCGGGTCGTCTTCAGCGTCAGGATCAGTAGCCGTGAAGGTGACCTGATAGGTCTCGCAATGAGTCGCCGTGACCGTCACCGGGGGGGCCGGGTCGATCACCGGGGGAAGGTTTGGGATCTCAATGAGGTCCCAGCAGGTCCCCGCCCAGTCACAAACCGCCCGACGACCGGAAGCGTCGGCCATAGCCCACAGCCACTCACCACCCGGAGGGTAGAAAGCGGTGTCAAGGCAGAACTGGGTCGCACCCTCGGACTCGGGGCCGAAATCGACCGTGAAGGAGATCGACTGCACGACATCGCCGGCAAGAAGACCCTGGCCGAAGATCTTGAAACCACCAAAGCCGACCGTGTCAGGATTGCCACCGCCGCCAAAGAAGTTGACAAACTGACCACCATCATAGATGGGAGCAGCCATAACAGTCTCCCACTTGGCAACGTCAACAGTCAGGGTGTAGCCGGCATTGTTGTCAGTGTAGATCTCGAAGCCGTTGGTCGAGCCATGCACATCGATGCCGGTGTTGTTGTCCATGGCGAAGTCGAACGTCACGCTGGTGCCGAATCCGATCTTGTCGACGCCGCCGTCGTTATACAGACCGGAAGCATTCACGAGAGGAACTTCGCCGCCTACGCTAACCTGAGCATTCACAAGCCCAAATGAAAGAACCGCAAGACATACGGCTAGGAAAATCGAAATGCGTTTCATTTCTTACTCCTAAAAAAATTACTCCGTTTACATTAGCAAAAGTGTTCGAATAACACATTCTTCCGTTTCCCCCCACAATTATCTCCACATACCGACATCAGATGAGAGCCACCAAATCCTCCGGCGGTATCCTTATGAGAAACGAAGAACATGTCAGCCGATCTTTCATTGAGCGTGCGCATACGAGCAAATATACCTCTTCTAAGCGCCCTCCTTTCCGATATGAAGGTTGCCAGGTTAAGGCCGTCCGCCTCCCGGCGGACAGCCATCTTTCTTATTTGGTTAGTCTTCACTTAGCTATCTAAACTCTGTTTCACGCTGTTTATGGCCATGTGAGAATCGTGTTACGTTCCCTTCCTTCATAAACTAAGGGCAATTGGCACATGGCGCCGGGCCACCGCTGAACAGATAACTTATCATATAGGTCATATCCGACACGTTTATCAGCCCGTCACAATTCAGATCCCCCGCTGCAAACACCACCGGGGCGGGACCGCCACTGAACAGGTAGCTGATCATGTAGGTCATGTCTGACACGTTAACCATCTCGTCACCATTGAGATCACCGCAGACATACGGATCCCCGCTGAGAATAGTCAGCGAGCCGGGCTCAATAATGACTACGGTCGTATCAATATAGGCCACCGAATCCGGCACAATCTCGATCGAATCATACGGCGGCGTTGACGTGCGTACCCACGACAGGCACGAATCGCCGAGCCACTGCTCACACACCCACATATTCGTATCAAGAATCTGGTTGTAGGCTATGCCGATTGAAGTCCCGTTGGGACGCGCGAACCCGAAGTATGACGGGCTGTGGTACTCGACCGTTATTGCCACGGGATTGATCGAGAGAGTATCCAGAACACTGTCCGGGAAGTCATACACATCCGCCAGAAGCTTGATCAGAAGACCGCCTGTCTGCGGACCGAATCCCGGAGTAATGGCACCACCCGGCTGGTCCGCAAGGGCCACAATGTTCAAATCGTATTTGGTGCCAAGCGGCTGGGCCGTCACATACTCCCAGTTGCTGATCAGTGTGTTCTCGGTGTCAAAACTGCCGACCTCCACCTGATGTATATCCACCGACAACATATCGTACGGATACCCGGGGTCAGCCAGAACCGAATCGGTAATATCCATAGAGTCAACGCAATTCGGCCCCGAATACGCCAGACACCGCCAATACAGCGTGTCATGCTCGGTCACGGTGTCCTTCTGGAATTCGCATATCTCAATGTTGGACAAACGGACCCAGAGGTTAAACCCCGCAATGCTGTCCACATAGTTGTCCAGATAAATGGATATCACGCTATTCTGTTCGCCGGAAACAGCTACCGTATCGCTGATCTTGACCGACAGGACCGGGAAGTTGGCATCAGCCTTGACGACCGATGTCGACACGAACAGAAGGAACAGGACGCCCAGAAGACACACCATTCGGGAGCTCCGATAAGACTTCGTCCCTAAGGCCATGGATTCCTCCTCAAAGAAAACAGGTTCGCAAATCTCGTTTTGGATACTTCCCTTAGCCACAAGACCGATAGCGATACTCCCGGCGCAGCGCACAGTCGACAAGAGACCCGTCGCCAACGCAATTACCGTTACAACACGTCGCTCACTGAGGACCTAAAAGATGCCGTCCTCGTTGCTTGCTCCGGGGCCAAAGACTACTCGACCCCGAAAACACATACTCAAATCGGTAACGAATGCTCGGATTGAAATTAGTTCACCTTGGGTTGTTTTCAAGCTGTACTTAGTTTACTGTAGTACTATCACTGGAAAACCCATCTAACGTCCGAGCAAAATATAGGACTAAGGGCGATCTTTGTCAACACCATTCTGAACCTGGTGCGACGAAGAATTCCGTTTAAGCCCAAACGGTTATCCGCCAGGGCTCAACCTCCTCTCTCAAATTGTCACCGTCTGGCACGGCCCGGGATCACCCTCACGGGTCAACCAGGCCGGTATACCAAGCGCATACTACATCTATCCCAACTGCTCGCGCCGACAGTCTGCCGACGACCCGGTTCGGATAGGTCCAACAGCACCAACGCAACTGCCATGCCAGAAACCACCCCCAAAACCACCCGGCCCCAAACCCCACCGCCCCCGAATCCCGCCCACTAACACCAAGCAAGAAAACCACTTGTGCCGACGCTATGGGAACTGCCCCACACCCTCCCCCGTCGATCGGATGATTCTTGTGATGCAACCGCCTTCACAATTGCTGCAGCGGAATTCCCGAGGCCCCGCCCCGGTCCCGGCGGAAATTTGATGTTGACTATGGTCCGGTCCAGGACTTCCTTGACGCCATAAATCACGACTGACAGCTAACCCGGCTCGACTAACGTTACACGCACCGGCATCGGTGCTGCATTGGGGTGAAGTGCTATGGCCAAACTCTCCCGGTCCACAAAAGAAATTATCAAAACCATTATTGTGCTGGGCATTATTGCCATGTTGGTCCTTGTTTTTGTCATTTATCCCCTGAACAAGACCAAGGACATCATGGGCCGACCGGACATCGACGATATCGCCGAGGACTCCCTCATTATCAATGATCCCGGCGCCTGGGCCGAGGCCGGACTGGTCACCGATACCTTCCGCGTCGAGGTCGACGGCCTCACCTCGCTGGCCTGCCTGTTCGTCTGCCCCGACACAACCGCCGACACCACCAGTGGCACCATCATCCTCACCCACCCCCATGGAGCCGACCGCGACGCTGTCCTGCCTCTGGCTCAGACACTGCTTGACTCCGGCTGGTGTATCCTTGCCGCCGACCTGCGCGCCGCCGGACGATCCAGTGGAAGCTACCGCGGCGAAGGGCAGTACGAGGCCGAGGACTTCGCGTCCCTGGTCTCCTATGCCGAAATCCACGACCAGATCCGCCACCCCCTCGTCGTGGTCGGCTTCGCACGCGGCGCCGATGGCGCCCTGATCGCCGCCGAGAGCGAACCGCGTGTCGATGCTGTCATCGCCATCGATCCCTACCTCAGCACCGACCGCGCCCTTCAGATTCTCCGCCGGCAAGCCAAAGCCTACTGGTTCCCCTTCTACAAATCCATCATGTGGTGGTGGTACGATATCCGCTCCGGCTACGCTGCCGCCTATCGCACGGCCGATCACATTGAGGGTGTCGAGAAACCCACCCTCGTCCTCATGCCGGAGCACGACCTGGACGTCAGGGAAGTCAACGTGCTCCGGGAACGCTCCGAGGCCGACAAGCTCACGGTCGAGAGCCTCCCCCCTGCCGATGACCGCCTGTATGAGCGCCTTGTCGAGTATATCTCCGCTCTGAAGTAGCCCGCCGCTGCCCGCATCGCGGGTATCGCGAATACTCCCCTGTCCGATTTCGTGCCGCGCGTGTTGTGCGCGCGGCAAAATTCGTTATACTTGTCAGACACAATAACGATAACTTTCAATTGCAACAGGAGCCTCACGCCATGAGCGCAATCAAGATAGCCGACAACGTCTGGTGGGTCGGCGTCCAGGACCCCGATCTGGACGTCTTCGACATCATCATGAAGACCAAACACGGCACCACCTACAACGCATATCTCGTCAAGGGCAACGACAAAATCGCCCTGATCGACACCGTCAAGAAGGGCTTCACTGAGGAGTACCTCAACAATGTGAGCGAAATCGTCCCCCTTGGCCAGATCGACTACCTCGTCGTCAACCACAACGAACCCGACCACTCCGGCGCCATGGCCGCCCTGATCCAGCGCGCCCCCAATCTCAAACTCGTCTGCTCCTACCCGGCGCTCCCCTTCGTGCAGAACGTGCTCAACATCGAGGTCCCGGTCGAAACCGTCAAACACGACCACACCCTTGACCTCGGCGGCAAGACCCTCACTTTCAAGAGCACCCCATACATGCACTGGCCCGACACCATGATGACATGGCTCGAACAGGACAAGGTGCTCTTCTCCTGCGATGGCTTCGCGGCCCATATCGCTTTCGGTGACAAGCTCTATGCCGACCAGTCCGAGCTCGACTTCGACCACGAGTTCCGGTACTACTTCGATGCCATCATGCGCCCCTTCACCCACCTGATCCGCAAGAGCCTCGAGAAACTGCAGGGCCTGGCGGTCGAGTTGATCGCCACCAGTCACGGCCCCCTCATTCGCAAAAACCCGCAGGAGTATATCGATCGCTACGCCGACTGGTGCCGCGACCACACCGAGGGCCGCACCCGCGCCGCTATCTTCTATGTCTCCTCCTATGGCAACACGAAGAAGATGACCGATGCCATCGCCGAAGAACTCCGGAAGGCCGGCTTCGAGACCCTGCTCTTCGACAGCTCCGGGATGGATATCCAGGCCGCCCGCGATGCCATCGAATCCAGCCTCGTGGTGCTGTTCGGCACACCGACCTTCGCCGCCGATGCTGTCCGGCCCACCTGGGATGCCGTCAACTTGCTGTCCACTGTCTCCATCAAGGGCAAGAAGGGCGCTGTGTACGGCAGCTATGGCTGGGGCGGCGAGGGACTGCGCCTGGTCGCCGACCGCCTGAGCGGCATGCGGATCACCCTGTTCGAAGAACCGTTTCGCGCCAAGCTCGTCCCTTCCGATGAGGAAATGAGCGCCGTCCGCGAATGGGCACGCAAACTCGCCGAGTTCACAAAGGGGTAGACATGGCCTTCATTGACTATATCTCATACGAGGACGCCTCCGAGCAGCTCCGCGCGCTCTATGACAAATACGGCGGCGACAACAAGACCCCGGCCAACATCGTCCGCATCGCCGGATCCAACCCGCGCGCGATGGAAGCCCACATGGATTTCTACCGCGCCATCATGTTCGCCAAATCCCCCTTGTCGCGCCGTCAGCGCGAGATGATCGCCACTATGGTCTCCGGGCTGAACAGGTGCCACTACTGAATTGAGCACCACTGGACCGCGTTGCGGTCTGTCGACCCCGAGGCCCCAGAGACTCTGAAAGAAGCGCTGGTCACTGACTGGCGCACCGCCGAACTGGACCAGGCCGACCGGTTCATTCTCGACTACGCCGAGCGCATCACCATGCGCGCCCACACAATCGACCGGGAGTACATCGACGGCCTGCGTGCGATTGGCATGGACGATGTGATGCTGCACGATATCGTACAGGTGACATCGTACTTCAACTACGTCAACCGCCTCGCCGACGCCTTGGGCGTGGAACTGGAGCAGTAGCTGCGACGGGGAGTGAAATCCGTGGCGTCCCGTCCCCGGGGTGTAAGTCACCTCTGAGGTAGGTCGAAACCCCTGCGGTTTCGACACCGCTGAAGTAGGTCAGAACCCCTGCCCCGAGGGGGTCGCGAAGCGAGGTTCTGACATCATCCGGCAGCAGGGCAGGTTCCCGTCTTCGGGGCTCTGCCATCGTCCGTGCCCGCCTGTCTACCCCCGCCCGGCGGCAGATTCGCAACAACTTCACAGCAACCTACCGGCGCGCACCCATAGTCAAAGGCGTTACTGCCAAACAGGACCATGTGACACCGACTGCCTCGCGGTCCGTGGCAGCCCTGCCCGACCGGTCAACCAGCGCGCAGGGACAGGCCGCCCGCATACCGCTTCATCGAAGGTAGCCTCCCGGTATCGTGCGCACTACTGGGATCACAGAGAGTCCGGCCGTATCGCCTGACGGTCGCGCGACCGACTTTCTGCCGCGTGTGGTTGCCCGTCCTGGGCCCGGGCGGGCAACTCCGGCAGAAGATATCTCGGTAGCCGATCCGTCCCCTGAAGTTGCATCGCTTTCCGGGTGTGCGCCCCGGCACTCATGGCCTGCCCGCAGTGTGAGCAAGGATCAGGCGCGACACCTGCCGCCCACAGAAGAAAGCGAGCCTGCGCCCCCCCTAATACATTCGCACCCGTTTGCTCAGGAATGCATACAGCGCCTTGTCAAACGGGGTCGAGGTGTCGATCAAGTGGTAGTCGATATTGCTCTGGCGGCACGCGGTTGAAATCCGGTCACTGAACGCCTGCACCGCCGCCGCGTAGTCTTTCTTGATCTGGTACGGCAGGGTCGTGATCTCTTCGCCCGTCTCCATATCTTTGAACACCGCCTCGCGCGGGAAGGCAAAATCGCGCTCGCGCGGATCCAGGATGTGAAAGACGATCACTTCATGGCGCTGGTACCGGAAGTGCTTCAGCCCGGCGATAATCTGCTCGGCATCGTCGAGCAGATCGGAGAGCACAATCACCAGCCCGCGGCGCTTGATGCGCTCGGCCATCTCGTGCAGGGTGCCGGCGATATTGGTCACCTCGCTTGGGTGCTGCGCCGCGATCTCGTTGAGCAGCACGTGCAAATGGCCGCTTTTCGAGCGCGGCGGAATGTAGCGGCGAAGTTTGTCATCGAAGGTCACCATCCCCACCGCATCGCGCTGGCGCAGCATCATGTAGCTGAGCGCCCCGGCCAGCATCCCGGCGTAGTCGAGCTTGCGCACCCGGTCACCCGACTGGTAGCGCATCGAGGCGGAGCAGTCCAGCAGCAGATACGCCTTGAGGTTGGTCTCCTCCTCGTACTGCTTGACATAGTAGCGGTCGCTCTTGGCGAACACCTTCCAGTCGACATCGCGGATATTGTCCCCGGGCATGTACTGCCGGTGCTCGGCGAACTCCACGCTGAACCCGTGATAGGGCGACTTGTGCAGCCCGGCGATGAACCCTTCCACCACCAGCCGCGCGCGAAGCTCCAGCCCCTTGAGCTTACTGACCACATCCGGCTGGAGGTATTTGCGATAGTCATCGGCCATACGCTACTGGTCATCCTCCTTGTAGATACCGACCCACGGTTCACAGCCGGGCACCATCCACCCGCGATACATCCCCGGGGTATTGAACGGCAGGGCGATATGCCCGCGTGCGTCCATTGCCACCAGCCCGCCGGTGCCGCCGATCGCCCCCAGCCGCTCATTGACCGCGGTCTTCGCTGCGTCATCAAGCGTCATGTTCTTGTAGGTCATTAGCGCGTGCACCTCGAATGCCAGCACGCTGCGCATGATATACTCACCGTGCCCGGTGGCCGAGACGGCGCAACTGGCGTTGTTGGCATAGGTACCGGCGCCGATAATGGGCGAGTCGCCGATACGCATCCAGCGCTTGTTGGTCATGCCGCCAGTCGAGGTCGCCGCCGTTAGGTTGCCTTCGCGGTCGAGCGCCACCGCCCCGACCGTGCCGTACTTGTCATCGGAGGAATGATCGAGATTGCCATCGCCGAAGAGCGCCGCCCCCTGTTCCTGCTCGCGCGCAATCGCGGCCTCGAGTTGCCGGCGACGCTCCTCGGTATCGAAACAGCTTACCTGCTCAAGCGGCATGCCGTTCTCTTGAGCGAACTGCTCCGCCCCGTCGCCCGCAAGCAGCACGTGGGGCGAGCGCTCCATCACCAGCCGCGCCAGGTCGACGGGGTTGCGGATATGCCGCACTCCGGCAATTGCTCCCACGGCAAGGTTGGAACCGTCTATCACGCAGGCATCCTGCTCATGCCCCCCGTCGTGCGTATACACCGCTCCGAGGCCGGCGTTGAACAGCGGGGAGTCTTCCATCACGTTGACGGCACGGCAGGTCGCCTCGAGTGCGGGGCGGCCGGCATCCAGCAGCTCGTAACCCATCTGCAGGGAGGCGAGCAGGCGCTCGCGATAGGCCGCCTCCTTCTCGGGCGTCATCTTGTCCCTGCGGATAGCACCCGCGCCGCCATGAATGGCGATCGCGAACGGCACTGATTTGCTGATCTGATTCATTGGGCCTTACGCCTTGTCGGCGATTCTACGCGCGCTCTTTGACTTGCTCCAGAATCCGCCGGACGATTTCGGTAGCGTCGACGCCGTCGGCCTCGGCATTGAACGAGGTCACAATGCGGTGGCGCATCACCGGGTAGGCTGCAAAGCGCACATCCTCCGGTCCCGGTGTCGGCCGACCGTCGAGAATCGCCCTGGTTTTGGCCGCCAGGATCAGATACTGCGAGGCGCGCGGTCCGGCCCCCCAGTTCACCCAGTTGCGCACGAAGTCGGGGGCGTCCTTCTCGAGGGGGCGAGTTGCCCGCACCAGATCGACGGCATATTTCACGAGATGGTCCGAGACCGGCACCCGGCGCACCAATTGCTGGAACCTGATGATATCCTCGGGGCCGAGCACCCGGGAGAGCTGCCAGTTCGGGACGGCCGTAGTGGTCTTGACAATCTCCTGCTCCTCGGCGGCGCTGGGGTAGTCAACCAGTACCATGAACATGAACCGGTCAAGTTGCGCTTCCGGCAGCGGGTAGGTACCCTCCTGCTCGATCGGGTTCTGGGTAGCCAGCACAAAGAACGGCTCCTTGAGCGTGAAGGTCTGCCCAGCCGAGGTTATCTCGTGCTCCTGCATGGCTTGCAAAAGGGCGGCCTGCGTCTTGGGAGGCGTGCGGTTGATTTCATCCGCAAGGATGATGTTGGCGAAAACCGGGCCCTTGAGAAAACGGAACTGCCGTCGTCCGGTGGCGTGATCCTCCTCGATTACCTCCGTCCCGGTGATATCCGAGGGCATCAGATCCGGGGTGAACTGAATGCGGTTGAATTTCAGATCCAGCACCTGTGCCAGGGTCGAGATCAGCAGCGTCTTGGCCAGACCCGGTACACCAACCAGCAGGCAGTGCCCTGAGGACAGCAGCGATATCAACAACTGCTCGACCACATCGGTCTGCCCGATAATCACTTTTTTCAGCTCGGAGCGGATCGAGTGATAGGCGGAATTAAGCGCCTCGACATCTTTCAGATCACGTCCGGTGACATCCTCGGCCATATTATCCTCCAGCTATGAGCAACGGCATGACTGTTTCTTCGGCAGGACGAACCCTGTTTAATCTGGTAAAAGCCTGGTAGCCAGAAAGTTTCACCGCAGGTCAAAAAACCCGGACAAAAGAAGGCAGCCAGCAAGATAACCTCGGGTACTGGCTGGCTGCCAACGCCGCTTCTCAGATGAACTTCGACCGTCTTTCCGTCCGTATCGGGGCGAGTGGCCCCGCGGTTCCGTGAAAACCGTACAACCGTCGTACCAGTAACGGGTTGAAAGACTTATCCTGAAACCTTCGTTAAGCTCAAAGTCGTTAAATGCAAAACTAACACTTGCTTACAGAAACCTAACGGGCTGTGGATAACAGGCTTTTTCAGTCCATGTCAGTCAGATTTTAAGAACTTGTCCGCCATGCACATGCGGCCTTTTCCACAAAATTCCGATCTTGTCCACAGTGGCTTTGTCGACGGTCAGGGCTACTTGTTGTTCTGCTTTTGCGGCTCCTTGTCCTTTTTCTGGTCCGGGGGCAAGAAGCCCAAATCCGGGCGGGTGTCCTTCATATTGCAGGCGCCGCAGAAGATGGCACCCTGCTCGATGACGAGCGACTTCGTTCGAAGGTCGCCATCCATCTCGCACTTGGATTGGAGTTCAATTTTCTCGGTGGCCTGAATATTCCCCACCAGGTGACCGGCCACGATAGCCGTATTGGCCTCGATCTCGGCCTCGACATTGCCTGTGGCGCCGATAGTCACACAGTCGTTGCAGATGATCTTGCCTTTCACGGCGCCGTCTACGCGCAAAGCACCTTTCAGCTCCAGCGTTCCGGTAATGACAGTGTCCTTGCCAATGATTGTGTTCATCACTCCATCCGATTCGCTATTTCCTTTTTTGATCATAGGGACTGTCCAAAGGATCTATGGGTTTATCGTTGATTCTGATTTCGTAATGCAAGTGTGGCGCAGTCGAGCGTCCGGTGCTGCCGCACAGCGCTATCCGCGATCCGACCGGCACCATCTGCCCCACCGCGACCAGTATCGTGTCGGCGTGGCCGTACATAGTGGTCAGGCTGTCGTTGTGCCGGAGTACCACATACCAGCCGTATACTGAATCAAATGCCGCCTCTTCGACCACTCCCGTGGCGGTGGCCAGCACCGGCTCTCCGACCGCGGCGGCCAGATCGATTCCCGGATGATACCGGTCCGAGTCGCCAATCTCAAATTCCTGACTGATCACACCCTCCATAGGCAATCCTGAGGGAATGGAGAAGTCAATGGAGCTGCTGCGCGTCAGCGTCACGGCCTGATCGCCATCGAGCGAGGCGAAGAAAGTGGAATCATCGGGGACCTCGGGGAAGCTGTAATCCACTCCGGCGAGTTTCGTCAGACGCCCGAGCACCTCGCGGGCCTGGACGAGGTTTTCCTCCAGCAGCCGCACCTTGTACTGGTAGCGCAGCAGTCGGTGATTCTCGCGCTCCAGACGCTCGGCCATGGCGGCCCGAGTGAGCACTTCGCCATAGAAGATAAAGAACAGCAGGATGCCGATCACCAGTAACGCCACCGCTATCATGGCGGCCTTGAGTACCCACGCCGGAAGGCGATACCCGCGACGCTCACTGGTACCGTCGGGGATGAGCATGATCGTTATGTAGCGCGTCTTGTGCATAGCTGACTTCACCTGTGCCCGGACCTGCTGCCGTCAGCGGCCCGGGCCGAATGCCGCTCGCAAATGTCTGTTGTGACCTGTCTGTTATGACCTGTCTGTTATGGTCCGGTCTGCATGCCGGCCTGTGACCCGATCTGGCCAAACAACTCCAGTAAGCGGCTGAGATCATCGTCACCGTAGTACTCTATTTCGATGCGTCCACGCTTCGGGCCGTGATGCACCCGCACCGAGGTGCCCAACTGGCGTTTGAGGAAGGCCTCGGCCTCCATAAGCTCCGGGGACTTCCGCCGCGTCGCCGGACGCCCGCGTTTATGGCCGGAACTGGCCTGCTCGGCGCCGCGCACGGTCATTTTGGTTTCGATCACCTGCTGCGCCAGCCGGAGCATTTCCTCTTCGGAACTGGCCGCGAGAATCGCCCGGGCGTGTCCCTCGGTCAGCCGCCCATCGCGCACCATCGCCTTGATCGATTCGGGAAGCTGCAGCAGGCGGACCAGGTTGGCCACGGCCGAACGGCTCTTGCCGACGCGCAGGGCCAGTTCGTTCTGCGTCAGTCCGCAGCGGTCGATCAGCACGCGGTAGGCGTCGGCTACCTCCAGCGGGTTCAGGTCCTCGCGCTGGAGATTCTCGATCAGGGCCAGCTCCAGCATCCGGGTGTCATCGACATTCTCCAGCACGACCACCGGCACCTGTTTCAGTCCGGCGATACTGGCGGCGCGGAAGCGGCGCTCCCCGGCAATAATGGTATAACTGGACCCATCTTTACGAACAACCAGGGGCTGCATCAAGCCGTCGCGCTTCAGCGATACCGCCAGTTCCTTGAGCGACTCCTCGGCGAACTCCCGCCGCGGCTGCATCGGGTTGGGTTGTATGCTCTCCAGCGGCACGGTGTGATAGCGGCTCTGCTCGCTGTTTGGCAGTTTCCGGTCTCCCGGAATGAGTGCCTCCAGCCCCTTGCCCAGTACCAGTTTACTCATTGTGCCAGCACCTCTTTTGTCAGGGCCATATAGTTTTCCGCCCCTGTCGACAGAATGTCATACAGGATAATGGGTTTGCCGAACGAGGGGGCCTCGGACAACCTCACGTTGCGTGAGATGACGGTCTGATACACTTTCCCGTCGAAGAACTTGCGCACCTCGTCGGACACCTGTTTGGACAGGTTGAGCCGGCTGTCGTACATGGTCAGCAGCACGCCCTCGATTTTCAGGTTCGGGTTCAGATTGTCTCTGACCAGCTTGATGGTATTCATCAGTTGCCCCAGCCCTTCCAGGGCATAGTACTCGCACTGGATGGGAATGATCACCGAGTCGGCGGCCGTGAGCGTATTGATGGTCAGCAGGCCCAGCGAGGGGGGACAATCGACGATGATATACTGATAGTCTTGTTCTATTTGCCGCAGGGCGCTTTGAAGGCGTGTTTCACGTGAAAGCATCCCGACCAGCTCCACCTCGGCGCCGACGAGGTGGATCGACGATGGCACGACGTTCAGGTAATCCAGCTCTGTGGCTCGCATGACGTCGCGGAGCGACTTCTCCCCCACCAGGACGTCATAGATGGAGCTGTCGACGCTGTCGCGATCGATTCCCACACCGCTGGTCGTGTTCGCCTGAGGATCCATATCGATCAGACAGGTCTTCTTCTCTGCCGCCGCCAGGCAGGAGGCGAGGTTGACGGCAGTGGTGGTCTTGCCGACTCCCCCTTTCTGATTGGCGACTGCGATAGTTCTGCCCAAGCAACCTCCCTGTGGCTTAAGTCTCCAAACCCGGACCCTGAAGGCCACCCGAACCAGAGCCAGAGTACTGACCATGTCAGTTCACTGGCGTTGTCAGATCACTGACAGAATGGGTGAAGCCGGCGATACGCTGCCGGTTGGTGCCGGCGCGGGTCCGCGGCGCGCTCGCGGGTCTCTTTGCGTTGCGCCCGAGCATGGTACGCCCCCGGTGTTTCACATGCAACAAAAAACTGCGGCGATCTAAGCTTTCTTGCGAAGCAGCGTGAAGCGCTTGTCCTGATTGCTGTTACCGACGCGGTAGTCATACGCCTCGGCGGTCCATCGTGTCAGGTTCAGGCTTGTTTGTGGACGGGCATAGTAGATGACAAGGGTCTGGGGGTGACTCAGGCGGGAGATCAGGGTCAGCAGCCGGCTGGTGAGGCTTACGAGGCGCAGGGTGATGAGGTCAAAAGGTCCTTTGAGCCGCGCTTCTTCCAAGTTCGCATTGACAACGGTGGCCGGCAATTGAAGCTGGCTGACTATCCTCTCCAGAGCGGTCGCCTTCTTGCCGGTCCGTTCTACGAGTGTGGCTTCGAGCACCGCCCCGGTGACCAGAAGCGGTATGGCGGGCAGTCCTCCCCCCGAGCCGATATCCAGCAGGTGTCCGAATGGTCCCTCGGCAATCACCTCCAGCGGTACGAGCGACTCGGCCGCCAGTCGAATGATGTCTTCGCGGGTTGTTTCACGTGAAACGATATTGATGTTGCGGTTCTCCGCTGTCACCAGATCGACATACCGCTCAATCAGACGACTGGGGTCGTAGCGGTCGATGAGCTCCTGTGAGGAATACAGCAGACGCTTGTCGGAGAGCGGTTCCATCAGAGGGAGTCTTCCCTGCCTGTGTGGAGTGATTCGCTCTGGCAACGGTGGCCAGACTCGTGGCGTTTCACCCACACTGAGAGCACAGCGACATCTCCGGGGGTTACGCCCTCGAGGCGACCGGCCTGGCCGAGGGATCGCGGACGGAACCTTGAGAGTTTTTCCCTGGCCTCGGTTTTGAGGCCGCGGACACCGGAGAAGTCGAAGTCCTCGGGGATCAGCCACGATTCGGCCCGTCGGAATTTGTCTATCTCTCGCTGCTGCTTCTCGATATACCCGGAGTACTGTATCCGAATGGCGGCTCTCTGGAGTGCCTCCCCGGCGCATTGGTCGGCATTGGCTGCTGCGCCCGGAGCTCCCTCAGTAATGGCGTTGGCAATCGTCCTGCCAATCACGTTGTAGCAGTCGCTCAGCGAGATACCGGGTTGCCGGAGCAGATCGGCCAGTGATACATGGGTTCGGCGGGTGAAGCGAGCGGCGAGGCCATCGAGGATGGACACACTAATGTAGGTCCGTTCCAGCGCCTCTATGGTTTTATCGGTGCGCTCAGCGAGATGATCGAAGCTGTCGAGCCGGTCTTGTGGCTGCAGGCCGTACCTTCGGGCGTATTTCCACAGGCGGTCGCGGGCGTTGTCTTCTCGAAGCGCCAGGCGGTATTCGGCGCGGGAGGTGAACAGGCGGTACGGCTCGGTAGTTGAGCGTGTTACCAGATCATCGATCATCACACCGATATACGCCTCGGAGCGGTCCAGAATCAGCGGGGGGTCGTTCTCCAGTTGCAGACAGGCGTTCAGACCGGCCATAAGCCCCTGCCCGGCAGCTTCTTCGTACCCGGAGGTACCGTTGATCTGACCGGCGAAGTACAACCCCTTCACGAGGTGGGTCTCAAGCGAGGGTTTGACTTGATGGGCCGGGCAATAGTCATATTCGATGGCATATCCCGGTCTGGTCATGTGGGCGCGTTCCAAGCCGGTGATGGTCCTGACGGCCGCCAGCTGGACCTCTTCGGGCAGGGCGGTCGAGAAGCCGTTGGGGTAGATCTCGGCGGTCCCGTTGCCCTCCGGCTCGAGGAATATCTGGTGGCTGGGTTTCTCGGCAAACCGGTAGAACTTGTCCTCGATCGAGGGGCAGTATCGTGGGCCGAGGGAGCGAATCTGGCCGGAGAACATGGGGGACAGCGCGAAGGCCTTGCTGATAACGGCCCTGGTCTGTTCGGTCGTATGCGTGAGGTGGCAGGGAGTTTGAGGAAAGGGTTCGCGATGGCTGTATTCTGAGAACAGCGGCAGGGGTTCATCGCCCGGTTGCATCTGGCAGCGGTCCCAGTCGATTGTTTGCCCGTCCAGACGCGGGGGTGTGCCGGTTTTCAGGCGGCCGGTTGTGAACCCCAGTTCACGCAGACAGACAGACATTTGGGTGGCGGCCGGTTCGCCCATTCGTCCGGCGCGTATCTGTTTCGGCCCGATGTGGATCATCCCCCCGAGGAATGTCCCGGTGGCGATGATGACGGCCCGGGCAGAGATCCGGCGTCCATCCTCGGTGACGATGCCGCCGACGCGGCCACGAGTGACTGTCAGCCGTCCGGCGGTTCCCTCGATGACGGTGATTCGGGGCCGGGTGGCGACATAGTTGCCGATGAACTCGGTATAGCTTCTTCGGTCACACTGAACGCGGGTCGACCAGACGGCCGGCCCCCGCGAGAGGTTGAGCCGTCGGAACTGGATGCCGGCGGCATCGGCCGCGAGCGCCATCACGCCCCCGAGGGCGTCGATTTCCTTGACGACGTGGGATTTGGCGATACCGCCGATAGCCGGATTGCAGGACATCAGGGCCAGTTTTCGGCGGTCCATAGTCAGCAGCGCGACCGTCCGTCCGAGCCGTTCGGCCACCAGGGCGGCCTCAACTCCGGCATGCCCGCCGCCGACGACAATGATGTCGAAATCCGTATTGCTGAAGTCGTTGTTCATGTCACTGATCATATCGCTGTTCATGGTACGCTAAACTTTGTGCGGTCATCTCAGTGCGCCCTGTCGCATCTGAGTCTGTTTTCAGATTTGTTTCCCGATTGTATGCAGACCGTCTCAGCGAATCCAGGGGGACAGCGCAAGTGGCTGGTTTTGGACCGGCCGGTTCGGTTGCACGTGAAACATCTTTCGTAACGCGACGTAATCCACTTTCTAACAACACGTTATCAACAACAACACAGCGGTGAATAGTCTACTTTCCGACACAAAAGCGGCTGAAAATACGATCAAGTACATCTTCTGTGTACACCCGGCCGGTTATTTCCTCCAGGGAGCTGAGTGCTGAGCGAAGCTCCAGCGCGGGCAGTTCCGGCGAGGCTCCGTGCTGAATCAGCTCGCGGGCGGCCTGCAGATGGTCGAGTGCCTGTCTGAGACTTGCCGCGTGGCGCTCAGAGGTGACGATCAGCCCCTCGGTCATATCCGGCATCATACTTTCTATACGTTGCCGAAGGGTATCCCTGAGGGCGGCGATTCCCTCGTTGGTCTTGCACGAGACAAGGACGGCATCGGCGGCGATGGTGTCAAGCATTGTCGGGTCGGGGCTCGGCGCCAGATCGAGCTTGTTGCCGACGAGCAGTCGCGGGGTCTGCCCCAGTCTTTTCAGGTCGGTGGTGGACTCTGACCAGACGGCTCGTCGTGACAGGTCGAACATCCACAGCACCAGATCAGCCCCGGCCATGACATCCTCGGTGATGGCCTGCCCTGCCTGCTCCAGTTTGGATCGGGTGGTCCGCAGCCCGGCTGTGTCGAGCAGGTTGACGGCAAACCCGTCGAGATCAACCCACTCGGACAGGTAGTCGCGGGTTGTTCCGGGAGTTGGCGTGACCAGCGCCCGTGTCTGCCCGAGCAGCAGGTTGAACAATGATGATTTGCCGGCGTTGGGCCGTCCGCCGATGACGACGCGGAATCCCTCGCGGAGAATTCTGCCACCGCGATATGTCTGGAGCAGGTTGTCCACTTGCTGCTCCGTACGGAGCAGATCGGCAGTGATCCGGCCGGTGTCGGCGGTTTCGATGTGTTCTTCGGGGAAGTCGACGGAGGCCTCGATCTCGGCCAGGGTGTCTATCAGCAGCGAGCGCAGTTGCTCGATGTGCTGCGAGTATGCTCCGAGAAGTTGGCTGCGGGCGTTGGTCAGTGATCTGTCGGTATTGGCGGCGATGATGTCGGCGACCGCCTCAGCCCTTGCTAAGTCTATGCGGCCGTGTAAGAACGCAAGGCGGGTGAATTCTCCGGGCGAGGCTGCGCGTGCTCCCGAGCGGATCAGAGTTGCGAGTACCTGGCGGACGACGAGGCGTCCTCCGTGAGTGAACAGCTCGGCCTGGTCCAGGCCGGTGTAGGATTGACCATGTGGCATAAAGACGGCCATCGCCTCATCGATGACCGCGTCCTGATGGTCGACGATGTGCCCCAGGCGCATGACGAATGGTGCCACGCGCACATCTTCACGCGCCCGGAGCGGCCGGAAGTGTCTTTGGAGAAGCTCGGTGGCACGGGGGCCGGCGACACGCACGGCGGCAATCCCTCCCTCACCGGGTGGGGTGATGATGGCGGCGATAGTGTCGTAGGTTGGAGCATCAGACATGGTGTGCAGCTACCATAAGCGGGTTCACTTGCTCTGCGATCTCATTGTGATTCATTGTGATTCATTGTGATTCACGGTGATTCACGGTGATTTCCGGCGAATCGCCACCAGTCACCGGGAACCCGGGCCCGGTCATGCTCCCGCCCGACTCGCTCGGGGTTCAGGCGGGCAACGCAGTCTCCGATCGGGCCATTTATCGGGCCATTTTTTGGCGGCTTCTTTCGAGCGGTGCCGATCAGGAGGCTGGAGCGGCGGCATTCGCCTGGGTCATCTTGCCTCGCTTGAACAGTGCCCAGTCCACCAGCGAAAACAGCGAGAAACAGGTCCAGTACAAGACAAGGCCCGAGGACACGCTGTAAAACAGGAAGCCGATGAACAGCGGCATAATATAGAGCATTATCTTGTTCTGCTGGGTGGCCGTGCCCATGGTGATTTTCTGGGACACAAACTGGGCCGCTACCATAATGAACACCAGAAGGATGTACGGGTCGGTCAGCCCCTGTGCTCCGCGTGACAGGTCGGTGACAAACCAGACAAAGGGAGCATCGCGCAGCAGGATAGTCGACCGAAACACGCTGAACATGGCGATGAACAGCGGCATTTGGGGCAGAATGGGCAGGCACCCGGACATGGGATTGACCCCGTGTTTCTTGTAGAGCTTCATCATCTCCTGATTGATCTTCTGCGGATCCTTCTTGTGCTTCTTGCGCAGTTCCTCCATCTTTGGCTGCAAGTCCTTCATGGCCTGCATCGACTTGAAGGATTTCAGGGACAAGGGCAGGGTCACGAGCTTCACGAGGAAGGCAAAAAGGATAATGACGAGGCCGTAGTTGGGGACGATATCGTACATGCGTGGCAGGAGCCAGATAACGCCCAGGGCGAACGGTTTTATAATCCAGCCGACGAAGGGTGTGGAGCCGATGCCGAGCATATCCTCGAGGTCGACATTGTAGGAGGCCATCAGCTCGTAATCCATCGGTCCGACGAATACAGTGAAGCTGTCGGTTACCTGTTCGACGGTGGCAAAGGGCATTTCGATGCCGGCGATGATGCGCCGTTCTTCGACAGTGCCACCGGTGCTCCCGGGTCGCTTGAAGCGCTCGCCGCGCGCGAAGAAGCCATCGGCAAGGCGGTTACGCGGTATCAGCACCGCCGCGAAGTACATTTCTCGCACGCCCGCCCAGTTGGTGGTGCCCATCAGTTGCTGATTGAGGTTGTTGTTGTCAAAGTCATCGAGCACTTCGCGCGAACCGGACATCATGCCGACCGCCTGCATTTCGCTGTAGTCGACATCTTCCTGCGGCTCGGTTGGGGCCAGGGGGCTGTTCCAGACAAGGTTGTACTTGCGTTCAAAGCCCATCGCCTGCGGGCGGTTGACCTCAAGCACCAGATCGTAGTGGTAGGCGTCCGGGTAGAAATGGTATCGTTTGACGATGCTCCCGCCGGAGGGGGAGGTGTAGGTGTAGATGACGGTCATCCCCGACGAGCTTGCATAGTATTCGCCCGGAGCGAGGTTGCAGTCGAAGTGCACCTGCGATGTCGAGAAGGTTTCGCCGGCGAAGGTGACGGTCGGTGTGGCCTCGGAGGCCAGTTTGAGCATACTGACCTGGGTTCCGTCACGGTATTCGTACTCCTCGAGCACCTGCCCGACCGGACCACCACCGAAAGAGACCATCGTGATGGTGTAGGTGTTGGTCCGGATCACCACCGTATCGACCTGCTCTGGCTTTCGGTCGGAACCGGCCTGGACGCTGTCATATATGAGGGCCATTGATTGGTCGGTCTCGGTTGTTGGTGCGGGCTGGGTGGTTGTCTCCCGGCGCGGGTCGGGTGCGATGTGCGTAGTGTCTTCGGCCGTCGGCCGTTGGTGCGTCTGCTCGGCCGGTTCATACACCCCGAGGAACTCCAGGATGGGGTAGTAGAAGATGACGATGGCAACGAGGATTACTACGAGGACGATGCTTTTTCTATCCAATGTGCCTTCCCTGCAAAATGAGCCGTACCTTATTGGGGGCGGCTGTTGTCGTGATGCGCTTCCATATCTAAACGAATGTCGCGGTATTGTCCTTGTTAGTCGACCGGATCATATCCCCCCTCGTGCCACGGGTGGCACCGGAGCAGTCGGCGGGCGGCCGTAATGCTCCCGCGCCATGCTCCGTATGTGCGCAGGGCCTGCTCGGCGTAGTGTGAGCAGGTTGGCCAGAAGCGACAGCTATTGCCGATGAAAGGTGATAACGTGACACGGTACAGGTAGATACACCATATCAGCGGTTGCGCGGCCCATAACGCGAGAGTTCCGCATTGGTGTGTTTGGTTGCTGTCGGCGGTGCTGGTCACGGAGCCGGTTGGTACTGCGTTTTTGGTGGCAGTGCTGGTCGGCCTGTTCATCGATTCCGCTTTGTCAGCGACCGATTCGCTGGAGCAATTGCGCCATCCTGTGGCGCAGGTCGGTGAACTTTTCTGTCCGAGCTGAAGCAAACGGTATCACTCCCAGGTGAATTGGTCTCGTAATCAGATGGCGATTGAGCCGAACTGCCTCCCGCAGGCGCCGTTTGAGGCGATTGCGTTCAACGGCGCTGCCGAGTCTGCGTGACACGAAGACACCGAAGCGGAAGCTGTCGGCCTGATGCCAGAGCAGGCGAAAAGAACCCCCCGAGACACTTTGGCCGGTCTTGAAAAGCTGCGAGATATCCCGCTCGCTTCCAAGGCGTTCGGACGGGGGGAGCTTGTTACCTTTTACGAGCAACCTGAACGGTCAGTCTCTTCCTGCCCTTGGCACGGCGTCGAGCCAGTACCTTGCGCCCACCGCGAGTCGCCATGCGGGCCCGGAAGCCGTGATCATTCAAGCGTTTTCTGTTCGACGGTTGAAATGTGCGTTTCATTCTTGCCTTACCTCTAAGTTAATCGAGCCTTAGAATATACTCAAAATCGGCATCGCGTCAAGAGAATTGGCACACGACGGGGGTGGCGGCGTAGCCTCATAATGAACGTAACCATAGTGGGGAGATACGTTGCCTCATAATAGAGGTTACCGACACATGGATCGGATGATTCTGGGGGGCATCGGCAACGCCCGGCAGTCAAGTCGGCCTTGTTTAGATCCGGGGCTGTGCTTACCATAGGGGTATGTCGGTGCTCACAGACAAATTCCGAAACCTCGCCGAGTATTTTGGCGTGCGGTCACAAAGCTACTTCCACGCACCGACGCCGATTGCGTATGATGCCGATGACCTTCTTGCCTATTACCTCGACCAGTCGTTGCGCACGCAATGGGACGGGGTGTGTGATGAGTCCGGGTTGCCGATGATCACGCTTAATGGCCGGACCGACCGTCACCCGGTGATGATTTGCCTGTGGGCGCTGGGACATATAGAGCGTTACCGCAGTGAGCCGACCCCGGAGCGCCGCGAGTTGATCGAGAGCACCTGTCGATGGCTTATCGAGTCGCAGCAGCCGGATGGTTCCTGGCGGATGCCGTTTCCGGTGCGGTCTTTTGACCTGCCAGTGGGTGCTGCGTCGGCCATGATCCAGGGGCTTGCCATATCGGTGCTGATCCGGGGATTCGTGTTGTTCGATGACGACCGCAGTCTGGCGAGGGCTGTCGATGCCATGAAGCCCTTTCATGTGCCTGTGTCGCGGGGTGGTGTGAGAACCAGCGAGGATGATCGGCCATTTTACGAGGAGTATCCCTGTCTGCCGGCGCGCCATGTGCTCAACGGGTTTTTGTTTGCCATGTGGGGGTTGTATGATCTGGTACGGCTCTATCAGGATGAGCAGGCCTACTCGTTGTGGGCTGATGGGCTTCACACGGTGGTCGACTGGCTCCCGCGGTTCGACACCGGCTACTGGTCGCTCTACCACATTGGCGCTGGCGCTCCCAACCCGTCGACTCCGCACTACCACCGCCTGCATATCGAGCAGCTCAAGGTCATGAGCGCCATAACCGAGCATCCTGTCTTCGACAAGTACCGTCGCCAATGGGAGGGGTATCTCAGTCGTCGCAGCAATGTCCTGCGGACGCTCTCGGCTAAGATTCGATGGAGAGTCAGTCATTAGCATCTGTGCTCTGGTGTGGTCGCACGGAAGCAGGGGAAGCGGGGATGGTGGGGACGCGTCGCGGCGGAGGGTGGGTCAGGATCTGGCTCGTGCGCGCCGCCAGTTAATGCCGGTGAAGCCTCCGCGGGTATCCGCTATCAGCACGGTCAGTCCGGTTGCGGCGGCGGTGACAAACAGCCCGACTGTCCGCGGCAGGCGGGTCCACGTGTCGAGGGCGAAATCGACGGCCAGCATGATGACCACAGTCAGAAGAACGGCCGAGATGACTCGCGCCAACAAGGACAGGTCGGCCCACGAGTAAGCGATTTTCATGGTTGTCACCAGATGCAGCTCGACGATCACAAAGCAGAAGAAGAACATTACGGCGGTGCCGCCGCCGATTGCCAGGGCCCAGTTCTCGCCGATCAGCCAGAAGCCGATTATCGCCTTGATACCGAACCCGATGACGCGGACCATCATCAGCGAGCGGATTGCTCTGAGGGCGTACATCATTCGTGACTGTACGAGGAAGGCCGCCGCGAACACCATTCCGATGAGGTACCAGGCGAGGATTTCGGTTGTGATGGTGCGAGAGACATCATCGAAGCGGCCGCGCTCGAAGAGCAGCATGACGATCTCGGCTCGATACAAAAAGAGCAGCGCTGCTGTCGGGATGACAAACAGCGCGCACAAGGCCAGTGAGCGGTGGTACATGGCGGCCGCGCTTTGGAGCTGGTGACCGGCGACGTGCTGGGATATGGCGGGGAAGATGGCGGTCGCCATCGAGTAGATCAGGGCGCGTACCGGCACCTGGTAGATCACGTTGGCGTATGCTGTCGCGGATACATATCCGGTCTCCAGAAAGACGCCGGCGAGGTAGCGATCAAAGGGGTCCACGACAAGCAGCATCGTCTCGACGAGAACGACCAGTGACAAATAGCGCATGAAGACGGGGTCGAACAGCCCGGACGGGCCGGCTCCTGTGCCGGCGGTCGACACTGCGCGCCGTGTCATGATCAGCGCCGGAATGCCCACGATGATCACCTGGAGCGCCATGCCGATCAGCCACACAGTGACGAAGGCTACTGAGCCCAGGGAGGGGAAGAGGGCGACCAGGCCCACAATCATCACGAGATTGAACAGGACGGGCGCGAGGGTCGGCATGATGAAGTGCCGCCGGAGGTGCAACAGCGTGCGGAACAGCGCCTCATAGGCACGGAGGGGAACGATCAGGCAGAACACGCGCCCCCAGCGCACCACCTGCTCGGCGGCCTCGGGCCCCATATTGGGCGCCAGCAGTCCCTTGAGGGCGGGCAGAGTCAAAAATACGGCCGCTGTCACGAGGACTATTAATACAGTGTTGACCTGAAAGAACGAGGAGCGAAACACCTGCCACGCTGACCCCGAGAGTGGCTCTTTCTGCAGGAAGGGAATCCCCGCAGAGGGGATCGAGACGAACAGGATACCACCGAGCATGACGGGGAGGGTCATGGCCATCAGGAGGATGTCGTATTCTGCGCTGGTGCCGAAGTAGTAGCCGACCACCGCCTCGCGCACGATACCGAGCAGTTGCGAGGCAACGGTGGCGACTGCGATGATGATCGACGCCTGCCGGACAGACTGGCTGTGCAATATCGAGGGGATACTCACGTGGTGCTGACTCCGGGTCCATGTCCTGCGGTCGGGGGGATCAGGAGCGGTGCGACCGCTTCGTGCAGGGCGGCGCGATAATGAAACCCGGCGCGTTCGCTGGCCAGCATGAGGCGGGAGAACTGTTCGAACTGCTCGAGCGGTGCCAGCCGCACCTCACGGATCTCGTCATGGTCTGTGAAGCGGAAGTCGCCGGCGAGGTATTTGGCCTGCAGCACAAACGAGCGCCATTTCACGTGGTCGGAGTCGCCGACGAAGTCGACCTCGGTGCGCAGGAGGAACCGTTGCAGTTCGATCGTGCAGCCGGTTTCTTCCATGACCTCGCGCATGATGCCACTGATGATATCCTCGCCCTTGTTGACGCCGCCGGAGGGGGCGCGGTACAACCCGGGGGGGTAGAAGTGCTTGGCATTGACAATGACCTTGTCATCGCGGAAAATGTACAGGGTGAAATCATGGTAGCGCCCGTCGCGACGGGTGCTCTTGATGAACTCGATTTCCTCTGGTGAGGCCGGCACTCGAAACGATTGTCGAGTCGGTTCACCGAAGCGGTCGGCAAGCTGTGTGAGTTCTTCTTCCGAGAGATACATCTTCACCTAATCAAACAGGGCCACGATTCTGTGCTGCAGCGGCAGGGTGGTGATCTCGGCGCCGCCCGGTGTCATGAGGACATTGATCTCGGTGCGAAAGCCGCAGTCGGGCATGTAGATTCCCGGCTCGATCGAGAACAGATGCCCCGGCTGCAGGACCCGCCGGTCCTCGGTTTCGAGGTTGTCGATATTTGGTCCTTCGCCGTGCTCGTGAGTGGTGATGGAATGTCCGGTGCGATGGGTGAAGAACTCACCATAGCCGGCCTCGTCGATCACCTCGCGGCAGACATCATCGACCTCGGCCCCGCAGAGCGGGGAAGAGGCGGCCGCCCTTTGCAGGAAGTCCACGGCAGTGTCGCGGGCTTTGGTGAGGACCTCGAAGATGTCATGGTACCGCTGCGGAATCTCGCTGTCGCTGCCGGTGAAGGCCATCCAGGTGATGTCGGCGTAGACACCCGTCTCGCCGATGAGTTTGGCCCAGAGGTCGATGAGGACCAGTTGCCCGCGTTCGACAGGGCGCGCCGTGTCGGGTTTTGGCTGGTAATGCGGATCACCGGCATTGGCATCGACGGAGCAGTTCGGCTCGAAGGCGGTCTCCATGCCGCGGCGGTCAAACTCGTTCATGATGAAGCGAACGACATCGTACTCGGTGATGTGTTTGGCGGCCTTGATCGACTCGCTGATGTACTTGTGGGCAAGGCTCTTGATCAGAATGACGTTGTTGGCTGCGGTGCGGTGGGCGGCGACCTGGGCTGGGGAGAGGCGCGCCTTGAAACTGGCCACGAGGTCCGCAGAGGAGACGACGTTGACTTTCAGGCTGCGCACCAGTTCGACTGTCCCGGCCTCGACCAGCCCCACATAGGGCAGGCGGCCGTTTTCGGAGTATTCCATAGCGACGGTTTTGCAGCCGCTCAGCAGTTTGCCCAGATGCTGCTCGAGGCCTTTCCAGCCGCGGTAGGCGATGAGCTGTCCCGGCAGATGCCGGAACTTCTCGGCCTCGATGGGGTTGACCAGCGCGGTCGGCTCGCCGGTGGCGGGGATGAGATAGAACGAGCGGCGGGTGAGCAAGCCGGAGAGGTTCAGCATGGCGGTGGCGATGGTGTTGCGGCCGTGGAAATCGGCCAGCAGCCAGGCATCGAGCCGGTTGTCGGAGAGGTACGATTGGATGGCTGTGATATCGAGCGCCATAGCAGTTTCTCCTGTAAGGTGGTGCCACGGGACGGCCTGGGGCAAGTATACATCAGAGGGGGCCGGTTGTCACCTGTTGTTTGGGGAGGGGGGGCGGACAGGGGAAGGAAACCCACCCCGCCAGAGGCGGGATGGGGCACCCCATGTGTGCTGCTGAGCGCGCAGTGGTGTATGATGTCACGGTCAATCACCACCACGCTGACAGTGCTGCCGCATAGCCGCTCTATAAGCGCACTGGCCAAGACAAGGCAATTGCAGACGGCAATTGGGACTCACGAAGAAGCTAGCCCAGGACTGTCTTCTTGTAGAATTCCTCAAAGCTGTCTGCGAGTTGCCCTTTGGAGACAGTCTCTTTCCTGCCGCTGGCTGCCGACTCATGTATGACCTGCTTCAGCCACTCCACAATCTGTAGGTACACTCCACTAAAGCAACGAAGCGCTAATGCTTCACGCTCCTGCCTTGCGTGTGTGTATGCCCTTCCCCCGGATTAGTGGACACATCGAAAGGATAGGGTTATGTTACTATCCGGAGGTGTTCAGATGTCAGCAGGATCAAATCGACGGAAGTACGACCGGGAGTTCAAGCTGGAAGCGGTGCGG